>Ga0209121_10000814_pt1 | contig 33338 bp, 19 predicted proteins | sample Cruoilmetagenom3_FD_187292 | JGI IMG/M metagenome (GOLD analysis project Ga0209121, IMG submission 187292) | Oil polluted marine microbial communities from Coal Oil Point, Santa Barbara, California, USA - Sample 3 (SPAdes) (version 2) | ecosystem: Environmental > Aquatic > Marine > Oil seeps ... | reverse complement strand
ATTAGAACAGGACAAAACTTCTAAAATCGTTACCCTGCGTTTAGTGCAACAAGGTTTTCGAGACGGTAAAACGTCTCGAAAAGCCATTATTCATTCAATGTACGAGTCCAAGTGAGAAAAGAGAATATCGCCTGCACAAACTGCTTGTGCTCATACAGACCCCCTGCAAAAATTGCAGGCTACCTCCTGAAGGGGCATCCTTGTTTCTGCACGAATTATGAAGTATCAGAAAACTCCAAACACAATAGAACTCGATAAATACTCATAAACACAACGATAAAAGTGTAAATGAAAAGTGTATGTGGATGCGGGGCGCTGTCACCCGTCCTGATGCATACGGTGATTTTTCACCGATTCGTTTTGCCAGTGTTTCCAGTTCGAGCCGTCATACCATCTTGGTTTGGCTAACGTTGTTTCCCAGCTCTTTAGTGCCGCAAGGAGTTGCTGCGTTCTTTGGGGATATTCTTTTGCAAGATTTTTGGTTTCCGCCGGGTCAGTATCGATATTGAAGAGCATCAGGGGCAGTATGAGTTTGCGTTCAGCTTGAAGTGGGTCATCTGCAACGCGGATCAGTTTCCACGGGCCCCGGCGTGCCATGCTTACCCGCCAGAAACGCCAGAATAAAGTCTCGTGAGGTGCATTGGAGGAATCACCCTGTATAAACGGCAGCAAATTCACACCGTCGATTTTCCAATCAGGCGGAACTTTTACGCCGCCTGCGGCAAGACATGTCGGAAGCAGATCCAGGGATGATACCGGATGGGCGTACTTGCTGCCCTTAGGCAGCTTGGCAGGCCAGGATATTACAAACGGTACGCGAATACCACCTTCCCAATAGGTTCCCTTGAAGCCACGAAGGGGAGAGTTGGAATAGCTTTTATCCTGCGGCCCGCCGTTATCGTTTACAAAGACGATCAATGTATTTTCCGTCAACTTTAGCGCATCGAGTTTGTTTAGCAGTCGGCCGATATTGTGATCCATCGAGCGTGTCATCGCCGCGACAAGCTTTCTACCCTTTTCGGAAATCTGGCCGCACTGCTCGATATCTTCTTCTTTGGCGTGCTTAGGCCCATGCACAGCGTTGTAGACGAGGTACATGAAAAATGGCTGCCTGCGGTTTCGATCAACGAACTCCAATGCAGCATCAGTAAAATCGTCGGTCAGATACGTAATTTCCTTTTCTTCGTCAACGGGCTTGTCATTGTGCAGAATTGCATGGCCGACGGCTGGATTCTTTAAGGGCCAATAAGAACGCGATCCTCCGAGAAAACCATAGAACTCATCGAATCCCCGGCGATTCGGATGATATTTGGGCAGCTCGCCCAGATGCCATTTGCCAATGGCTATCGTGCGATAGCCCTGGTCCCTCATCGCATCGCCCATCGTGGGCTGACTGAGATCGAGGCCAAGGTCTTCTTTCGTATACCCGGGCGTGGGAATCGTCGGTACATTGCATTCTGCGCCGAAACGCTGCTGATACCGCCCCGTCATCAGGCCCATTCGCGAAGGTGTACACGTTGAGGCACTGACATAGCCCTGAGTGAATACAATCCCGTTACGGGCGAGCCTGTCTACATTCGGAGTCGGTATCAGTTTATTAGTCGTAAACCCAAAATCGGCATAACCCGCATCATCAGAAAGAATAACAATCACATTCGGCTTAGCAGCGGGCGTTTTTGCCGTAGCATTCGCAAAAGAAAATGCCACCGGAGCCTGACACATCAATGACAAAAAACTTCGTCGATTCATCGCAACCTTCCAATCATTAAAAAAGCCTGATAACGTCTCATCCCTGCTTTCCAATCATTTTAACCAAATACATTCGAGTTTACTACCCTATGCCACCAGAGAAATTGCCGTCCACCTTGTCTTGGGCCAGGATTTCACAGGGATAATCGATTTACGACCACGGCTTCGCCCGTAACAAGTGGCAGGATTTTGGGTAGAATGTGCTATTTGTCTTTGGCCCAGATTGCTTTTATTATTTCCTCCTGGCCGAAGCCGGTGGGGATAGCCCTGGAAGGGGTGTTCGCCCAGTACCAGATCTTTTTTCCAACAGGATTGGCCAAGGTTCTGCTGCCGGGCATTTGGAGGTAGCCGTTGGAATCGTGTCGGCGTATCCATTCCCAGGCGTACCTGAGCCAGGAGTTGCGGTAGTCGGCAGGTTGGTGAGCGAACCAGCAGATTTCGTCGTAGCCCCATATATAGTGCAATCCGATGTTCTGGCCGGGCTTGCCGCTTGAGCCGAAGTTGTCCAGTTCAACGATGTAAGGCAGGCTGTCACATCGCCAGCCACTCGGGCTGATACCGCCTTTGCTGCGGGTGAAAATGCTATCAAGGTAGCCAACCTTCAAAACACCTTTCTGCGGCTCAGTAACGACCTCATCAATCCGCAGCGGGAAGGAGTGGAAGTCGAACAAGAGCCTGTCGTCATGGACGATGCCGCCACTGGGAACGTGTGCATCAGTGAGTAGAAAATGACGTCTTGCCTTCTTAGCGGCATATTGTCGGACGCGGGTCATCATGTCTCGCCAGGCATGATGATCCGGGTCGCGGTCGTCCATGATCTCGACCTGACCGAAGTGTATGGCTTCGACGCCGATATCAATATAACGTGCGGCGAGATAGAAAAACCACATGCGAGTTTCAAGCCTGCTCATATCGGGAACGGATGAGCCGATGCGCCAGTGATCGACGCGGTGGCCGTCGGGGTAGAGCATAGCTTCATAGTCGAAGTTACGATTCTCGAAGTCGAGGTCAAATTCATCGAAGACCCACTTGGGAACTTTGAGTGTCTCGACCTGCCTGCTTACTATTTCGAAGGCGGCGGCCTGCAGAACTATATCGGGGTCGGCGGTGTGGATTTCTTTTACAATCGGGCGGGCTCGTTCGAGCAGCCCATCGAGGCGGCTCTCACCGCCCCACATGTAGATAGCTCGGCCGGCGAACTTGGCACCGACATTGGTGAGCATTCGAATGTTGTCCTCGGTGTTGCCTCCCAATTGCTTCTCGATGCGCTCGCCGTTGAGCAACTCCGCGAAAGTAATCGCTCGCGAAAGGTAATTCTCGAGTACGGTGCGGGAAATCTTGCCATCGAAGGAATAATCGCGTTCCGCCTTTGCCTTAATGACCGAATCAACTTTAAGCCCTGTAATCCTCGCCCAGTGCGGATTCTGCGGATCTCCCTGATAGCACTGAATGCTCACATGGGGTTTGTCATTGCTTCCGGTCGGCCTCGGTTCAGTACAGGCTCCAACTTTGGTCCATTTATCCTCGGGAGCGAGACGGTAGTATCCTTGCACTTGCCCTCCCGTTACCTTGAGCCGAACAGTGACCTCATCGGTTTCTATGGGAACAATCTTGATCGTGCGCGTTCGATCATCCTCTTCGCGCCCCATGACCACCGAGTTTTTCCCGTGCTCGAGTTCCAACCCGATCTTTACCATATGGCTGTCTCGGTAGTACCACACGAGATCAACCTGCTCCCACCGCCGCGTGGGTGAATTCGCATACGTCACCCGGACATCCGTTCCGGATTCTCGAAGATCGTCTGCAATGGGGATCAACAGCACGTTCTTGGCGTCATTCTTCCGGCCCCACATATTTCCGGGCTCGATTTTGATCTCAAGTCCTCCGTCCCGCAGTCGCCATGCTTCCGGATTCGGCCGCTTCCATGTCCATTCATTTGGCAGTGATTCCCCGGCAAATGGATTCTTTTGTTCTCCGCCATGCATAGGAACGCTGCCCAGCAACACCATTAGCACAATCACTGAGAACTTAATCACTTTTCTCTTCATAATAAATTCCTTATCAAACAGCCAAATCCGTCGTGTCCAATCTTTTCTGTTCAGTACCACTATAATTTATCGGTTCTAAGCGTCGAAAAGACAATATAACACGATTTCTTCTTGAAAAACAGGCTTCTAAAGTATAGATTCTCCATATAGACTACACCCTGATTCTTTCTAAGGAACTAATTGTCAAACTAAAGGATGAAGAAAATGAAAGAAGCTATGTACCTTTTCACTATGGCTATTCTTACCATTGGCTGCAGCGTTCAACCGGAAAACATACTGTTAAAAGAGTGGAATACACCATTCCAAACACCCCCGTTTGATGAAATTAAAGATGAGCATTTTATGCCCGCATTTCTCGAAGCAATGGAAGCTGAAAAAGCTGAGGTTGAGGTGATTGCAAATAGCGAAGAAGAGCCCACCTTCAAGAACACTATTGAAGCATTGGAGAAAAGCGGAGAGCTGCTTAATCGGGTAAGCAGAGTGTTCAGTTGTCTTAATGGTGCTAACACAAATGATGAATTACAGAATATATCGAAAGAAGTCGCACCGTTACGGGCTAAACACAATGACGATATCAATTTAAATGAAAAACTTTTCGCAAGAATAAAACAAATCTACCAAAAGAAAGAAAGTCTTGGGCTTACCGCCGAACAAAACATACTGCTGGAAAACTATTTTCTGCGTTTTGTCAGGAGTGGAGCTAATCTTAATGATGAAGACAAAGAAAAGTTAAGAAATATAAATGAAGAGTTGAGCAATCTTTACATTAAGTTCAGACAAAATCATCTGAAACAGACCAACGCTATCGCTCTGATAGTAGATAAAGATGAGGATCTTGCCGGCCTGCCGGATGGAGTTGTTCAAGCTGCTGCTGAAATGGCAAAAGCCAGAGGCATGGAAGGCAAATGGGTGTTCACGCTTCAGAAGCCAAGTTTTATTCCCTTTCTGATGCATTCGGAAAAACGTAATATGAGGGAGGTCGTTTTCAAGGCATATATCAATCGCGGCAATAACAACGATGAATTTGATAACAAGAAGCTGATATCCAGAATTGCTGCTCTCAGGATTAAAAAAGCGAACTTGTTGGGTTATAAAACCCATGCTGATTTCGTTCTTGAAAGAAACATGGCGAAGAATCCGGAAAATGTCTACAAATTTCTGAACGACTTGTGGAAGCCCGCCTTAAAAAGGGCAAGAATGGAAGTCGCAGATATGCAGGCGATCATTGACAGAGAAGGCCATGATTTCAAACTGCAGGCCTGGGACTGGTGGTATTATGCCGAAAAAGTGAAAAAAGAAAAATATGCCCTGGTTGATGCTATGCTTCGCCCTTATTTCAAAATGCAAAATGTTCGCGAGGGTGCTTTTGATGTGGCCGAGAAGCTGTACGGAATAAGGTTTGTCAAAAGGAATGATATCGAGGTTTATCATCCGGACGTCGAAGTATTCGAGGTTCTGGAAGCTGATGGAACACACCTGGGTATATTTTACTCCGACTATTACCCTCGCGATGGCAAAAGGAGCGGCGCCTGGTCGAGCTCATTCAGGAGCCAGTCCAACATTGACGGCAATTTCATTACGCCACTGGTTTACAATGTTGGCAATTTTGCAAAACCCACAGCGGATAAACCATCCTTGATGAGTATGGATGAAGTGCTAACACTCTTCCATGAGTTAGGCCATGGATTGAACAGTCTATTCGGAAATACAACTTATAGTGGGTCGAGAAGAGCGCCCAGGGACTTTGTCGAGCTTCCATCACAAATTATGGAAAATTGGGCAAGGGATCCCGCAGTACTGAAAACCTATGCGTTTCATTATGAAACCGGCAAACCGATTCCACAGGAACTGATTGATAAGCTTGAAAATGCTAAACACTTCAATCAGGGCTTTATGACAGTTGAATATCTGGCCGCCTCTTTTCTGGATATGGATTGGCACGTACTTACAGATCCAACCGAGCAGAATGCCGCAAGATTTGAAAAAGAGTCAATGGATAAAATTGGATTAATATCTGAGATTGAATCTCGCTATCAAAGTACAAATTTCGGCCACATATTTTCCAGCGGAGGATATTCTTCCGGGTATTACAGTTATATCTGGGCTGCGGTTCTTGACGCTGATGCATTCCAGGCATTCAAGGAAACCGATCTGTTTAATAAGGAGCTGGCCGCTTCATTCAGAAAAAATGTTCTTTCAAAGGGAAGCAACGATACGATGGCTCAATATGTTAGATTTAGAGGGTCTGAACCCAAGGTTGATGCCTTACTCAAAAGGCGGGGACTGGACTGAAAACACCGGCTCGTATCGGAACAGATTTCACTCTCGGCTATTCTGTCAGAAGTGTAACTGACGCTGTTCACACAATCCATGTTCATTACCTGCTAAAAATTGCAGACCTGTTTTGGGATAAACATCGTTGTTTCTAAAGGATTTATAAAATCCCAATAGATTCCAAATACAATAGAATCCAACAAACACCCGTAAACACAAGCTCGAAAAGTATAATTGAAAAGTGTATGCTGCTATAGCTATGTGCCGTGCCTTCTCGCCTCGGAGTGTTCGCACGGAGAGACACTATCGCAGACTCTTGAAAATTACCGGGAGCAGTGATATGCTATGCTAATTCATCAAATGGCCTATACGAGTATTTGAACAACACGCGAAAGGTGTTAAGATGTCAAGATACTTACAAGCAGTTCTGTTTTTGCTATTCATTTGCATCAGTGTTTGCTCTGCTCAGACACCCATACGGATTTTACAGGAATCGGGAGTTCGCGGTGGTCTCATTGTCCACCTCGGCTGCGGCGACGGCAAGCGTACGGTCGGGTTTTATGCGAACGACCGCTATCTCGTGCATGGTTTGGATACGAACCCGGACGATGTGAGCCGAGCCCGCCGGCAGATCGCGGCAAGCGGACTCTACGGCACGGTCTCCGCCGATACGTTCGATGGCATACATTTGCCCTACATCGACAATCTCGTGAATCTGTTGGTTGCCGAAAATCTGGGTAACGTCTCGATGGACGAGGTTATGCGCGTACTTTGCCCCGGCGGCGTCGCCTGTATCCGGCGTGAAGGCAAGTGGTCCAGGACTGTCAAGGAGTGGCCAGGTGGGATCGACGAGTGGACCCACTATATGCACGGTCCGGACAATAATGCCGTGGCGAATGATACTGTCATCGATTCACCCCGCCGTCTGCAGTGGAACGGTGGCCCAAAATGGACACGCTCCCACGAGAAGATGTCGAGCATGAATGCCATGGTATCAGCCGGCGGACGGATTTTCTACATCATGGACGAAGGCCCAAGCGCCTCCGTTCAGCTTCCGCCTGAGTGGAAACTCATCGCACGCGATGCATTCAATGGTGTGATTCTCTGGAAACGCGACATCCCGTTATGGCAAACTCATTTGTGGCCGCTAAAGGCCGGGCCTGCAACGATACCACGTCGCCTGGTTGCTATCGGAGGCAGGGTTTACGTAACACTCGGTCTGACACAGCCTGTAACAGCGTTGAATGCCGCTACGGGGGCGACGGTTCAAACATACGAGGGCACGGAAGGCACGGAGGAGATTCTCGTTTCTGATAACGTAATTTATCTGCGAGTGAATGAGGATTTCAAGTCCGATGTTTTCAAACCGGAAAACGAACACTGTTGGACCGAATCCATAAGAGCCATGGGTACGATAGGCGTTTGGAAACCCAGCGAAAGACAGTACGTTACGGCGATCGATGCGAACTCGGGCGAAGAGCTATGGCGCTTCGATTCCCCTATTGCCCGTCTCACCCTCACGGTCGATACAGACAGCGTCTATTTCCACACAGGCCGACATATCGTGAGTCTCAACCGCGAAACCGGCAAGGAACAGTGGCGACAAGCCAACGTGCCAAAGTTCACCTCACTGACGACACGTACTCCACCGACTTTGGTCTCCTACGATGATGTACTTCTCTATGAGCACAATAAAACAATCGCCGCATATTCAAGAAAGACCGGAGAATGGCTGTGGCGGTCTGCCCACCCCCGGTCAGGCCACGTATCACCAGGCGATGCGCTTGTTATCAACGACCTGGTGTGGTCCGCTGGAAGCGGCGGAGGCAAGTTCATCGGCAAAGACATTCATACCGGCGAAGTAAAAGCCACGTTCTCGCCACCCAGGATGACGTGGTTCCATCCCCGCTGCTACCGCTCGAAAGGCACGACACGCTATCTGCTGGCATCACGTACCGGCATAGAAGTTGTAGACGTAAGAGCCAAGAAAGTGGATGTCAACCACTGGACCCGCGGTGCGTGCCTTTACGGTCTCATGCCGGCCAATGGGCTGATCTACGCAGGGCCTCACTCCTGCGCATGTCTTATGGAAACCAAGACATCGGGTTTCAACGCCCTCGCTCCCGCCAGGCCGACCCGGGATGTCGAACGTGAGATTGTAGTCTCCGACCGCCTCGAGAAGGGCCCGGCATACTCCGACAATGGGCACATGAGCATCGAAAGCACATCGGCCTGGCCAATGTATCGCCATGACAGGGCACGGAGCGGTTGCACACCGATATCGGTTCCAACAGATTTAAAGAAGCTGTGGGCGGCAGGCGTGAATGACAAGCTCACAAGCCTGGTATCAGCGCACGACATCCTTATGGCGGCCACTCCGGAGACTCATACGGTCCACGCGTTAGACGCAGCCAGCGGCAAGAAGATCTGGAAATACACCTGTGGAGGCCGTGTCGATTCACCACCTACCTTTTACGGCGGCAGGGTCTACTTCGGGTCGCATGACGGATACGTGTATTGCCTGCGGGCGAGTGACGGTTGCCTGGTGTGGAGGTTTCTGGCTGCGAGAAATGAGCGGCGCATGGTTTCTTACGGCCAGGTTGAGTCGGTTTGGCCCGTCCACGGCAGCGTCCTCGTAATGAACGATGCCGTATATTGCGTTGCCGGACGTTCGGCGTTTCTCGATGGGGGACTTCGTTTCTACAAGCTTAAGGCTGAAACCGGAGATTTACTCGCCGTGAGCAAGATAGATGACAAAATTCCTGGTACGAAGGAGAATCTCCAGAAGCTACAGGCCGGATGGTGTGGACTCACCATGCCGGTTGCCAATCCCGATATCCTGACCAGCGACGGCAAATATATCTTCATGCGGAGCCAACCGTTCGACCTGGACGGCAATCGGTTACGCGTTGCACCAGATATGGATGTCCAACAGCAGGACCGCCAGGGCGCGCACCTTTTCAGTCCAGTTGGACTTCTTGACGATAACTGGAATCACAGGAGCTATTGGATGTATGGTGTGACGGCCGTCTACGGCTGGCATGTATGGTTCGAGGGGGCAAAGCACGCCCCGTCCGGCAGAATCCTTTCTTTTGATGAAAACACAGTTTACGGATTTGCCCGTAAGCCTCAGTTCCTGGCCCAGGCGCCGACAATCGAGTACCAGCTCTACAAGGCAGACAAGAGGCCAACCGTGGACGGACCGACTCGCGTCCGCCGAACTGCCTCTGAACATACCGAGAGAGAATGGAACCAAACGCAATGGCTCAGCCGCGGAAGGCTTTACAAGCCAGGTCAGTTGACTGCACTTAAATATCATTGGATCACACCCGATTTGCCGATTCAAGTCCGTTCAATGGTCCTCACGAAAGACGCTCTCTTCATTGCCGGCTTACCGGATGTAATCGACGAAGTGGAACTTTGGCAGCGCCCCGATGATGTTGAACTGAAACGAAAGCTGACAGAGCAGGCCGAAGCATGGAAAGGACGCCGCGGCGGCTCGCTCTGGGCCATATCCTTAGTAGACGGCAGCCGCCTGGCCTCCATCGATCTTGAAGCCGCCCCCGTTTTCGACGGAATGATTGCAGCAGACAACAAGCTCTTCCTGTCACTGATGAACGGACAAATCGTGTGTTACGGCCGTGGAAGTGAAAAATAGAAGATTCCTTGCCGGCCTTATCAAACCGGCCCACAACTGCCGGGAGGCGGTTTTGCCACAACATTCTGATTGGAAGAGTCTATTTATTGATTCCTTTTGCTGCTTTTCTTCTTTCCACCTCTACGTGGTACCTTCTTCTGCCTCTGTGCGGCATTCACGTAATTGTCGCCATAAATTTCGACGAGAGCAGACTTACGCCCCTCGGGCGAATAACGATTCTCAAACACTTTTAAGAGCGGATCCCGAGTCTGTTTCATCCATTCACGAAGCTCGTTTTGCATCTTTCTGAGGTCATCTTTATACTCAGATTCGTCTACCAGGTTGTTAAGACAGTCGGGATCGCTTCTTAGATCGTAGAATTCCTCAGTAGCACGATACCGGAACATCTTCACTCGCTGAGCGATTTCCGGATCTATCTTAGCGGCTTCTACCATGGCCTTCATGGTGAGGCCCTCATTGTTGTTTCGATACCAGAACTTGCCATCGGCCCACGGGCTGAAGATGTAACCGAATCGCTTGTTTTGAACGCATCGCATTGGAACGGCATCGCCGCCGGCTTTCATGTCGATCTGCGTAAAGACTCTGTCGCGGGCCGATTGGGTGCCGCCTTTGAGCAAAGGCAGAAAAGAGAAACCGTCAAGACCTTTCGGGATGGGAAGATCCGTCGCTTCAAGTACGGTCGGGAAGAAGTCGATTCCTGAGATGAAGTGTTCTGAGTCGACGGTCCTTTGCTGAACGACGCCGGGCCAGCGGACAATCCATGGCGTACGCGTGCTGACAAGGTATGCATTGCATTTTGCGAACGGGATTGCAATGCCGTTGTCGGAGAGGAACATTACGAGAGTATTGTCCTCAAAACCGGACTCTTTGAGAGCCTTAATCGTCTTGCCAAAGGTGTCATCCAGCCGACGAACGGAATTGAGGTAATAGCTCAATTCTTGTCTGACACCCGGCAGGTCGGGCACGAAACCGGGAACTTCGACTTCGTCAGGCTTGTATGTCTTCGATGGTTCTTTCGCCTGCTTGATGGGTTTTCCGGGGATGTGATATGGGCGATGGGGATCGTGAGAGTTGACCATAAAGTAAAAGGATTTGCCTTCGCCGCGACACCGAGCGAGGAATTCCCTGCAGTATCCGTAGTAGAGTTCCGGGTCCCGGCCGTTGCCTAATTCTTTCTGGTCGTGGTAAAAATCCCATTTGTAGTCGGCATGTGGCGTTGAGTGGCCGACTTTGCCAAGAACTCCGGTTAGATAGCCTGCATTTTTAAGGGTTTGCATGATGGTAGATATGTCACGTTTGGTGTGCATAAAACCCATAATGCCGCTGTTGTGCCCGTAGAGTCCTGTTGCGAGGACGCCCCGACTTGGCTGACAGATGGCGACATTGACGTGCGCGTTTTCAAATCGCAATCCTTCGGCGGCAAAAGCGTCAAGATTTGGAGTGAGGCCGGGCACTTTCCCGCCAAAACAGCCGACGGAGTTACAGTGGAGGTCGTCAGCGGTGAAGAGTAGAATATTCAGCTTTGGCTTTCGTGCCCTCGATGCCTGGGCAAAGGAACCTATAGCCAGAAAAGAAGCAGTATTCAATCCTATAGTTCTGAGAAAATCGCGTCTATTCATTTTTGCCCTCACCATTATTCCTGCTCAATCTCTGAAGAGTGTTGAATCTCTTTGATGATCTGCTTTGCTTGTTCGACATGGTTCTCAGGAACGAGCACACCCGGAACCATACCGTCAAGACAATAAGCTCCCTGCAAATTCTCGTTGGTAATCTGAACTGGGATTCCTGCATTCTCAAGACTTGCCTTCATCAGATAGGCAAACGTAATATCGCTCGCTGCAAAAACCTCGACGTATTTGTCCATGTGATCACCTCTTTGCCTTGCCAACAGAGGACTGATTTGTTGTCCACTGTTACTAATCCTATTCTACCCGCCAGAACTTCTTTTCGGACTCCCAGCTTTTGGATATTTCTCCTGTTGGCCGTACGACAACCGCTTTACATTCCGTCGTGATTGTCCCATCGGGTAGGAACAATTTTGCGGCCACTTTCATCCCCCTGCTTCCTTTGTGCTCCAGCCAGCCGACTGCCTTCAAGGGTGTATTGGTTGGCGTTGGCTTTCTGTAGATTACGTTCAGTCTCAGGGTAACAAACAGATTATCAAAATTTCCATCCAGCATAACGGTTCTGCCGGAGGTCTCATCTAAAATCGCGGCGACAACTCCACCATGTACAATTCCCGGGTATCCGTTGAACTGTTCGGGTATGGTAACAACCGTCTCAACCTGGTTTGATTCAAGATTGTTGTACCATACCATTTTTAGTCCAAAAATATTCTCACGACCACAAACAAAACATGTTCTGGATGTTGGTTGTCGTATCATTGAACCCAAAATTTCCTACTTTCCGTTTCCTGCTATTATTGTGACAGTTATGGTACGAATCCTACTTTTGGTCGGATTGCCGAAGTTCTTCTCTTCCATCGTCGGACTTGCTCCCAATTCCGAAAGAAGTATCGGTTTTACGACGCTTGATCATAGCACGGATACCTGTCAGTGGTAGCGAGGCACTTGCGAGGTAGTTGGGTAACCTGTGTTTTTCACCAAACACCCACTCGCATACACCATTCTCTCTGAAGTCGGTTACAAGATCAATGACCGTTTGATCTGCAAGTTTGGGATCCACGATATCCAGCGTGTACACAAACCAGCCGGTGGGTGTGGCCCAATAAGCACCGTTTTGATACGTATCATGAGCGGCAACGCACGTTTCCCAATAGACGCCGCCCGGGAGATGCCGAATCTGGCCTTTTTGTACTATCTGTGGGTAGTTATCCCTAAAGTATCCGGCTATTGCCTTTGACTGGTTGTCATCAGCAACTCCAAGATAGACCGCGAAGGCGGATCCCCAGATATGATGCTCTCTGCAATTAACTGTAGCTGCTCTGAACAGACCGGTTTGCGAATCCCAGAACACTTCCCGAATACTTTTGGCTATGGTATCGGCCTCTCGCTTCCATTCGTCCGCATCGGCTTTGCGTTCGACTGCGTTTAATAAATCGGACAGTCTATGACAGGCCTCGACATATAAAAGAGAGCAAAAAAGGATGTCGCCCTGCATACGAACTGTGTCTGTAAAGCCATAGGGACAACGGTCCCATCCATCATTCTCAATATGAACCAGTCCTGTTTCAGGATTATGCGGTACGGCATTCATTGTCCTGACAAGGTGATCGATAACCTCGCCAAGGAACTTTGAGTCCTTCGTTTTCTGGTATGTGTGCCAGGCCACGGCGATGGTGAATTGCGATCCATCGGCTACCGGATTTGCACCCATTGTCCCGAAGCCGGGCTTGTATATAGGACGGCCGTCGAATGTAACGCAGTCCACTCCTGCGCCGTCTGCCCTGATGCTGCGTATAAAGATCTCGCATGCTTCGCGCAATTCCTTTTCGGAATACGAATCAATGGCCCCTTCCAGCGTGTAGGCAAAATCTCGCAGCCAAAATGCCTCATAGCCAATTCCCACCTGGGGCGGAAACGCAGCAGTGCCATCCTTCATCGTACGTTTGCCGGCACGGATGAGACGGTGGGATTCACTTTCAAGCCAGGTGACCGCCTCGGCTAAGGTCGCAGGACGAGCAAGAACTGCTGGAATTTCCGAAGCCAACATGAAAGCAACAATCAGAAGAACCAGAATGAAGTTTCTGGACATCCAGGGCCTCTCCATGTATTTTCCGGTGGTCTTATGCTCCATGATTCTTAGACGTATTACTATTCGAAGTTTTGCCTGTTCTATATCGGAGTCTAAGCTGGTGCGCGGCGACGGTCAAGATAAATCCGCGGCTTTGCCTGGCCTGTTGGAGACGATGCCGTACCATTTTCTTGCTATCCGCGCCAAGAGCGATATACTTGTCTCTGAGAGTCTAATGCAGCAACTGATATAAGAAGCTCAGGGTATTTTACTTGTTTGAAACGATGATGAAAACCTGCACAAGTTGGCTGATAATTATAATAATTGTAGCGGGATTGCCTCCCTCGGCGTTCGGCGCTGAAATAGAAACACTGTTAGTCATAGAGCCGGGTAAAGAAAATCCGCGCAATTCCGAAGGGGATATAATTGAGTTGAAAGACGGGCGTTTGTGCCTGATTTATACCCGATTTACAGGCGGCAGCGGCGACCATGCAGCAGCCGATCTTGTCAGGCGCACTTCCGATGATGACGGCAGGAAATGGAGCGATGACAGCATTGTGGTGCGCCGTCCGGGTGGATTGAATGTGATGTCCGTATCGCTTCTGCGGCTGAGCAGCGGGGATATTGCACTGTTCTACTTACGTAAGACTTCAAAGGAAGATTGCCGGCCTTTTATGTGCATCTCGAAGGATGAAACAGAGAGCTGGAGTCAGCCGACTGCCTGCATCACGGACAAGGTGGGCTACTATGTTCTGAACAATGACCGTGCCGTACAATTAAGTGCCGGCCGGTTAATCCTGCCTGTCGCCTGGCACCAGGGCCCCGGTGAGCCCCGTGACACGGCCGGTGTGATCATGTGTTACCTCTCCGATGATAACGGGAAAACCTGGCGACGCAGTAAAGACTCATTCAAAGGGTACGGACCCGGCGGACAGCGCATTACGGTGCAGGAACCGGGCGTTATTGAACTTAAAGATGGCCAATTGATGATGTTCATGCGGACCAATGCAGGGAGCCAGTATATCTGTTACTCCAGGGATGGCGGTGAAATCTGGTCAAAGGCCCGACCATCAGGTCTCGCTTCTCCTTTAAGCCCCGCCTCCATCGAGCGTATTCCCTGGACGGGCGATTTGCTATGTGTCTGGAATGACCATTCCGGAATCCATAGGTACCCGGCAGGCCGTCGAACACCATTATGCTTGGCTGTTAGCCGGGATGAAGGTAAAACCTGGAGCAGGTCCGGAATTATTGAGGGCAATCCTGATGGGTGGTATTGCTACACGGCGGTCACGTTCGTAAAAAACCGGGCGCTGTTGGCCTATTGTGCAGGTGACAGGAAAATAGGAGGATTGAATCGCCTTAAGATTCTGGCGCTATATAGAGATTGGCTGACCTCTATTTCTCACGAATAGAGAACGTCGAGCGGTGAGCGTACCTTTTGGAAACTCTCTGCTCGCGAGCTTTTCTTAGTAACCTGCAAGGGCTTGAAAGGCTGTTTAGTAATCCTTAAACCTTCTCATCCATTTTGGCCAGTCTTGTGGTTTTATGCCGCCGGCTTTGGTCCAGGGGCCGGATGTATCGAACTCACGATGCCACTTTAGTGTCCACAGCTCTTTTACACCCACCATCTGACAGGACCAATCCATAAAGACAGTGCTCACAAATCCATGGTGACGGTTCATGCAGCATGGCAACGTGCTGTCAGTCCATGCATCCTCGAATTCAGGAGGATTACCTATGCTCGACGGACACGCCCACCAATAGACACTGTCTGTCAAAAGAGGAATGTTACCTGCCCCTTTGACCTTCTATTTCAAAGAGAGATAACGAGCTTAGTTGGTATGCTTGTCTGCCATGATTATAACACAACCGATCACGGTGATGCAAGTAAAAGAGCATTCCTGCTCTAAGAGTTTCTCCTATGGCTACTCTGGCGTTTTATCTCTGAAAATAAGTCCTATGATACGCATCAAGGCAAGATATTCGTAGAACGAGGTGGAAATGGACGTGGATAGCAGGTACAATGACGCGCAAAAAGCTGAAAGATATTAGTAGTAAAATGGAGCTGATAAAATGAAACACATCATTCCAACAAAAACTTTGATATTGACGTTATTGCTGAACTGGTGCCTGGCTTGGCCGGCTGATGGTAATACTCTGCTTTGGCAGATAGGCAAGGCGGATAACGATACGTCGGAGTTCGCTCTCGGGCCGGACCGGAGCAATCAGTATTCAACGAGTTTCCCCAACGACGCTCTTTTTGTGGCCGGCCAGTCGGACCCGAAACAGGACTGGCCTTATATACAGCCGGGCCCGGCGGATATATGGGCCGGCGGCAAAAGCCACAGCTTCACCATTCTGTTCGGCCTGAAGAAGACATCAACCGAGGGCAAAGGGCAAATTGTGCTGGACTTCGTCGATACGCACAGTGCCGTTCCGCCGAAAATGGAAATTAAAATCAACGACATATCCTTTATCCGTGAACTGCCCAAAGGGGCCGGCGACGCTTCGGCTCATGGCCGGCCGGATAAGGGCCGTGAGTGCCGGCTCGGTATCGATTTTCCCGCCGGCGTTATGAAGGTGGGTACCAACAATGTTATTATAACTTCACTCGAAGGCAGTTGGGTACTGTACGATTATGTGGCTCTGAATGTGCCGTCCGGTATTGAGGCCGGTCCGGTCGAAACCACGACCAAGCTGATGGATGTTCAAAGCCAGCCGCAACTGATCAGGCGAGGTGACGGCCGAATGTTTCAGCCGGTGCAGGTATCGGTTCTGCACATCGGCGAGCCGGCTGAGGCTGTCGTCACGGTCAACGGAAACGAATCGGCCAAACAGCCGCTGAAACCGGGCTACAAAGTCATCGAGGGCTTCGCTCCGGCGGTCCGGGAGCCGACTTCCGTACAGATCGAAGCAAAGGTAGCGGGCAAGCCCATCGGCAGAAAGACGGTTACCATCAAACCTGTCCGGAAATGGGAAGTATATTTGCTGCACCATTCCCACGTGGACATCGGCTATACTCACGTTCAGACCGAAGTCGAACGGAAACACTGGCAATATTACAAGCAGGTTATCGATCTGGCCGGCAAGACGGCGGATTATCCGGCCGGCTCGGCGTTCAAGTGGAACGTCGAGGTACTATGGGCGGTCGAAAGTTTTCTGAAGCAGGCCTCGCCGGAGGATGGGCAGGCTTTCATAAACGCCGTGAAAAAGGGCTGGATCGGCCTGGATGCTTTGTACGGCAACGAACTGACGGCATTGTGCCGGCCGGAAGAGCTTGTACGGCTGGTGGATTACGCCCGGGTACTCAGGCAGCGATACGATGTCACAATCGATACGGCGATGATTACAGACGTGCCGGGCTATACGTGGGGTATCGTGCCGGTTTTGGCAAAAAGCGGAATAAAATATTTCTCCGTCGGCCCCAACCGCGGGCACCGTATCGGCTATACGCTCTCGACCTGGGGCGATAAACCTTTTTATTGGGAATCGCCGTCCGGCAGGGACAGTATTCTCTGTTGGGTGGCCGGCGAGGGTTATTCATTCTTCCACAGCGGGCGTCTCGATGCCGGAAGGCTCTTCGATTATCTCAAGCGCCTGGGCGAAGCGGAATACCCTTACGATATGGTTCAGCTTCGCTACTCGATCGGCGGCGACAACGGCCCACCCGATCCGGACCTGAGTGAGTTCGTTAAAAAATGGAACGAGAAGTACGCTTACCCCAGACTGGTTGTCGCCACAACCACAGAAATGTTCAAAGAGTTTGAACGCCGATACGTGAGCCAGGTGCCCAGGTTTCGCGGCGATTTTACGCCGTACTGGGAAGACGGAGCCGGCTCATCCGCGGCCGAGACGACAATCAACCGCCAGGCGGCCGAGCGCCTGGTTCAGACCGAGACGCTGTGGGCCATGCTCAATCCCGCCGGTTATCCCGCCGAGCAGTTCAGCCAGGCATGGCGTAATGTCATTCTCTATGACGAACACACATGGGGGGCGCATTGCAGTATCAGCCAGCCCGAAAGCGAGTTCACTAAAGCACAGTGGAAGATCAAACAGGCCTTCGCGCTTAATGCCGATTTGCAGTCTCACAATCTGCTAAATAATGCGCTGGCCGGACATCGTGTCGCGGAAAAGCAAGTTACGGCAATAGACGTTTTCAATACCAGCTCCTGGACGCGAACCGACCTGGTAATATTGCCGAAGGATATGCAACTGCCGGGCGACATTGTCAGGGACTCCGAAGGAAAGGCTGTAAAATCACAGCGGCTCTCGACGGGCGAGCTGGCTTTTCTTGCAACGGAGATCGCGCCTTTCTCTGCCGGGCGATTCACTTTCGAAGCCGGCCGGGCCGCCTCAACCGGCAGTGCCGCGGCGAAGGATACCAAACTGAGCAACGGCACGATTTTGCTGACCATAAACAAAGTGACCGGCGCCGCCGAGAGTCTGAAACTCAAACAGCAGAATATCGAACTGGTTAACGGCGAGACGGGATTGGGACTAAACGATTACTTTTACGTTTCCGGCAGGGACCCGACCGAGCCGCAGCGTAACGGACCGGCAAAAATCAGCGTCAAAGAATCCGGGCCGCTGGTCGCTTCGCTGCTGGTCGAATCCGATGCTCCCGGCTGCAATAAACTTCTTCGTGAATTCCGAGTCATTGACGGCATCGACCGTGTGGATATTATAAATGTTATCGATAAAAAAAATATCTACGACCAGGAGGCGGTACACTTGGCCTTTCCGTTCAAGGTGCCTGAAGGTGTCATGCGTATGGATATCCCCTGGGCCGTTGTCAGGCCTGAAACGGACCAACTGGCGGGTGCCTGTAAAAACTATTTTACGGTTCAGCGATGGGTGAACGTTTCCAACGCCGATTACGGCGTCACGCTGGCGGTGCCCGATGCTCCGCTTATCGAAGTCGGCGCTATTACAAACGACCCAAGGGGCAGGACCGTCGGATGGATTAAGAATATAAATCCGTCAACGACGCTGTACTCATACGTGATGAATAATTACTGGGAGACTAATTACAAGGCCGGGCAGGAAGGCCCGACGGTATTTCGTTATTCAATCGAGCCTCACAGTAGCTTAGATTCGGGCAGAGCGGCGAGATTCGGCATTGAGCAAAGTCAGCCGCTCATCGCCGTGGCTGTTGACAATAAAACTCCGGTACCGGGTTCTGTAATGATAGTCGAGCCCGCAAATATTATCGTCACGGCCTTCAGGCCGAGCGAGGACGGCAGGGACTGGATTGTACGTCTATTCAACACATCCGATCAGGCCGGGAAAGCCACCGTCACATGGTCGAAAACAAAGCCGGAGGTGGTATGGCTAAGCAACCTTGCCGGGGAAAAAATCGATAAGGCGGCCGGGCCGATAGAAGTCGCGGCGTATGACTTTGTCACTCTGCGAGCCTCGCTGTCCGGAAAGTAGGAAAATTACAATGACACCAAGAGAACGTGTATTAGCGGCGCTGGAGCATCGGGAAACGGACTGCATTCCCGTGGACTTTTCCGGCCACCGGTCTTCGGGCATCGCGGCGATTGCATATCCGAAGCTGCGCAAGGCCCTGGGCCTGCCGCCCGGGCCGATTCGTGTTTATGACATCATTCAGCAACTGGCCATTGTGGATAACGATGTACTGGATCGATTCGGCGTCGATACCATCGAGATGGGCCGGGGCTTTGCGCTGGACGAGCAATCATGGAAGCCCTGGACTCTGCCGGATGACACGGCGTGTTTTGTCCCCGCATGGACGAGAATCGAACGGGACGATAAACGTTGGATTATCCGCTCGGATAACGACAGAATTCTCGCCCACATGCCCGACGGGGCGCTCTATTTCGAACAGACATATTTTCCTTTTCTCGAAGGCGATGACCTGGGTGCGATTTCCGAGGTCTTCGGAGAATCCATGTGGACTGCCATAGCAAGCCCGCCCGGTCCGATCGACGACGGGAAGCTGTCGGAAGGTGCAAAGCGTTTGCGGGCCGGGACAGACCGAGCCATCATCGGCCTGTTCGGCGGCAACCTCTTCGAGGTAGGAATGTTTCTATATCGCAACGATCAGTTTATGATGCTGCTGGCTTCCGAGCCGCAACACGCCCACCGATTCCTCGACAAACTCGTCGAAATCCATCTGGTAAATCTGGAAAGATTCCTGGCCGCCGTCGGTGAGCATATCGATATCATTATGTTCGGCGACGATCTCGGCATGCAGACCGGGCCGATGATGTCGCCGAAAATGTATTGCGAATTTTTCAAGCCCCGGCACAAACTACTCTGGAACCGTGCAAAAGAGTTGGCCGACGTCAAGGTCATGCTGCATTGTTGCGGCGGTGTCCGTGAATTACTGCCGCACCTGATCGAAGCCGGCCTCGACGCCATCAATCCTGTTCAGATCAGTTGTTCGGGAATGAACGCCAACCGGCTAAAGACCGAGTTTGGGAGCGAACTTTCCTTTTGGGGAGGCGGCTGCGATACGAGGGATGTCCTGCCGAACGGCAGCCATCAGCAAGTTGCCGAACACGTCAAAAAGCAGGTCGAAATCCTCCGCCCCGGCGGGGGTTTTGTTTTCCAGCAGGTACATAACATCCTGGCTAACGTGCCGCCGGAGAATATCATAGCGATGTTCGACGCCGTGAATGCTTGATTATAGGCCGGGGAGAAACTATACATGAGCCTGATCGATTATGTAATAATCCTGCTCTATTTTGCAATTGTGATAGGATTGGGTTTCTGGTATCAGAAGCGCGCATCAGAGAATCTCAGGGCCTATTTTCTCGGGGGCAAAGGTATCCACTGGCTGGCACTCGCGATGTCCGGGTCGGTATCCAACTTCGATATTACCGGGACTATGTGGATAATCTCCATACTGTACGTACTCGGGATGAAGTCGATGTGGCATCACTGGATGTGGGGATTTCTGATGGGTGCTTTCTTCATGGTCTACATGGGCAAATGGGTCCGCCGTTCGAATGTCATGACGGCCGCCGAGTGGATGCAGACCCGCTTCGGTTCGGGCCCTGCGGGCAAACTCGCACGTACTACGTCCGCGCTAATCGCTGTGCTCTTCACCGCCTGCTTCATCGGCTACGCCTACAAGGGCATCGGCAAGTTCGCAACCGTGTATATTCCGCTGGAAACCTTGGCACAATATACTTCCAGCCTCTGGCTCCAGCACATATTCACAGCACATGAACCGGATTGCCTTGCTGTTTTGATTATAGGCGTAACTACTCTCTATGTTGTTCTTGGCGGGCTTTACAGCGTAGTCGTCACTGATGTTGTACAGACTATCATCCTTACCATCGGGAGCATCCTTGTCGCCTGCATCGCATGGTATCACCTGACTCCAGAGTTGATGTCCGGCCTGCCGGAAAATTGGAGTTCACTGAGCGTGCCGTGGCGGATCGAAGAATTTGCCGGAACCGATAATGCGCATTTCGAGCTTTTCGGCGCCCTTGTTATTGTCTGGGTTGTCAAGGGCCTGCTGCTCAATCTCGGCGGACCGGCCCAAATGTACGATGCGCAGCGCTTCCTGGCCGCACGGAGCCCGCGCGATGCCGCCAAGGTCGGTGCCGCCTGGAGTCTATTCCTCATCGTCCGCTGGGCAATGGCTATCGGAATCGCCCTATTGGCCCTTACGGGGATCACCGGCGTAACGGATTCAGAGAAAGTAATGCCGCTGGTTCTGTTGAAATTTCTACCGGCCGGGCTAAGGGGCATTGTAATCGCCGGATTGTTAGCGGCGTTCATGTCCACCTTCAGCTCTACCGTCAACAGCGGGGCGTCTTTTATCGTGCGCGACCTGTGGCAGCCCTACTTCCGCCCAGACGCCGGCGAAAAACAGGCGGTTAGATTCAGTTACATCGCGACAATCCTGCTGGTTCTCATCGGTCTCGGCATCGGCACTCAGGCTGCATCAATAGCACAAATATGGGACTGGATGATGATGGCCTTGGGCGCAGGCGTTGTCGTGCCGAACGTGCTCAGATGGTACTGGTGGCGAATGAACGGCTGGGGCTATGCGTGCGGAACACTGGGCGGAATTCTTCTTTCGCTGGTAGCATTGTTTTTTCCGAATACTCCGATATATTACATGTTCCCTTTAATCTGCGGCGCTTCGCTGATCGCCAGTATCGCAGTATCCCGTGTAACCCGGGCGACGGATGATGAAATTCTCGTCTGTTTTTACAAATCCGTTCGGCCTTTCGGATTGTGGAAACCAATTGCGGCGAAAGCAGATCTCTCAGAGAAAGAGTTGTCCGCCGGGTCGGAAAGCATGTCACGGACAATCATAAATGTTCTGCTTGCCATGCTTGCGATTACAGGATTATACCTGTTCCCGATGTATCTCGTTGGTCATTGGTATCTCAATTCTGCTATATGGCTCATACTGGCAATAGCAGCGGTATTTGCTCTGAAATACACCTGGTACCAATTTCTCCCAGCGCCGGATAAAAACGCAGACCTGCATTGATCCTCATCAGGATAATGCCCAATGTTCATCGGCTGTAGAGTGAGAAATGCCTAAAACTTTGGCTGCCTGTATGCCGGTTAAGCCAGCGAAATAGCGAAGCTTAACCAAGTAGGCTTTGACTTTGTCTTTCTTAGTCAACTTCTCATACACTAACGGAAGCAATATATCAGCAGCCTTCTCGTCTCCTTGCTAAATCGCGTTTAAGATGCGTGTGACATCGGTCATCATTCATCTCGAATCTGGACGTCAGAATGTATTAAAACTATTATATCGAGAATTAAGAGATGACTCAAATACTATTCAATTCTTTAAAAAGTCACTCTTTTTCATCAGCAAAAATACGCCACAATTATATAGTGACTTTATGTCTCTAAAATGTCTCCACAGATAGAGATTTTACCCTAACTGAGTCTGATTAAATGTTAGATTATAGATAAAGGACACATTTTTTTATATCGTTAACGTATTCAATGACCGGAGTTGAAAAACAAAGGGCTGAAAACTCTCACAAGCTGTCAATCCTCAACGCCGGTTTTGAAGAAGCAAGGAAAGATCCGCGATTCAAAGGAGATATAAAGAGATTTATCAAAGTAAAAATATGCGTTTATAAATTGCAAACTTTGGTGAATGAAAATGTTTTGCAGAAAAGGACAGCAATCGACCTCAGGGAACAAAGGTATAGCTTTGACCTTTGGCGATATTGACTATTCTTCTATCGTCCTTGTATCTGATTCGTACAGGCCCGCCTGTCAGTGACTGAACCACGGCGCATTCGAGCTTTCCATCTTTCCAGTAGATATCTACATCGCAGTTGCCCCGAGCACGCAGGCCCGCTACTTTGCCTTCAGGCCAGGATTTGGGCAGTGCAGGCAGAAGATATATCTGCCCGCCGTGGCTCTGGAGCAGCATTTCGGCAATACCGACAGTCCCGCTGAAATTGCCATCAATCTGAAAGACCCGCCCCGGCCAGCAGGCATTCATCAGGTTGTCAAACGCGTTGCGCGCGATTAAGCGGTTGAGATACCAGTGAGCCTGTTCCGCGTCCCCAAGGCGAGCGAAGAAACATATCTTCCAGGCATTGCTCCAGCCCACGTCTCCGCCGAAACCCCGTTTCTCAAGTGTTCTTCGTGCCGCCTCAAGTAAGTGAGCATCCTGCCCGCCAATCAGAGAGAACGGATGCAGCCCAATCAAATGCGACACATGACGATGTTTGGGCTCGTTCTCTTTGTAGTCTTCGATCCATTCCTGTATCGTTCCATCGGCACCGATTCTAAACGGCGGCAGTTTCTGAAGGCCGCTCTGAAGTTTTACCCGGAGTCGTTCATCAGTTTCGAGTATCTTCGAGCCCTGCACCACTGCTTCAAACAAAACCCGTACAATCGACATGTGATAGGTAGCCCCCCTTGTAATTCGGACTGGCTTGTTGAGTTCGGGATGGATGTAAGCGTTCTCGGGCGACGTTGATGGCGCGATTACAAGATAGCCGTCCTGGTCCTCAATCAGATAATCCAGGATAAACTCAGCGGCTCCCTTGATTACGGGGTAGGCTTGCTCTTGCAAAAAAGCCTTGTCTTCTGAGAATTCATAGTGGCGCCATAAGGTCATGGCCATCCACGCTCCGGCTAGCGGGTCCAGTACCCCGTTCTGAAACTGCGAAGCCTTTGTTGAACCGCTTGGGGTCGTTCTGCCAAACGGATTCGTTGACGTGAAAGTAACCCAACCATCGGCATTGTATAGTTTGCGTGCCGAGACCCTGCCTTTCTCAGTAAGCCTGATGAACCAATCTGCAAGTGGATCAAGTGTCTCTGCGAGATTGGTTGGATCGGCGGGCCAGTAGTTCATTTGCAAGTTAATGTTGAGATGATAGTCAGCCTCCCACGGTGCCCACATCTTTTCGTTCCAGATCCCCTGCAAATTAGCCGGCAGCCGTCCTGGATGACGTGAACTCGACATCAGCAGATAGCGCCCGTATTGAAAGTAGAGAGTTGCCAAAGCCGGATCGGCTTTGCCCTCTTTGGCCTTTTTGAGTCGCTTGTCGGTGGTAGTTGCGTCTTGATCTGAGCTGCCCAAGTCAAGCGAAACCCTCTCGAATATAGCGCGATGCTCGGCGATGTGGTCCCTTCGCATATCGACCCACGGTTTGTTCGCAACTTTGTTTAATATGGCCTCGGCCAGCCGACCAGGATCGAGCGAGCGGTTAAAGTCCATCATTTCAAGGCTGTAATCCGTCGCTGCGGTCATTAGCAGGATCGCTTCGTTTGCATTCTTAACTACCAGAGTCTTGCCCTCGGTGCGGATTGTCCCTCCCGTGGTGCGGACCAGCATACGTGCAGCAAACTTCATGTGGCTGCCGCCAGGTCCCGAGCCTCCCGGGTTGTCATCAAAGCCTGCAGGCGCGGCGATATCAATAATCTGGCCATCCATTTGCAAACGGTCTGAACCTGCTGCAGTTACCTTCATGTCCTTCTTACGCGTAAGTTGAATCTTTGTGCTAATCGTGCCGGGCTCAGAGACGCTGAGACGCACGGCTACGACATCATCTACAGCGGATATCAAAACTTCGCGCTTCATCCGGACATTACCAACTCGGTATTCCACTGTGGCGATACCTGTTTGCAAATCGAGTTGACGGTGATAATCCTGGATTTCCGGCTCATGGTCCATCTCAATCCACAAATCCGCCAGCGGCTCGTATGAGCGAAAAGAAGTAGGAGGTTTGGTTAGCTTTTCCAATCCGAGCTCGCGGGCTTCCGATATCCTCCCCTCCGAAATTAGCTCCTGCAGTTTGCACATGTTTTCCGAAAATTTCTCGGGATAGGCATCGGTCGGCTCACCAGCCCAGAGACTCTCCTCGTTGAGCTGCAGGCGTTCTTTCGGTACAGTACCAAAGACCATTGCCCCCAGCCGGCCATTGCCCAACGGCATCGCATCGGTCCACTTTGAAGCCGGCTCATCGTACCATAGTCGCATCATATTTTGCGCAAAGGTCTGTTCAGCAAATAGCAACAAGACTATACTCAATACATGTATCCAGATTGTTGTCTGAAAGTTTTTCATAGGTTTCCTTCGTCTCACCTCAGTACGATTGTGGGATACGCTTGGCCACCGGCTTAGGATTGATCTTGCCTGCCGCGTTCCATCACAGGATACTATCATAAGGACACGATATTTCAAGCGGGATCTCCTGTATGGTTTCACATACTACGCTTCCATCGCCCCATTACTACGATTGCTTAAGACATAGGTAGATTCACGATGTCCATTATAATGTATCGTGAAGTCGAAGGACTGTTCAGATAAGCTACGAAGCTTGGCTGAGAGGTCGTAACGTAGATGCCTCAAAGAAATATTTTCTGTGGCAACAGGGATTTTAGTACTTGACTTTGTGTTCTTCGTAGGTGGCCTTGTGATATGAGAGACACTCTCTTTATAAACTTATGTGAAATAGGAGCTTATGTGCCCATTCTCTTACTGCTCGCATTGTCGGTATTTTGCATTCTTCTGACAGATTTTTTTCATTTCACATACGGATCTGCATAAGACCACTGGATAAATCACAGAGAATCCTATATCTTGTTGATAGGTAGTGGTTAACGACTAAATCACGATCTGCTTGCTGGATTCTTGTACCGCAAAATCATCGTTGTTTGGATTTTTATACGGAACCATATAAACATTATTGTCTGGAATGAAAAGTAGTTAAATGAGAAAGCCCATAGTTCATCTCGTCTGTAATGCACATCTTGATCCAGTCTGGCAATGGGAATGGGAGGAAGGAGCCTGTGAAGCGCTTTCCACATTCCGCACGGCTGCCGATCTCTGTGAAGAGTCCGAGAGCTTTGTCTTCAATCATAACGAAGTAATTCTCTACAAGTGGATTGAGCAGTACGAACCCGAACTGTTCAACCGGATTCGCAGGCTTGTTAAAGCCGGAAAGTGGCATATCATGGGTGGATGGTATCTCCAGCCCGACTGCAATATGCCGTCCGGCGAAGGATTCGTTCGCCAGATTTTGGCAGGGAGGAAGTACTTCCATGAGAAGTTCGGTGCCCGGCCAACTACTGCCATCAATTTCGATCCCTTTGGTCATACAAGAGGCCTTGTACAAATCCTTGCGAAGAGCGGTTATGATTCCTATGTCCATTGCCGACCCTTGAGACATGAATGCGGTCAGCAGGTCGATGATTACGTCTGGGTCGGCTACGACGGTTCAGAGATCATCTGCACGCGCCCACGCCTGTTCTACAATTCGCAACTCGGCAAAGCGGGCGACAAACTCAGGACTCAGCTTGAAGAAACCTCCGACCTTGATATCTCCCTGATGCTGTGGGGTGTTGGAAATCATGGTGGAGGGCCCAGTCGCAAAGATATTCGAGATATTAATGGAATCATAGCTTGTCAGAAGAATTGGACGATTCTGCACTCCACACCAGAAGCCTATTTCCAGGATCTTAAGCAACGCAAGGGCGAGTTACCGCGTTGGGTGAAAGACCTGAATCCCTGGGCCGTAGGATGTTACACCTCGATGATTCGTATTAAACAGGGATACCGGGCATTGGAAAATACACTCTTGATGGTAGAGAAGATGGCATCAGCAGCCGCAGCGCAGGAGCTGATGCCATATCCCGGTGACCAGCTCAAAGCCGCAGAGGAGGATTTGCTCTGGACGGCTTTCCATGATGTTCTTCCCGGCAGCTCAACGCCTCCCGTGGAACGACACGCTCTGCAGAAGATCGGCCATGGAATGGAACTGTTGTCACGGATCAGGGCGCAGGCATTCTTCTGTCTGGCAAGTGGACAACCTAAGGCGAAAGCAAACACATTCCCGGTATTTGTGTACAACCCGCACCCCTGGGAGATAGAGACGACAGTAGTTGCCGAGTTCAACCTGCCGGATATCATTTTTTGTCCGGATACGTTCTGGATTCCGAGCCTGCTTCACAAGGGGAAGAAACTTCCCATCCAGGCAGAACGTCCAGACAGCAATATGCCCATGGATTGGCGCAAACGTGTTTGCTTCAGGGCCAAGCTGGCACCCGGTATAGTGAACCGCTTTGACGTCACGCTGACTCGCAAGTCCAAACGTCCGGTGTTCAAGAACAGGGAAAAGGATGGGGTGATCCATTTTCGCGGAAAGAATATTGACTGGGCCATCAACGTCCGATCCGGGCTGATTGAGCACTTGCGAGTTAACGGGAGAGATATTCTCCGCAAAGGCGCGTTCAAGGCTCTGGTTATGCATGACACATCTGATCCCTGGGGCATGACAACAGACAGGTTCGATACTATTGTCGGTCGCTTTCGCATTCTGTCACACACAAAGAGCGCAGAAGTATCGGGAATTTCCGCCAAACGCCTCAAGCCAATCCGGGTGATTGAAGATGGTCCTGTACGGACCGTTGTCGAGGCATTGTACGGCTACAATGACTCCTTTCTGATACTTACATGGAAATTACCAAAAGAGGGAACTGAGGTCGAGCTTAATGCACGGGTCTTGTGGAATGAAAAGGACAAGATGCTGAAACTGTCGGTGCCTACGTTGCTACAGAACGCTGCGTATATCGGTGATGTCGCTTATGGCCGTGATGTATTGCCGGCTACAGGTCGCGAGGTGGTTGCCCAGAAATGGAGTGCCGTTGTCTCAGAACACGATGACCTGGTCCTGACCATCGTGAACGACGGCACCTATGCTTCATCGTTCACTAAAGGACAGATGCGTATTACTCTCCTTCGCTGCCCTGCGTACGTTGCCCATCCATGGAAAGATTGGGCCACTGTGCCGGATAACATGTTTCGCCCCCGAATTGATCAGGGCGAGAGATTGTTCAGCTTCTGGATGAACGCAGGCCCGGTCGACGAGCGAATGTGTGCGGTTGCCTGGGAAGGTCAGATACATAACGAGAAACCCATGGCCCAATGGTTCAGCCCTTCGGGATGCGGCACCCGCCCAAAGCCCTTTGCCCTCTTGTCCAACAGGAATGTTCAAATAACAACCATCAAGCAAGCAGAGAATGGTAAAGGCTGGATCATCCGTCTGTTTGAGCCAACGGGCAGGCGCCAAAAGACACAATTGCGTATCTTGGCCGGAAAATCTATTCGCAAGACCGTGACCTTACAACCATTTGAGATCAAAACACTGAAGATTGACACCACTTTCCGCAGTGTGGTCGAGACAAATCTGATGGAAGAAACTGGATAACAACACATAGGAATCAACCAATTTGTGTTCAATATGGGAGTTACTAAAGTGAACTATCACGCAGCCGAAACACGATACGAAAATATGATTTACCGACGTTGTGGGCGAAGCGGTTTGAAGTTACCTGCTATTACATTGGGCCTTTGGTACAACTTCGGCGGCATCGATTCATTCGAAAATGCCCGGGCCATGGTTCGCCGTGCATTTGATTTGGGCATTGCCCACTTTGACCTGGCCAACAATTACGGTCCGCCACCAGGTTCGGCCGAGGAGAACTTCGGCAGACTTCTCGTTCAGGATTTGGGCCCTTATCGAGATGAACTGATAATCTCTTCAAAAGCCGGGTATCTTATGTGGCCGGGGCCTTATGGAGAATGGGGTTCGCGAAAATATCTCGTGGCAAGTCTTGACCAGAGTTTGAAGCGGATGGGCATGGAATACGTCGACATTTTCTATAGTCATAGACCGGACCCGGAAACACCGCTGGAAGAAACTATGGGTGCACTCGATTTTATTGTGAGAAGTGGTCGAGCTTTGTACGTGGGTATATCGTCCTACAATCCAGAGCAAACACGGCAGGCAGCGACAATCTTACAGAATTTGGGTACGCCCTGCATTATTCACCAGCCTCGTTACAATATGTTCGATCGCTGGATCGAGGATGGCCTATTGGATGTTCTTTCAGAGGAAAGTATTGGCTGCATCGGATTCTCGCCGTTATGTCAGGGCATTCTGACTGACAAATATCTCGAAGACATCCCCGAAGATTCGCGTGCCGGTAAGTGGAAAGACCAATTAACCTGGGGGGATGCTGTCAGCAAAAAACGCATTGCCAAAGTTGCAAAGCTTAACCAATTGGCTAAAACTCGCGGTCAGAGTATGGCCCAAATGGCAATTGCGTGGATTTTAAGGCATAAGCAGATGAGCAGTGCGCTCATTGGCGCCAGCTCTGTCAAGCATATAGAGGATGCCATAACTGCTTTGGCCAATCTGGACTTTACCGCTGAAGAGCTTAAGGCAATTGACTCGATCCTCGAGTAATCCGGATTAATTAAATTTCAGCCGGGTAGCTCTTGTATTGCCTGTAAAAGGACAGATCGGTTATAAGGCCTGTAAAACTCTTATTGTCGATCATGCCAAGTGTTTGTTTGCCCTGTTCTTTGCCGATCGTCAAAGTTTTACTGCCAAAGAATTTCAGGTATCTGCCCCTGGGGACCGAAGCCACTTTTTTGCCGTCAACAAACATTTCTAACTTATCGAGGTTGACCGTTGCAGCTAAGTGTATCCATTTGCCATGACAGCTTTCCATGCCGTCAGCAACTGCAATTCGCCCGGAATCCCTTACGCCGAAGCAAGGCACACCGTCCTCAACAAACAATGACCATGCACCTTTGTACGCCTGGCCCTGTGACAATATTGTGCCGTCAGCTTCCGCCTTAAACCGCAAACCAACCGACAGCGGGCAATCGCTTATATCGATTGATTCGCTCTGCTCAACCGTCACAGAGCTTTGCGAAGAACAGCTCAAAGCAGCGCCTCTTTCGGTTGAAACAACGCCGGCGCTGGAAATTTTTCCATTGTTGGAGTTTCCGCTGAGATCCTTTACGATACTGCCGTCGCAGCCTTCGAAATCATACTTGAGCATCAAGCCCTGCCTTTTGGTCTTATCGAGTACGGCGTAGCTTTCCCTGTAATCGGTCTGCCTGGCAAGCCGGTCAATCTCCTTCTGAAGCTCAACGACTTTTTGCCGGTAAGCAGGTTCGTTGATGAGGTTGTTCATTTCATGCGGATCGCTCTTTAAATGGTAAAGCTCAGATATCTCTTCCGTGTCGGGGTATGTCACAAGCTTCCATTCTTCGGTTCGTACTGCAAGTGTCCTGGGATATTGCGGATAGTTCAGATCAACCCAGTAAGTATAGAGAAAACTCTTTCGCCAGCTTTTTGAATTCCTGAAAAGCCTGACCATAGAGTCGCCCTGAACCCATGGAGGAGTTTTAATTCCAGCCAGTTCATAAAACGTGGGCGCAAGGTCAATATTCAGGACTATCTGCTCAATGGTTGTACCGGGTTTTACCAGCTTCGGATAGCGGATCACCATGGGGATTCTTATTGATTCTTCGTAGGCACACCGCTTGTCTCCCATGCGATGTTCACCCATAAAGAAACCATTATCGCCGGCAAAAATGATCACCGTATTATCAAGCTGACCCATGGCTTTGAGTTTATCCATAATTGCCCCAAGACCCTCATCAACAGCCAATATTGCCTCATAATATTCTCGCTGAAACGGTTTAAAATTGTAATCCCGCTTCGGATAAATATCGGGAAGGTGACGAGCAGGATTTTCTTTGCGATAATCCCTGCTTCTATAAGAACCTTTGACCCATTCCTTAACAAGCGCTCTTTGCCATAATGGTTTGTCTGTCAAAGGATCATTATAGCTGGCTGGTTCATCAGGTTGCCTGCCTTTATACACGCCTTTATGGCGCTTGGCCGGGGTAAATGGCTGATGAACGGCCTTGTGCGACAGGTACATACAAAACGGAGAAGAGCTGTTTTCATCAAGCCATTTCAAAGCGGCTTTATTTAAAATATCCGTCATATAACCTTTGGCCTTGAACGACCTGCCGTTCTCGTTCATAGGAGGATCGATATATACACCCTGATCCTTGAAACTCAGCCAATAGTCGAAACCCGGCCTTGGGTCGTCATGAAAGAGCCCCATGTGCCATTTTCCTATAAAGACGCTCTTATAGCCTCCTCGTTCTTGTAAGATCTGATGATAAGAAGGTGTTTTCTCGAAGTCAAAATCGAAGCCCATGTCGTTGGCCATGATTCCATGACGGCTTGAGTATGTTCCGGTCAAGAATGAAGCCCGACTTGGAGAACACAAAGAAGTCGTGCAAAAGGCGTTCTTAAACCAGCCGCCCTCACGACGTATGCGATCAATGTTTGGCGTTTTCAGGAAAGGATGCCCCATAAAGCCCATGGCATCAAAACGCTGATCATCGGTAAGAACAAAAAGAAAGTTCGGTTTTGATTTGTGTGCTCTCATGGCGGAAGAGTAGCTGTTGCAGCCTAAAGCAGCTAAAGAAACCCCAGCAACCGCCATAAAATTCCGGCGAGTAATGCCTTTGTCAAATTTCATTTGTGACATAATCACCTCCAATATTGAGGCCGGGTCATATCTCTTGTCTCTAATTGTCTTAATCTATTTGGCCAATCTGAGCGTAGTGATATAAGAGCCCCCACGCCTTGGCTGCTATTTTTTTGTCAGAAGCCAGCAGATCCCTAACCCCTTCGACATCCAGTAACAAAACCTCGATATCTTCTGAATCGTCTAACCACTCGTCAGATACCTGCCCCTGGGCCTCGACAAGCACCATGTGGCAGGATTCATCGGTAAGACCGGCGGACGAGAATACCGGCGTGCTGATATGTTTGATTCGCACAAGCTCCAGGCCGGTTTCTTCTTTCAATTCTCTTGCTACTGTTGTTTCGACATCTTCACCATTGTCAATCAGGCCGGCGGGAAAACCGTACTCGAAATCCCAGATCGGCACCCTGAACTCTTTGGTGACTACGAGCTTCTTTTTACCGTCGGTATCAATCGTGGCCACGATCACGACTGCATCAGCTCGAGACGCATCCGCGACAGGCTCGTCATTCCTCGAGCACATTATCCAGCGTTTCCGTGGCTGTTTCTTGCGCACGTAGTCCACTTCAAACAGATTGGCCCACTTGCAGTCTGTCAACTTGCTGACACGATAGTAATCACTCATAACCATTCTCCAGAGCCGTATATATTTAAGGTCGCGGCGGGATACCACGAGAATGCCAATCCGTTCAAGTGTCGAGATCAACGATTTTTTCAAGGGAGATTCTTGAACATAGACGGCATTTTATTGATGAGATTCAACTTGCTTGAGGTAAATGTTCTCCAACCTTAGTTTGTTAGATGAGTTCTCTTTCCTTAACACCTTTGTAGTGTTTCGAATTGTTCTTTTTTAACCACTCCAGGAGGTATGAGCGAAGTTCTTCTGCCTTTTCGGCATAGCGCTGCCTGTTCGGATTCTTCCCGATAAGATTGTTCATTTCGTGAGGATCGGTGTTGAGATCGTACATTGCATTAATAACTTTGGAAGTTACCGAATAGGGAATTATCAGTTTCCAGCCATCTTTGAGAATCATGTAATTTGGTGAGATATCACCACGATAATCCCATTCGGTAACCACATAATTGCCATGCTCTTTGTCGGTGCCCTCGATTAAACCACGAAGGCTTTTTCCGTCCGATTTGTGTTCTTTGATCTTCAGGTAATCCATAATTGTTGCAAATAAATCGACCATTGAAACATAGCCGTCTACCGTGGTATTGCTTTTGATCTGACGAGGAAAACGTATCAACAATGGGATATGAGCAGATTCTTCATAAAATACATTCTTTTCGCGCATGCCGTGAGCACCAAGCATTTCGCCATGATCACTTATAAAAATAACCAGAGTGTTCTCAGCCAAGCCATTTTCATCCAGTGTCTTTAAAATCTTACCCACCCAGTCATCAATTTCCTTAATAAGGCCGTAGTAATTCGAGATCATGTATTTGATCTTTTCCTTGTCCCGGTATTCCTGCAGGCGTTTTCTGCCATTGGCTTCCGCATAAGGGCTGTTGGACATATCATCGTCAATACTGACCGGAGGTACCATATCTTTGGCCGGATACATACTGTAATAGGGTTCGACCGGCAACATTGGAGAGTGCGGAAAATGGAACGAACAGGTAATGCTGAAAGGTTTATCTTTCAACCGTTCGATGGCTTCGATGGTTTGTTTTGCCTGAAACGCAGTTAAGGTGTTTTCTTTGTCCATCAGTAATTCACCATGCTGATCCGGTTGGACGACTTTTATTTTTTCTGCTTTCAATTCGGCGAGGGTTTTCCCATGGAATCTATCGATAGGATCAGTCTTGTACGGCCTTTTCGACATATTATCATAGAACTCTCCGGCTTTAAGTGCTCTTACCGGCTCTTTGTCTCTAATATAATCAAGCCACACAAACTTTTGGCCGCCGTGATCAAAAACTGAATTTCCGTTGTCCGCCGCTCTGAGAGGATTTTTATAAATATTGGTATGAGAAGTCAGGCTGTGCCATTTGCCGTAATATTCACAATGATAGCCTTCAGCGCTTAATATCTCGTCAAACGTTGGCACGGCCATCAATCCTTTTTCTTTTGG
>Ga0209121_10000812_pt1 | contig 33360 bp, 29 predicted proteins | sample Cruoilmetagenom3_FD_187292 | JGI IMG/M metagenome (GOLD analysis project Ga0209121, IMG submission 187292) | Oil polluted marine microbial communities from Coal Oil Point, Santa Barbara, California, USA - Sample 3 (SPAdes) (version 2) | ecosystem: Environmental > Aquatic > Marine > Oil seeps ... | reverse complement strand
GGGGTGACGGTACCTGCCGCTACTTTGTTCGGGCTTAAGATATCCTCAACTACCGAGTTGTTCTATCTGAACCTTATCTTTGCCACCATCATGATTGCCGGTTCGTTCGGCATCGTGCGCAGCCACTTTGGCCGAGCCTTTATCGCCGTGCGTGACGATGATGTGGCCGCCGGAATCATGGGTATTAACGTTGCCCGCACCAAGGCCACCGCCTTTCTGATCGGTGCATTTTATGCCGGTGTCGGTGGCGCGCTGTGGGCCTATATGATCCGCTTTGTCGGGGTTGATCAGTTCACCCTATTCAATTCAATCTTCTTTATCGCCATGATTATCGTCGGCGGCATGGGCTCGATCACCGGGGCGCTGATCGGGGTCTTTATCATCCGCATGATCCAGGAGGTCATCGCCACCATCGGTCCCAACATCGCCGAGGCGGTACCGTTTCTGGGCGGAGACATCGTATTCGCAAGCATGAACATGTTTCTGGGTGGGGTCATTGCAATGTTTATGATCCTGGAACCCAAAGGGCTGATGCATCGTTGGAACATAATCAAGTCATCTTATCGCATTTGGCCATTCCCCTACTGAACCGGGTGTGGCCACTAACCAGGGAGAAAGAAAAATGAAATTTATGTCAAAAATGTCAATCCGCACGCTCGCGATGGCCAGTGCCGCTGTGGTTCTGTCCCACGCACCAATACGGGCAAATGCGGAAGAAACCTATAATCTAGCGATGCTGTCGGATTTCTCGGGGCCATACGCTGATATTATGCCAAGTCTGGCCGGTGGCCGCGAAGCGGTCGTCGACTGGTGGAACGCCACACGCGGTAAGGAACTGGGCGTGGTGCTGAACTATAAGAACTATGAAACTCGTTACGATGCAGCACAGGTGGCCAGCCTTTGGCCCGGCATCAAATCCGAACTGAACCCAATCGCCGTCATAGGCCTGGGCGGCCCGGATGTTGCCGCTTTGGGCGAACGCCTTCCCGAGGACAAGATACCGATGTTTATGGCGACTGCCGGATACGGTTTCTCCTGGAAGGAAGGCTCGTGGGTCTTCAACCCGCGCCCGAGCTATTCGCATGAAAGCGCCGGTTTCCTGATCCACCTGCGCGAAAAGCTGGGTCTAGACGGGCCAGTCAAGGCGATCATCATGGCTTCCGAAGCATCGCCAGCATACGTCGACATGGCGCATGGTCTGGAAAAATATGCCGCAGAGAACCCCGAGATGGTGGAAATTGTCGAAACTATTTATACCGAGGTTCAGCCGACTGACCTGACCGCCCAGATGCGCCGCGCCGTACGCGCCGGAGCCGATGCGGTGATCATCCAGACCAACACCTCGATTGCTGTGGCAACCAAACGTGCGTTACAGGCAAACGGCTCGGATATTCCGCTAATGCTAAGTTCGCACAACGGTCTGCCGGCGTCCGGCAAAGCCGCCGGTGGTCTTGCACAGCTTGAGGGTGACTATGAATCCTACGGCATGGCGATTGCGGTTGAAGGTGATAGTGAACCTTACGCGTTTTACCAGATGCTGTCCGGGGATTATGACCTCGAAGCACCGTGGAACGTAGTCACCGCTATGGGCATGGCACAGGGATCCTATGTGGTCGCCGTTATCGAACATGCCATTGAGATCAACGGTGCTGAAGGCCTGACCGGCGAAAACGTCCGCGATGCGCTGTTCGCCAAGCCTATCACCATCGAGGAAACTCACGGTATGCTGCCGACCCTGCAATTCACCCCCGAGGCGCCCTTTCCGCTTGAGGGTTTGAAGGTGAACGTGGGTCAGGTTGTCGATGGCAAGATCGTAATTGATGCCATCAATGTGGAAGTTCCTGACGTACACAAATGGTAAAACTTTTCGGGTGCCGCTTTATCGGCGGCATCCGATTCATCCGTAAACCCCGCCCCCACCCAACACAAGGCTGACACGCGATGCTGGAACTTAACAATGTCGAGGCGACCTATTCTGACGTAATTTTGGCGCTCAAAGGTATCTCGCTCACCGTGGACCAAGGCCAGTGCGTCGCTCTTCTAGGAGCCAACGGTGCGGGCAAAAGTACCACACTGAAATCCATATCCGGCACCATCCAGTCCGAGGACGGTGCTGTCACAGGCGGGTCTATCACGCTGGACGGGCAGGTAATCACCAATATGGAAGCATCTGACGTTGTCCGGCGCGGCATGATCCACGTCATGGAAGGGCGCCGCGTACTGCGCCACATGACGGTTGAACAAAACCTGGTCGTCGGCGGGCATATGGTGCGCAGCGGAGCCGAGATGCAAAAGCGTCTGGACCACGTGTACGCCCTGATGCCCCGTCTGAATGACCTTAAAGATCGCACCGCCGGTTTCATGTCAGGCGGCGAACAACAACTACTGCTGATTGGCCGTGCGGTCATGGCCGCCCCAAAACTGATCATCATCGACGAGCCGTCCCTAGGACTGGCACCTTTGATGATCAAGGACGTATTCACCGTGCTGAAACGGCTGAAAGATGAAGGCACCACCTTTCTTCTGGTCGAACAAAACAGTGCGGCAGCCTTTGGCATCGCCGATTACGCCTATGTCATGGAAAATGGCCGCATCGTTCTGGACGGTCCAGCCGACAAGATGGCCCAAAACGAAGACGTCAAAGAATTTTACCTTGGAATAACCTCCGAGGGGGACCGCAAAAGTTATCGCGATGTAAAACACTACCGACGGCGCAAACGCTGGTTGGGCTAAAAAGGGAATAATGAAATGACTACAATACTGGATATCAAGGGGCGCATCGCTGTCGTTACCGGCGCAGGCCAGGGTGTTGGCCGTCAAGTTGCGCTGTATCTTGCCGAATACGGGGCCGGTGGCGTCGTTATAAACGACTTTCACTTGGACCGCGCCGAAGCTGTCGCCAAAGAAGTCGAAGCACTAGGCGTCAAGGCACTGCCGCTGGCGTTTGATGTATCGGACTATGATGCCGTTGGCGCAGCTTTTGACACCGTGCGCGAGACATTCGGCGGCATTGATATTCTGGTCAACAACGCGGGCAACGCTGGACCGACGTCGCAACTGGATAATCTGGTTGCATTTTGGGATTCCGACCCGTCTGAATGGAAACGCTGGATGGCAACGAACTTCGACGGTGTATTGAACTGTACCCGACACGCCATGCCGTCCATGGTCAAATCTGGCTATGGTCGCATCGTTACCGTCATCTCGGACGCAGGCCGCGTAGGAGAGCCGCATCTCGCGGTCTATTCCGGCGCCAAAGCCGGAGCGGCCGGATTCATGCGCGCTATAGCCAAGGCTGGTGGCCGGTTTGGCATCAACGCCAATTGCGTCGCACTTGGCGGCACTCGCACCCCGGCGGTGGCCGATCTTATCCCTGATGCGGCAGCTGAAAAAAAGGCACTGGCTAGCTATGTTATCCGTCGTCTGGGCGAGCCGGAGGATCCTGCTGGTATGATCCTGTTCTTGTGTTCAGACGCCGCAAGTTGGATCACGGGCCAGACCTATCCGGTCAATGGCGGCTACTCCTTCAATAGCTGACGGGCAGGTCGTACCAGTCTTTTCCCCATATAACAGGAGCTAACTTTGTCAGAGCTTTTCACCAATATTTCGGTTGAGCGGGTCGCCCAAACCGAATGGATCACCCTGCAACGCACCAAACAACTAAACGCCCTGTCGACGGCGCTGTTAACCGAGATGAAGGTTGCTGTAACCGCCGCGATGGGTGATGACGACGTGCGTATTATTGCCATTACCGGATCAGGTCGGGCTTTTTGCGCCGGAGCAGATCTGAAAGAGGTAGCAAATGCCGACCCTACCCCCGGCGAAAAAGATATGCTGGAAGTTGTGGATAGTGTCTTTGAGCTTCTGCGCCACGGGCCGAAACCGGTGATCGCGGTGGTCAACGGTCTGGCCATGGCGGGTGGCCTAGAGCTGGTGATGGCCTGTGATCTGGTTTTCGCCGCCGAGAGCGCACAGATGGGCGATGCCCATTCCAATTTTGGTGTCTTTCCCGGTGCTGGCGGCGCGGCTGTGCTGCCCAAACGGATCGGGCTGAATCGGGCGAAATACCTGCTGTTCTCGGGCGACAATGTATCCGCGCAGAAAATGATGGACTTTGGTCTGGTGAACAAGGTGGTACCTGATGGCGAACTCCGCCAGACGGTTCAGGATTTCACCGACAAGCTGTCGGGCAAAAGCCCCGCCGTACTACGCCGGATGAAAGCCGTGGCGAACCGGTCGATGGATATCGACCAAAAATCGGCCCTGTCCGAGGAACTGCTGAACCTTCGCGAACATTTGCGATCATGGGATCTGCAAGAAGGACTGAGCGCCTTTGTCGAGAAACGCAAACCGAGATTCAGAGGCTACTAACCTCAAGAGGAGAAGATCATGGATATATATGTAGTTGGTGTCGCCATGACACCATTTGGAAAGTTCCGCGAAAAGACCATCAAGGACATGACTGTCGAGGCGGTGTCGGGCGCACTTGCGGATGCCGGGCTTGAAGCCACAGCTATCGACGGCGCATTCTTTTCCAATGCCGTGCAAGGGCACATGGAAGGCCAGCATATGATCCGCGGCGAAATTGCGCTGCGGGCGATGGGTATTCAGGGTATTCCCGTAGTTAATGTGGAAAATGCTTGTGCCAGCGCCAGCACCGGGTTCAAGCTAGCGGTAGATTTCCTCAAGGCGGGCAATGGTGATGTTTGTCTGGCGATTGGCACAGAAAAGATGTTCTCGGATGATCGCAAGCGGATGTTCGCAGCGTTTGACAGCGGCTGGGATGTCAGTGCCGGCGATGAGGTGGCCGAGCAATTGATGCGTTTGGGCGAAGGGCTTGAGGTGCCGGAAGGGACCACATCAGACAAACCCTACAGCGTGTTCATGGATGTCTATGCCGGTTTCGCCCGCCTGCACATGAAGACTTTTGGCACTACGATGGAACAATTTGCCGCCGTATCATCCAAAAATCACGGGCATTCGGTGCATAACCCGCTGGCGCAGTACCGTAACCCGATGAGCATCGACGAAGTGATGCACGCGCCCGCCATCACCTATCCGCTTACCCTGCCCATGTGCGCGCCGATTTCGGACGGCTCGGCGGCTGCGATCCTGTGCACCAAAGAGGGGCTCAAGCGTTACGGCCTAGATGCGAGCCGGGCGATCAAAGTCAAGGCGGCTGTTCTGCGTTCGGGCAGCGATCACGCACCGGAAGATTACAAAAACCACATTACCCATCTGGCCGCAATGCAAGCCTATGAAATCGCCGGACTGGGTCCGCAGGACATATCACTGGCCGAAGTGCATGACGCCACAGCCGTTGGCGAGGTAATCCAGATCGAGAATCTAGGCCTGTTCGAATTTGGCGACGGCGGCCCTGCATCTCTGCGTGGCGATACGACCATCGGCGGCAAGGTCCCTGTCAATACCTCTGGTGGGTTGGAATCGAAGGGCCATCCGGTTGGTGCAACGGGCATCGGTCAAGTTCACGAATTGGTCACCCAGTTGCGCGGTGAAGCCGGCGCGCGTCAAGTCAACGGGGCCACAAATGCAATCGCCGAGAATGGTGGCGGGCTGCATGGCATCGAAGAAGCCGCTGCCTGTGTTACCATTCTGGGCCGCTAAACCAACCAAAGGAACGATATTATGCAAGACGTAATGATGGCCGCACAGGCACTTTACACCGACGAACAGCGAATGTTGCTGGACAATTTCCGCCGCATGGCCGACGTGGAATTCGCCCCGCTGGTCGACAAATACGAAGAGCTGGGCCATCCGCCCGATACCGATACGCTGAAAAGGCTGTTTGTCAAATGCGAGGAATTCGGCCTGATCAGCGGGCTGGTGCCCGAGGCCGATGGCGGCCTTGAGATGAATCGCATGACCTATGGTATCCTCTACGAAGAACTGGCCCGCATCTGGCCGGACCTGGCGATTGCCGTGCTGATTCAAGGGCATGCGGCACTGTCTCTTAGCATGCTAGCCTCACCGGAGCAGAAAAAAACCTATCTTGAGCCGCTGATGCGCGGCGAGCGTATCGGTTGTACCTGCATATCGGAGCCCGAGGTCGGATCGAACGTGGTCGAAGTCAAATGCCAGGCCAAGCGCACGGGTAATCTGATTCATGTCACGGGCCAAAAACTATGGATATCCAATGCCGCACAATCGGATTTCGCCGTTGTTGTCTGTAATCTGGATGACGGGATTTCCATGGTAATCGTCGACCGGGCCGGCAAGGATGGCAAAGACAACTATCAGGTACGCGAGCTTCGCAAGATGGGGCTGGTCGGAGCCTCGACCTGCGAAGTCTTCTTTGACGGGGCCGAAACCACAGCCGATCACCTGCTGGGCAAAAGCGGCGGTGGCCTGTTCCAAACGCTGAAACTGTTTGAAAGCGCACGGGTTTTCGTGGGGCTGACCAGCATCGGCATCGGTCAGGCAGCGCTGGAAACAGCCGTTCTCTACGCTGGGCAACGCAGCCAGCATGGCAAGTTGATCGGTGGACACCAGTTGATTCAGGGTTATCTGGCCGATATGGCAACGCAACTTGATGCCGCTCGTCTGCTGTGCCAGCGCGGGCTACAACTGCTGGATCTGGGGGTACGTTGCGATACGCAAACCTCGATGGCGAAATGGTACTCCACCGAAATGGCCGTAGAAATAGCCGGTAAGGCGGTGCAGATCCACGGCGGCGTTGGTATCACCAAGGAATTCCCGGTTGAACGGCATTTCCGCAATGCCAAGATCATGCCAATCCCGGACGGCACGACCGAGATCCAGAAACTGGTCATTGGCCGTAATCTGACTGGAATTTCGGCCTTTAGCTAGGGGTGTCAGGCCCTTGTAACTCGACGCGGCTCGCTGCTGGGTCGAGTTGCTAACCCGACTTGTGAAAGCCTGTCGGAATCACTCTTAACTCTGCTTTGAAAGGTTACCCAAGTGCTAGATGGAATTCGCATAATTGAAATAGAAGGCCTTGGGCCAGGGCCGTTTGCGGCGATGCTTCTGGCGGATCTGGGTGCCGAGGTGATTGTCGTACACCGTGCCGGAGGTGGGTCGGTCGTTACTTCGGAAAAAAGTCTACTGGACCGGGGAAAACGGTCGATAGAGCTGGATCTGAAAAACCCCGCAGATATCGAGATTGCAAAACAGCTGATCGCCAGCGCCGACGGCCTGATCGAAGGCTTTCGCCCCGGCGTGATGGAAAACCTTGGGTTGGGTCCAGAAGTCTGCCACGCGCTAAATCCGGCGTTGGTCTTTGGACGGATGACCGGCTGGGGGCAGGATGGCCCCCGCAGCACGACTGCGGGACACGATCTGAACTATATCGCAACCAGCGGCGCACTTTATTACGCTTCCGAACCACAGGATGCTCCATTTACGCCGCCTACTCTGGTTGGCGATGTTGGCGGTGGCGCCCTATATTTGGTTATCGGGATTCTGTCCGCGATCCTTAAATCACGCGAAACCGGCAAGGGCTGTGTGGTGGATGCGGCCATCGTCGATGGGTCGGCGCATATGATGAACCTGTTAATGGCCCTTGGGCAAAATGGCGGTTTGTCGGAAACCCGTGGCCAAAGCCTAATTGACGGACCACACTGGTGTCATTCCTACGCTTGCGCGGATGGCGGGTATCTAAGCATTCAGTGCCTTGAGCCAAAATTCTATGCAATTTTCTTGGATCTTCTGGGGCTTACCGGCGAGGCCATGTTCAAGTCCCAGTATGATCGGGCATTGTGGCCAGACCAAACCGCGGCTTTAGGCGCCATTTTTGCCAGCCTTCCTCTGAGCCATTGGGCCACATTATTCGCCGGTTCCGATGCCTGCGTGGCACCGGTCCTGTCGCCGCAAGCCGCCGCCAAAGACCCGCATATGGTTGCCCGGAATGTGTGGCAGACACGAGATGGAACATTGCAGGCAACCGCCGCACCCAGGTTTTCAACAGATACTCGACAGGAAATAAATTCTGCCCCCGCCCGTGGCCAACACAGTGCAGAAATTCGGAACGAGATACGCAACAAGACCGATAAAAGCGTCTGATGCCACAGGACCTTGCAGAGAATATAGCATTGGGCAAGTTGACAGCTTAACGCCATAAACCCCAAGGACCTTCCATAGCTTCATGGAAACTTGGGGCGCAGGTCACAGCGATTAAAGTGAGGCAACGTTCGTTAAAATAGAATTGATTGTAGAGCGCTTAAATTGCATGTACTATTGCGCCGAAATTATTGCAAATCACCTAGGTAGAGTTATGCCAGACCAATCAATTCAACGACCTTTACCCAACCACGCAACAACTACCGATTATGACTCAGATATTCAGTTTTCTATTGTCGTGCCAGTTAAAAACGAAGGCGCAAATATTGATTTGATGCTCGGTCTTATTGACTCGGCCTGTAATGGGCGGGTTTTCGAAGCTATTTTCGTGGATGACGGCTCCACGGACAGTACACCCGCCAAGTTACAAGCTGCGTTGTTACAATACGATTGGCTACGCGTCTTGCGCCACAGCCAGTCCGGAGGGCAGTCGGCTGCAATTCACTCCGGCGTTCAAAGCGCAAGAGCTTTCAAAATTTGCACCCTAGACGGTGATGGGCAGAACCCGCCGTCAGAAATTCCACGCCTGGTTGACGCAATGGATTCGCACGATGGATCGAAAATAGATCTGGTCGCAGGTCAACGAATGGTGCGGCATGATACACTATCGAAACGATTGGCGTCTCGCATTGCAAATGCTGTCCGTCAGGCAATTCTCAAGGATTCTACCCGCGATACCGGTTGTGGCCATAAGGCGTTTGATCGGGATGCATTCCTTGAGTTGCCCTATTTCAACAACATGCATCGCTACCTACCGGCGCTATTTTCTGCCTACGGTGGGCGCGTGGTACACATCGACGTCGTACATGAAACCCGCAATGCTGGGCAATCGAATTACAACAACCTACAACGAGGTTTGGTGGGAATTCACGACCTTATCGGCTTGAAGTGGTTGATAAAACGGCATAAGCAGGTACATCCCATTGAAGTCAGGAAACACGATTGAACCAACTAATGGAATATTTCAGAATCGAAACCCAGTCAGATTTAATCTGGCTTATCCTCGGTCTGAGCGCACAGCTGATGTTTTCCGCACGATTTTTAATCCAGTGGATATCTTCGGAAAAGCAACGTAAATCCGTCATTCCCAATGCATTTTGGTGGTTTTCTATTATTGGCGGGCTCATGCTACTTGTGTATGGGATTGAGCGCGGTGAACCTGTAATAATTTTGGGACAGTCTTTAGGAATCATGATTTATACACGTAATCTTTGGTTTATCTATGTATCAGACTGACCAAAAATACTTTCGGTTTGGCGTAATCTTTATTCTGGCGCTAACCGTCTGGAGAGTTTTTTTTCATAGCCTGAACGGAACTGACCTGTTCGTGGACGAAGCGCAGTATTGGCTATGGGGCCAAAATCTGGATTTCGGATATTACTCCAAGCCGCCAATGCTTGCTTGGCTAATCCGGGCAACGACTGAATTGGCTGGATCCAGTGCACATTTCTGGGTCCGTCTACCTGCTCCATTGCTGCATATGGCTATCGCGCTGATCCTGATGTCGATCACTCGGCGAATTTACGGAGTTCGAACAGCGGCTTGGGCCGGACCTATTTATGTAGCGTTACCAATCGTCACTGTTGGTTCTTTGTTAATTTCGACAGACACATTGATGCTGCTGTTTTTTGCTATCGCCTTCGCTATGTATCAGCGACTTCTTGAGCAGTCCTCGATCCGATACGCGTTGATAATGGGGATAGCAATTGGGCTTGGTATGATGTCCAAGTATGCAGCAATATACTTCGTGATCGGGGCAGTTCTCGCGGCGGTATTTCAAGATAACGCCAAGCTAGCATGGCGTGATGTATTAATTGCGATTGCCGCCGCGCTGGTCAGTATGGCCCCGAATATATGGTGGAATTCAACACATCAGCTAACAACCTTACGTCATACGGCTGATAATGCGAATTGGGGCGATGGCTTGCATTTCGGTGCCGCAGCAGAGTTCTTCGTTTCTCAGTTCATTGTGATGGGGCCAATATTTTTTTCAGCCCTTGTTTGGGTAACCTTACGGCTCGCTCGCCAGCGTGGCGCAGATTTGCGTCTGTGGTTTTTCTCTGTCCCGATTGTTCTGTTGATCGTAGGCCAGGCATTAATGTCTGAAGCCTATGCCAACTGGGCCGCAACTGCGTACATAGCTGGCACCATATTAGTCGCGCGGCTTTTGGTTGAACGGCGTGTATTGCTATGGGCCGGACAGGGAATCAATGTCGTATTTGCTATAGCTCTGCCCATTCTATTGGTGGCGCCAGAGCGTTGGTATCTTCCGAATGGTGATCAGCTATTTGGCCGTTACATCGGGCGAGAAAGCGTTAGTCTGGCTGCCGCAGAAGCAGCTAAAGAGGCAGACCTTAACACAATCGTAGCGCGAAGTCGGAGTGTGCTAGCAGACCTTCATTATACGCTTCGCGATACTGAATTCCAACTTTACTCAATACCGCCACAGGGCTTCGCACAAAACTATTATCAGCAAAACTTTCCGGTTCCTACCGAGTTAAGTGGAAATGTCATATTTATAGACCTCTCGGCCACCCCGCCATGTGAGGATGCAAAGTTGATTTCAGCGAACCTCCAAAAAAATGGTGCGTATGCTGGCCGGACCATTCATTTCTATACGGCTCCGTTCAACTGCTTTTCACATTAATTGTCATCCAGCCTAAATCAGAGCCTTTCGTGTTGACACGCCATTTGGTGCGGGTTTAGCAAACGACTGCGGCGCGGAGCTTTCAAATGGCGCAGCGCGGCAGTCACTTGCGGAAATCAGGCGCTTTGCTAACGTTTCTGGCGCTTCATATCCAAGTGCTGAATGTGGGCGGTTTGTATTGTAATTGACCTGCGCCCCAGTTTTCCTCCACTTGACGGAGAGTCCTTGGGATTAAGTTGATGGAGTTAAGCTGCCAGTTTGTCCAATGTATTCTTCTTTGCAAATTCCTGTGGTGTCAGGTTTCCTAGTGCCGAATGTGGTCTGTGATGGTTGTAATCATCCTTCCAATCGCTCAGTTTGTTTTGGCTTCTAAAAGTGAGCTGAACTGAATTTCGTTCAGACACTCGTCTCGCAGCTTGCCATTGAAGCTTCCGATGAAACCATTCTGTTGGGGTTTGCCTGGGGCGATATAGTGTCAGTCGATGCCGTTTCCCTGAACCCATTTCAGGATCGCCATGCTGGTGAATTCAGTTCCGTTGTCTGAAACGATGGTGATTGGCATGCCGCGATCTGCTATAAGTTGGTCAAGTTCTCGTGAGACACGCAAGCCAGACAGCGATGTATCTGCCACCAAGGCCAAGTTCTCGCGGGTATAATCATCAATGACCGTTAGAATGCGAAACCTGCGCCCATTCCTTGCCCGGCAGGCGATTGGAACAATCACCGAGAGGGGGTGACAAAATCCAAACTCCAGCGTTGCTTCTGACCATCCTCTGCCCGGCAGTGGGTTTCTTGCAAACAATGAGAGGGAGGAAGCACCATGGGCTTTCTTGTACCCAGTGCGCGTTTCCTGCCACCCCTGCGGCGCACTTGCAGCTTTTCCTCGGTGTAAATACGCCTTAGTTTCTTATGATTCATCAAAACCCCTTTTCGCTCCAGCATTACCTGAATGCGGCGATTCTCGGTGATTGCATGCAATCACCTGTCAGCCAACGGATACCCAAACCGGCGACGTTCCTTGGCCAACAGCTTGATCTCAGCCCGCAGATCCCTGTCATCGCTGCAACTACTTCTAGGTCTTTGGGCTCAACAACGGTTCTGCGAAGATACAGTTGAAAAAGTCGGTTTTTGAGTTAATTTCGAAAGAGTTTTCGCCGTACAGATGCAGTCGTCTAATTTTGCCGCAGAGACCCGTTTTTCGGTAAAGCCATTCCAGAGGAATGCTCATCGCGACCGACGAGTGATTGAACGTCAATTTCCGGATGATCAGCCATTCTGCGTATTCCCAGTCGTGTCTAGAAATCCGTCTTTTTCAACAGTACTGGATAAACGGGCCTTTACTGTGAACGCTCTGAAACAGGTAGCAGATCACGGTTGATTCACGAAACGATGCTTGCTTATTGGCCGGACCGTGCTGGCATGAGGGCCGTCCTCGGCACCCTCTCGGTCAACAACCAGCGATACTGCGTCACCAACTTTTAGCTCGTCAAAACTCTCGTCTATCACCGCGTTGCGATGGAAATATATCAGCCTTCCGTCGGTGGTTGCGATGTGGCCGCAATCTTTTTTCGGCTCTAGGCGTTCAACAGTTCCCTGAAGCGGGCTCAGGCTTTCTTCGGGGCGGCCACTGCTTTGCTCTTTTTGTTTGCGCAGTTGGCGTTCCATTGCGTTGAAGGCATCCCGGATTGTAACGTAAATGTCCTCATGTGCGTTCACGTCACCCGGTTCGCGGTCGACTGAAAGTGTGCCCAAAGGTGTTAGAACCTCAATATCGATAATGTAGTGCGTACCTTTTTTATGCCGCCGGTGCGGAGCCTGGATCCAAACCTTGCATCCTAAAACCAGATCGAACATTTTATCTAACTTGTCGATTCGCTCGTTAATTCGCGCCTCGATAGCGTCGGAATGATCTATGTCCTTAAAGGTAATTTGTGCAATGTTTTCCATGATGTACTCCTTTACAAAATCCGGATCCGCATTATTGCCTGCAGGCTTTCAGGGTGCTTTACTACACTATTCTATTTGCTTGCGATGTCTTTGACACATGTCAATACTGGCAAACACAGCGCCTATTCCTTAATGTAGGCCTGCCCGTCAGCGGCTGGGGCGCGCGCGCGACCGATCAGTCCGGCTACGAGGATGATCGTTGCGATATACGGTGACATCGCAAGGAACTCGGACGGGATAGGTGTTTGTAGCAGTGCCAGTTTTTGTTGCATGGAATCCGCAAAGCCAAATACCAGTGCTGCCATCAGCGCCCCGAACGGATGCCACCGGCCAACAATCATCGCTGCCAGTCCGATATAGCCGAGCCCGTGTGTCATACCCTCGTCAAACCGTCCAACCGAGCCGAGCGTAAACCATGCGCCGCCAAAACCTGCGACCATTCCGGCCACGGTGACGTTGATATAGCGTGTCCGATAGACATTGATGCCAAGGGTGTCGGCGGCCTGTGGATGCTCGCCGACCGCACGAGCGCGTAGGCCGCTTCGGGTGTGGAACAGGTAGTATGTGGCGATGCAGACCATAATGAACGCGCCGTAAACAAAAATATTTTGCTGAAAGAGCATAGGACCAATCACCGGAATATCGCTTAAAAATGGGATATCTACCGGACGGAAGACAGGAGCGTCATTCAAAAAGCGGTGTTCCTGATAGACTTGGCTACTCACATAGGAAGTCACGCCAAGCACAAACAGGTTGAGCACCACGCCTGCAATAATCTGGTCAACGCGATAGGTTATAACCAGCGCCGCCAGAATGAACCCGAATAAGCCCCCTACAGCGACAGCAGCAATCAAGCCAACATAACCGCCGAGTAACGAGCCAACCAGCGCACCGGTAAAAGCCCCGGCCAGAAGCATTCCTTCAATTGCGATATTAACCACTGCGACTCGTTCTGACAGAACACCAGCCAAACCGCCGAGTGCGATGGGAACCGCGCGCACCACTGTTGCCTGTAACATACCGGTCAAGGAAAACGATTTCCCCGCGGTTGCCCAGACCAGAAAAGCGGCAACAGCCAACAGCAGACCAAACCCCATCGAAAGGCCCGTCCACCGAACGCCGCCACGCACGAACTGTCGAGCACCAAGAAATGCCAAAACTGCCGCTGCGATATAACTGAATGCCATTGCTGGAACGACCAGATTTGGGACCGCCCACGGATCATTGGGGCGTGACAGGCGGAACGTTGCATCGCCCGATGTGCCAAAGGCGAAAACATAGGCCACAAGGACGGAAAGTAAGATCAGTATCACACCAGTATTTCTGGCTTGGCGAACCTTGGCTGTGTCCAGCTTTCGCGCCTGTGGTTCTGTTGGATTCAGAGTGCTTGCCATGTCCGTTACTCCTTACCTGCGCGAGCTTTTTTTTGAAAACCCCAAGGGAATATTTTCCGGACCAGCAACGGCGCGGCTATAAACACAATAATCAACGCCTGAATAATTGCGATCAGGTCAACACTGACCCCTGCATCGACCTGCATTTGGCGGCCTCCGGCCTCCAACGCGCCAAACAACAGTCCCGCCATCAGCACACCCACTGGATGCGAACGGCCCAGTAAAGCAATAGCGATGGCATCAAACCCAATACCAGCCGAAAAACCGGGCGTCGCCCGCCCTAGCACACCAAGCGTCTGGTTAGCGCCCGCAAGACCAGCCATAGCACCCGCAAAGGCCATGACGATCACAATGATTAATCCGGATCGCATACCGGCATAGCGCGCGGCTTCGGGGTTGGCACCGCTGGCGCGAAATTCAAATCCGAATGTTGTTTTGAATAGGAGCCAGTACACAAAAGCCACCGCTGCCAGCATCACGAATAACCCGCTATGCAGTCTAAGATTCGGATCTATCCATTCCAGTAGACGAGGCAGTTCCGCACTATCCAGAACCGATTTGGAGATCGGGTCGGCACGCCCCTCTCGCTGTACCACCGGCAGACTCAGGATGTAATCGACCAACAGGTAGGACATCAGATTCAGCATGATGGTCGAAATAACTTCGTGTGCGCCCGTCGCTGCCCGCAGCCAACCTGCGATTCCTGCATAAAGCCCCCCGGCAATTGCACCTGCCAATAGGGCAAGCGGTAGATGAAAATAAGCTGGCATTCCGGCAAAATTGAAACCTACGACCACTGCGGCCATGCCGCCGATCAAAAGCTGTCCTTCTGCCCCGATATTAAACAGTCCCGCTCTGAATCCGACAGCCATTCCCAAGCTCGCCAGAACCAAAGGCGTGGCCGCGGTCAGGGTTTCCGAAATGGCGCTCACTGATCCAACCGAACCCACCACCAATGCAATGTAGGATCGCCCGATCGTTGCCAGATCGACGTCCGTCGCCAGCATGGCGAAAGCACCAAGGATAAGCGCTACGATCACCGCAAATAAGGGGACCACGACCATATCTTCGAACTCTACCCGCCCAGGGGCTGCGCGTTGGAGAAGTTTTTCCGAGAATTTTTCTGTCTGCTCGTTCATGCCACTGCTCCTGCCATTGCCAATCCGATGGTGTTTTTATCGGGTGTTTCAGTAGTTGCATCGAATTCTGCGACTATCCGCCCCTCGAACATCACCACGATCCGGTCGGAGAGAGCCATGATCTCATCAATTTCCGAGGAAACGAACAAAACTCCGTCGCCTGTATCGCGGGCATTGATTATGCGGCTATGGATATATTCGATCGACCCTACATCAAGTCCGCGCGTCGGCTGCGCCGCAATGAGAAACTTGGTTTCGCGGGACAATTCGCGGGCAACAACCATCTTTTGCTGATTACCACCGGAAAGGTGGCCAGCAGTATCGTGAACCGAGGTCATACGCACATCATAATCCGCCGCAACGCGCGCCGAGTTTTCATACACCTTTGGCCAGTTCATAACGCGCCTCTTTGAAAAGCGAGCATCGTAGTAGGTATCGAGAACCATATTCTCGGCGATGGTGAATTTTGTTATCATACCCATACGGTGCCGATCCTCGGGAATGTGCGCGAAGCCCATTCGGTGTCGCGCCCTAGTCGAGGCGCGTGTGATGTCCTTGTCCATGAACCTTACAGTTCCACCGGCCACACGGGTCAGTCCAGTCAGGGCTTCGATCAAGGCAGACTGGCCATTGCCCTGTACGCCTGCAACGCCAACAACTTCGCCACTGCGAATTTTCAGGTCGATGCCGTCGACCGCAACGTCGTCATTCTCACGCAACACAGTTAAATCTTCGATGTCCAGCAGGACCTTACCCGGTGCAAAGGGTTCCTTAACAACGTCGAAACTGACTGGGCGACCCACCATCATTTCGGCCAATTCTGTCTTCGTTATAGTTATCGGGTCACCCTCACCAACGATTTTCCCTCGTCGTAATACTCTGATGCGATCGGAAATATCGAGAATTTCGTGTAGTTTATGAGTGATGAAAACAATTGCTTTGCCCGCATCACGCAAGGTTTTGACGATCTCGAAAAACTCGATAACCTCTTGCGGGGTCAAAACAGCCGTTGGCTCGTCAAAGATAATCACATTGGCAGAGCGGAACAGAACCTTGATAATCTCGACGCGCTGTTGGATGCCGACGGGCAGGTTTTCGATCAACTCGTCGGGATCAACTTCCAGACCGTATTTCTCGTTAATTTCGCGAACCTGCGTGCGGGCTTTCTTCAGGTCCAGATAATCAACCTTTCCCGTTGGCTCAACACCCAAAATGACATTTTCGGCTACGGTAAAAACCGGAATTAACATAAAGTGCTGATGCACCATGCCGATGCCTGCGGCAATTGAATCGCCCGGACCTTGAAAGTCCACCAACTTGCCATCAATCAAAATTTCACCGTCGTCCGCACTATATAGCCCACTAAGAACATTCATAAGCGTCGATTTTCCAGCACCGTTTTCGCCCAGAAGCCCCAGAACTTCGCCGCCGCGGATTGTTAAGTTTATGCCATCATTGGCAACGACCTCACCGAACCGCTTGGTGATATTGCGTAACTCGACTTCCAAAGTGCTGCTCCTGAAATTGAGACCGGACAAACCCGCCGCCAAGGTTTACGTCCACGGCGGCGGAAAGTTTACATCGATGTGCTTATCAATCGCCGACCGAAATCGAACCGTCGATGATGCCCTGACGGATATCGTCAAGTTCCTGTTTCAGCTCATCGGAAACCATGGCGTCCATGTCATGGAACGGCGCTAAATCAACACCGCCATTAGCAAGTGTACCGACAAGAAGTCCGCCTTCAAACGTGCCTTCCAATGCCGCCTCAATCACACTGAGCACGGTCGCATCCATACGTTTGGTGATCGATGTCAGATAGACGTGCTGTTTTGCTGGGTCGGTCAGATACAAATCTGCATCCACACCGATGATTTTCAGCTTGTCCACACCAAGTTCATCGGCAAGGGCCGCCGAACCCAGTCCAACAGGACCGGCGACAGGAAGAACAATATCCGCACCCTCGTCATAAAGGTTCTGCGCATAAGCTCGTCCGTCATCCAGCGAGTCGAAGTTGTTGGTGAATAGACCTTCTCGGGATTCAACATCCCACCCAAGTACAGTAACGCTCGTGCCTTTTTGGGCGTTGTGGTAGTTAACACCGTGTACGAAACCATCCATAAAGATCGTTACAGGTGGAATATTGATACCGCCAAAAGTGCCCAGAATACCCGTCTCGGTCATTCCAGCCGACAGGTATCCGGCCATAAATGCGGCCTCGTCGGTTGCATATACCTGCCCAAGAATATTCGGGATTGCCGGATCATAGGCATAATCGACAATCGAGAATTTTTGATCAGGATTGGCTTCGGCCGCCGCCTTGGTCGCGTCTCCTAGCAGAAAACCAACGGTTATGATAACATCACATTGTCCGCCGAGCAGCGAGACAATGTTGGCCTCATAATCCGTTTCGGCTTGTGACTCCAGAAAACGTCCTCCAATGCCCAGTTTTTCCTGCGCATCCAGAACACCTTTCCAGGCGGTTTGGTTAAAGCTGTTGTCATCAATCCCGCCAGTGTCAGTCACCTGACAGGCGGTGAAATCCGCCGCGCTAACTGCGCCACCTAACAGTATTCCTACTCCAGCAATCGGGGCTAGAAGTTTATTTTTTAGTCTAAACATTGCTTATTCCTCCGTTTGAAAGTTGGAGGAAATGGAACATACCACTCACAGTATACGAGCATTCCACCTCGCTCCTCTGGCAGACGCGGCCTGCCGACACAAATGGATGAGAACACGATTCTCTCGGAAAATCTTTGACTCAAATCAATTACGGTGGGAAATCCGCGTTGACCCAGATCAAACGCATAGAGGTCGTATTGTGATAAACCGCTAAACATATGAACGATTTTTACCGCTAGTTTAGGAAAGGTGACCGTTATGAGTAAACAGGGCCTAGAAGTAATCGACCACACCGTTCAACTGACGCACGAATGGATAAACGAACTGGCCGAGCGACTTGATTGGAGCAATCACAGGAACGTGTTTCATTTGCTTCGGCTAACACTGACAGGTTTGCGCGATCTGTTGGGTCACGACGAAGCCGCGCAATTTTCAGCGCAATTGCCAATACTTATTCGCGGTGTCTTTTATGAGGGATGGCGACCATCGGACACACCGCTGAAAGATAAACACAAAGGGGCCTTTGTCGCCCGTATCGATACCCAACTTGCCGGGTATCCTGAATATCGGGGCGAAGAGGATATCCGTACAGTCTTCAAGCTTTTTAACGGCCGCATATCCGAGGGTGAGGTGGAGGACATTCGCAGTGCGCTGCCTTCCTCCATCCGGAATCTTTGGCCTGACTAGATACAGGCTGTGTGACTGATCATTCGCAGATATTTTAAGCGGTGCTGGGAGGCTATCTTTGTGTGAGACTATAAAGACTCTGGAATTCTATAGTGCCACGGAGAAAATATCCCGAGCCCCGCGAGACATTGCTCAGGTACCGATATACCCACGCTCCCCGTGTACTATGTGGGTTAGTGTTGCTTGCTGATTGGTTGTCTACAAAGATAAGAGGGATATTAGGACTGTCAGAGGCCATGAATATATTTCATGAAATGCGGCGATGACTGTGTCAGTATTTCGTAACGGAGCAAAATTGGACGTCTTTCATTTCTAGTTATACTACTTGGAAATTACGCTTCTGGAGCATCGGCCAATTTGGGTTCGCAGTGGTTGTTTGGTGCACCGACTGAACTGAATTTCCCAATTGTGATGGTGCGACTGTTTCGATCCCAAAGCGGCCCTGAAAACCTTGGACAGTCCTAAAACTTTGACGGGGTGCTGATTTTCGCTGCACCTTACAACAACCACTCTAATTCAGGAATATACCAACACGCTTTGGAAACTACATTTCCGCAATTAAAGATGAGAGGGTTCCATGAGGTTATTCCGAAACTCACCCGCAACCGACGTAGTAGTGACTGGACGTGTCCTACAAACAATGATCCTAGAGGTCACAATATTCGCATTGCTGCTAGGATTAGAGCCCATACAGGCCCTAGCCTCAAAAGTCGGACGATTTGCGATGTCTGTTCGCTACTGATACCGCAGTGCCTCGATCGGATCGAGCTTCGCCGCACGTCGAGCCGGGAAATAACCGAAGATCACACCTACTGCTGCCGAGAACAGGAATGCCCCGACCACTACCACAAGACTTGGCACAAACGGGATCATCATCAGGTTCGCGCCGACGGCCGCCAGCGCCAGACCCAGCACGATCCCAACGAACCCGCCAATCATCGACAGGACTACTGCCTCGACCAGGAACTGCATCAGAACCTGGTTCGCTTGCGCGCCGACTGCTAGGCGGATGCCAATCTCGCGCGTACGTTCGGTGACGGATACGAGCATTATATTCATGATCCCGATTCCACCGACCAGCAGGCTGACCGCAGCAACGGCGGACAGAAGTCCGGTCAGGATGTTGGTGATCCCGGTCAGCATCGAGGCGATCTGTTTCATATCCATGATGCTGAAATCATCGTCTTCGCCCTCGCTGATCCGTCGGCGCTCTCGCATCAGAGCCTCGATCTCGACTATCGCGCGTTCGGTGGACTGCCCGTCGCGCACAGAGATGAAGATCATCGATACGTCGCTATTTCCTATGATCCGGCGCTGAAAGGTCTTCATAGGCAGGCTGATCACATCATCTTGATCGGTTCCAAATGACGAGGCACCCTTGGCTTCGAGCAACCCGACAATCTCGCAAGTCAGACTGTTGAGCCGAATCATTTCCCCGATCGGGCTCGTGTTCCCAAACAGGTTTTGGCGCACTGTTTCCCCCAGAATGCATACGGATTTTCCCGATTGTTCCTCGCTGGCAAGGAACGAACGACCCATCTCAAGTGGCCAGTCCACCACCGTTAGGTAACGGTTATCCGTACCAACGATCGACGTTGAAGTGCTCTCGGCACCATAAACTACATTGGTTGCCGATTGGGCATAAGGGGCAGCAGTTTCGACGCTGCCGATCTGGTCTATAATCGCATCAACATCCTTTAGCGTAAACGCCTTTGCGACACTGCTTGATCCGGGGCCGTGTTGGCCACTGCTGCCGCCCGGCATCAGCATCAGGACGTTAGTGCCGAGTTTTTCGATATCTGCTGTGACCTGGCTTGAAGATCCTTGTCCCAAAGTTAACATTGCGATCACCGCAGCCACACCGATGACAATTCCCAATACGGTCAGAACCGAGCGCATGGTATTGCGAAAGATCGCCTGTACCGCCAGACGAAAAGTTTCCCATATCATCTTCTGGAGCCCCCTCTAACCGGATTACCATCGCGTTCAACTTTACCGTCAACCATCCAAATCAACCGGTGTGCGTATTCGGCCATGTCCTCCTCGTGAGTAACCATAACGATGGTCATGCCATCTTCTTCGTTTAACTCTTTCAGCACTTCCATGATCTCACGGGACATTTGGGTATCAAGGTTGCCGGTCGGTTCGTCGGCCAGGATCACTTCGGGGCTACCTACCAGGGCACGGGCAATAGCGACACGTTGCTGCTGACCACCGGAAAGCTCAGACGGGTCATGGTGTTCCCGCCCCTGAAGGCCTACCTTCGCCAGCACCTCGAGCGCCCTTTGCCGACGTTCGGCTCTTGCTACGCCCTTGTAAATCAGCGGCAATTCGACATTGTCGAGCGCCGAGGTGCGGGCTAACAGATTGTAGCCCTGAAACACAAACCCCAAATAGTTGCGGCGTAGCAATGCCCGTTGATCCTGGTTAAGGCTGGCGACATGAACACCATTAAAAAGATAATCCCCCGATGTCGGACTGTCCAAACAACCGATCAAATTCATCGCAGTCGACTTTCCAGAACCCGAAGGCCCCATGATTGCCACGAATTCCCCCGCCTCGATTTTTAAATCCACGCCATCCAAAGCCCTGACTTCGGCTTCACCATGGCCATAGATTTTGGCGATGTCGCGAAATTCGATCAGGGCTGATTCTGGGTTCACGTCATTTGCCCTTGGTCATGTCGACGATCACCAGATCGCCCACCGTGATGTCACCTGACTGAATGCGTGTCATCCGGCCATCTGTGTCACCTTTCTCAACCGGCACCTCAACCGCAACACCTTCGCGTAACACCCAGACCGTGCGATCCGAGCGCACACGGCCATCATCGCCAAAGCCCGACGGCATCAGTAGGCCTAAAAGCCCGCCACCGCTGGCTTCGTCTTCGGTTTCTTCTGGGACTATTTGCGGCGGTGCAAAGCGCAGTGCCGCGTTCGGGACTAAAAGCGCGTCCGAATATTCTGCCACTGTTATGTCCGCTGTTGCGGTCATACCGGGACGCAGCAACAGGGCTTCATTTTCAATTGACAGGATCGCTTTGTACGTCACAAGCCCGTCGACAATTTCGGACGCATATCGCACGAGGGAAATCATTGCCGGAAAGCTCTGATCGTCATAGGCGTCGACGCTGAAACTTGCCGTATCCCCGACAGCAATACGGCCAATATCGGCCTCGCCTACGTCCACCTGAAGCTCCATTTTAGACAAGTCCTCGGCAATAGTGAAAAGCACCGGGGCAGAAAACGAGGCGGCCACAATCTGCCCTTCATCGGCATTGCGCTGCAGAACAATGCCATTGATTGGCGAGCAGATGCATGCCTTGTCCAGCTCGGCTTTCTGAGCGTCCAATTGCGCTTGGGCAAGATTTCGGTCGGCCTGTCCGATTGCTACATTCGCCTGCGCTCGAGCCAGTGCCGCCTGTGCTGACGTCAGGTTGGTCCCAGATGCTATTCCACGTTCATCCAGTTGTCGGGCGATCTCGAAACTCGATTCCGCCTCTACCAGACTGGCCTCGGCACTCAGCAATCGGGCATTTGCTGCGGCATGCGATGCCTCCTGTACAGCCAGTTGCGCCTCAAGTTGCGTCGTATCCAGAGCTGCCAGTACTTGCCCTGCGGCAACTGTGTCGTTGAAATCAACCAAGACCGCCTCCATCGTGCCGGAGAGTTCCGAGGAAATTTCAACCAGGTTTGTGGGTTCAATTGTGCCGGTTGCGGTTACCGTAACGCGCAGACTACCTTGGCTGGCAGCTTCGGTCTGGTAGGTCACGGCGCGGCGCATCTCGACCTCGGTATTCCACCACAAATATCCACCTAGAAGAGCCGCAGCAAGTACTAGGAAATAGACCCAGCGTGGCACTAGATGACGAGATTTGCCCACGCCTAGCGTGGCTTCAATTTCGTGTTGCTTGTCATCCATGGGATTGCTCCGAGCCTGCTTCTGTTGGCGTGCGTACCATGCAAGAGGGTGGCGCCGCTTTGATTTGTATCATAAGCAACGTTGACGCTTGCTACAATTCTACCGATCTGCAATTAACCCATGCGGTCATCTAAGAAACTGATGCCGCCTAGCTCCGTAGAACCCATACCCCCTCACGTTGTGCCTGTTCCAACTCTGCGCACTATTTCTGACCAATACTACCAATATCGCAAGATTGTTGCTAATCCTAACTCGAACCAGTTATTCTTAGCTCGGTTTCACAGAAGGAAGAGACGCATGGCAAAATCTGTTGAGGCTGTGGATACCCAAGTTGTGATAGCTCCATCAAAACCTTCTCGTCGCGAGCTTTGTTCCCTACAATCTTAGCTTCCCAAAATTCGGTTCGTGATTTGGGCAAGCGAAACAAATGGCAATTTTCGTGACCGTGCCAGAAACACCCCTGTACGAATATAACAATTTTATAACGTGGTAGGACAATATCTGGTTTTCCGGGTAAGTCTTTCTTATGCAGACGAAAGCGGTAACCCATCCTGTGCAATATTTTTCTGACAAATATTTCGGGTTTCGTGTTTTTCCCACTTATTCCCGCCATCATCTGACTACGCTTTTCAGGTGAAACTACGTCAACCACGATAAATATTCGTTCGATTTCACGAAATACATACTCAACTGCGCCATTCGTCAAATTCATGCGGCAGGATGCCCAAAATCTCTTCTTTAAACATCGAGTTTAAGTCATAAGTCATTGAAAGTTGTTAGGGTATTTGCATGGCGAGTCGAATAGCTCCTCCAGACCTATTTTTGGATGTGATACCTGGTTTTAACTTTTCAGTTTTCGGGTCGACATAAAGCTCCAACGCCACTTCAATCAAAGAAGGGATTTGCACAAAATATATGGCACGCGAATACAACTGCTCAACTGCGTCGCCGCCGGTAAAGGGCGCAACGGAGACGAAAAATTTTGCGACGTTTTCACCACGCGTCCAATAAATCCAATACGGTGTAAAAACCAGATGCCGATAAAATCTCCGAGATTCATTTGCAAAAATATAACGATATTCACTCCACAATTTGTAGGAAGTTTTGTCCTTGGGCTCCAACAGTTGATCAAAATACAAAGCAGAAATCCAAGCCCACAAACCTATATTTTCCGGCCCAATCTCGCTACTGTCTCTCGGTAGTTGGCTGTCTAGATATTCTCATACCTCAAAACGAGTTTCGAATTTTTTTGCTGCATCAATTTTGTAATTACCTTTCAATGGTGTTGTTATTGTTTGTACAAATGGGCTCGCGGATCGTTATCTAGGTCATGGCCATCATAAGTTCGATATTGCCAACGGCCAATGGTTGAATACGCTTGGCATGGCGGGCCGCCCAAAAGCACCCAATCACCGCGGTCACCGACAGCGTTTTCTAGTTTCTCATCTAGTATTTTGTCGTCCGCTTCGACGCCGAGCTCGAGATGTAGAACTTTCGCACTTGAAGCTTCCCAAATGTCTTTTGTTTCGTCGGTGAATGGCTCGGGAATCCTGCCTGCGAGATATTCATAATAGCTATCGGGGGCTTTTTTATGCGGGAACTGCCTGAAGAAAGATCGAAGTGTCAGTGTCTTGTGTGCATGCTGGTTCATTTCAGCTGCGATTGCGGTTTCAAATACCGGTTTATCTTGGTCGCGACCAAGAGCCGAGAAGCCTTCTCCCAGGCCGCCAGGACCTGCGAAAATATCTACTATCGGTATTGGAAGTTTCACTGACACTCTTTCCCGCATGACCAATTTGATTGCCCGCCATCGTTACCAGGTTTTGTCATAATTATGCAAGTACGTGTGGACGTGAAACCTGTCTCACTGTCTCTACTTTATCCAGTGTGCACCAAATAATTCGCGCAAAGCCATCTGGCTTTCAGGCCGGTCTATGATGCGAAACCTTGATAGATGCGGCAATCCGACAAGACGGATATAAGCTGACGCACCAAGATATGCAGAGATAGAGCCCCACCCCACAGGAACCCATATTGGCCAGATCACGGGTTAATCCGCCGGGACCACAACCAATTTCAAGAACGTCTGCGCCATTCGGTAAGTTTCGCCATTCAATCATGCCACGTAGGGTTCCGCCATACCAGTCAAATTGATGCAAACGAGCGAATAAGCCCGGGGCATTCGCGATTGCGAGGCCCCGAAATGTGATATCTGCAACCAGCTTACGCATGGGCTGCTTTCTGATCTGCTGGAACCCGAAAGACAGTCATCAGAACTATAAACAATGCAGCATTAAACATTGGCACCATAGATGATTCAAACGACACAACGCCCATTATGGTGTAAAAAATTCCAGCGGCTAGATCGATCATTTGTATGGCAATCATGCCGTTCAACCAAAAGCGATTTTCTGAGGGTTGTCTGGCGATTACGAACATGCCGACGCCGTAAACTAGAAAACGGGCGGCAAACATGGCCAAGGGGTAATTCATGTCTTGCGCCGGGATATTCAGGCCCTGCCAGCCAACGAAGAACGACGGAGCAAACAGATATAGCCCGCCAAGAACGATTTGTGAGATGCCAACTAGGTAGCAAACATATTGTATTTTTTTCATTGTTCAATTCCTTTGAAAGATGGATCGTAGCCCTGACCGATTTTGACCAAAGCCGCTGAGGCCTATCTATCTTTCCCCGCGAATTTTCAGCAGTCTTGAAATTTGCGAAACAAGTATGCATAAATGCACCATGTCTGACTGGGATAATTTGCAAACAATTTTGGCGATCCGCCGGTGTGGCTCCATCGGAGGCGCGGCCCGTGCGATGCGCATTAACTATTCAACAGTCAATCGCCGTTTGGCTGCCTATGAAGAGGCGTTGGGAAGCAAATTATTTGAGCGCAGCGCCAAAGGGCAGGTCTGCACACTGTCAGGAATGCGGATTTGCGATGCAGCAGAGCGTATGGAGGAGACACTTGCGGAAGCTGAACGTTCTGTCATCGGATCGGACGCCAATATGGAAGGTGAGTTGCGGATTACTCTGTCGGCCAGTTTATTCCAAACGCTCATGGCACCGATTTTCAGCGCATTTACAAAATGCCACCCTGACATCGGGCTAACTCTGAATTTCACCAGTGACCTAAGCAACCTTGGCAAACGAGAAGCCGATATCGCTTTTCGCTTCTCAAACAACCCGCCAGAAAGTCTTGTCGGCGTCCGAATCACGAATTGCGCCCAATCCATTTATGCCAGCCGTGAGTATATTGACGCAAATCCTGATCCAAAATCCCGGCACTGGATTGGGCGGAAAGATGGCACTAGGCAACCGGCGTGGGTGCGAAATAGCAGTGAACCGGTCGCCGAAATCAAACACAATGTCCTAGACAATTCGGCAAAGCAGCACATGGCTGTGCACGGTATGGGTATGACAATACTTCCCTGTTTTATGGGGGATAAGGACCCTGGTTTAATCCGTATGCCTTCGGCTACGGTTTTCCCTGGGCGCGACCTGTGGATATTGACCCATGAAGATATTCGAAAAACGGCCAAGGTGCGCGCTTTGCTGGAATTCTCGCGAGAACAATTGAAAGCAAAGTCTGATTTGTTAGGGGGATTTTTGCCTGAGACCGGTGCGCGTTACCGCGAAGTGTAATTCACCAGCAATATATCTGTTTGTTTATCTTTGGCATTAACAGATCGGCGGCTTTTTCTGGTTTGAAATATGAACATTTTTAGTCTAGGTCGGAACCAAATGCAGACAACATATGGCATAGACCATTCGGTCATAAGTTGTTCAGCTTAAAGGATTCTGCCAAAGAAATGCGAGTTTAGCACATTATAAATGGACAAATGATAGAACGTCGAGAATTGAGGGATGATCGATACAATAAGCAACAAATTTCAACGGCATCGGTCGGCAGGCGTTCAACTGGCCTAGCAACCGATTTTAGAGCGTTCAGCGTTGCTACATCTGCCACGACGCCTTTGGTTCAAAAAAACCCGAATAATCGCGGGCTTTTGATTGACGGTCGCGCGATGCGCCGATCAGGTATGCGCAGAGTTAATATCGACCTGTTGGCTCCACTTCTTGGCATTCACACCCATGACGATCAGCCAAAGCAGAACAATCAGTTCTCCCCAGAAAAGGTAGACCGCGAAGCTGATTGGAAAGCTTGTATCGAAGAAATAAATCAAGCTATCAGCTAAGTACCCAAAGCACCCAACCATCAAAGTGACGCCAATAATTTTTGGCAGGAAGTCAGATTTGTAGATCAAATACCCGAATGGAAACAACCAAAGTCCCCAGAAAATTTGGGCGATTATGATACCGTATTTATGAAAGTCCAATAGCGCGGATATCAGATTTGGTGAACTGACTTCGCCTTGGAGCAGCCCTAGAACTACCGCGTAGCTGGCTTCATTCAACATCGCAATCGGGACACCAACTAAAACCAAAATGACCATTAGTCTTGATGCTGCGGCGCTCACTGGCGCAAGAATCTTGTGAAGCATAAGTACGAGGAACAGGTGACCAAGTTGGGTGAATAGCGCGGCGATGATCGCCCATCTGACAGTCGCTTCATTGGCCAGGAGGTTGCCAATTGTCGCGTCGATGTCGCTGGCTTCGACAAGCCCGGGAACATAGCTGATCCCGAACATGCCCGCGATGGCGACGAATAAATAAACCGCGCCGGTAATGCGCGAAAAACGCTTAATAGAATTCATATTCTTGTCCCATTTTAGATAACCAAATTTGAAGTTTTGATATTGGACAGATTAATCGGAACTCGGCTTCCGTTCGTCGGTCAGTTTTGTTCGATTGCGTTCATGACTACTGGTGTTTGAAACTTCCATTGCTGCCAAAGCGCAGTTCCGCTGACCAGCGCCGCCATGAAATGCGCAACATTCGCGCGAGCAGTCGGGCGTCCCGAAAAAATTCCGGTTACGGGGGATGGAAGGATCTCATATTGTGACACTTCTGAATTGGTCAGGCTGTCGGGGCGCACCGCACACCATTCGATATACTGATTGGATGTGCCCACGTCCTGATGCAAATGTTGCAGCGCATTCTCGTTGTCCCGATGTGGTGGTATTGCTCTACGCAAAAGAGCCAAAACAACGCGATCAAACAGTGTTCGCTGCGCGTCTATATCGGGATTTGCGGCACCAACCGTATTCATCAGAATGAAGCGGACCGGATCGGCAGGCGCGTTGCCCTCGATTGCGCGGCATAGGTGACAGACAGCGTCAGTACAAAGTAGCTTTGGTGCGCCGTACACGCCTTTAAAATCCATAACATGGCCAAGACAGGAGACCACGGCACCGCAACCGCGTACATGCTCGCGCATCTCGGCATCTGGTATGTCCAGAACACTCGCACGAATAACTTTCATGTTAGGGTGGCTGCGCACTTCATCCTTCAGTTTTTCCGGTGAACGGGCTATTGCGCGGACTTGGCCGCCCGCAAACAATAGCTGTTCAAGCAAAAGACTACCGGTCGCGCCCGTGGCTCCGACAACCAATGTGGTTGTGGCGATTGAACGTCTTGCGACGGTATTATTCCCAAGTTTTGACATTTTGTTTTCCTTAGAATGTGATGCTGTTGGCAGAAACTACCCATGAGACATCCCAAACGAAACAGGCCAAATTCGTTGGTTCTATATGCAAAAACGCATGGAACAGTGCCCATGGCCGTGCTTTATGGCGTGGAGAAAGAAGCGCGGGGCCAATCCCCCGAGGTCCGTATGCTTATACGTCAAGAAACCGCAAACCCGTTTTCGATGATCTGGAGGAATGGCTGCACGCACAGCTTCCCAAAATATCGGGCAAGTCAAGCTGCTATAGATTGATCTCGGTCAATACTGAGGGCTCGAATGCATGCAACAATCCATTTGTTGAATATGAATCGCGTTCTGGAATTGCTTCTCGGGTAAATTCCATCCCACAGGAGTAGCTGGTTTCGATCATTCATTCAAAACTTTGGAAAAACGAATTATCAGGAGAATGTTATGAGAAGTGACTTAGAAAGCAAGAAAACTGCTGGCCTTACTCGCCGCCAGTTATTGGGCACAGGTGCTGTTGCTGGTGCGACTTTGACACTGACCGGTATGGTCAATGCTGCCCCGCGTGAAATGCCCGAAAGTTGGGACGAGGAAGTTGATGTGGTCGTCATCGGCACCGGTTTTGCCGGACTCGCCGCAGCGTATGAAGCGACCAAAGCTGGCGCCTCGGTGGCATTGCTTGAAAAGATGCGTACACCTGGCGGAAATTCGATCATCAATGGTGGCGTAATTTCCGCGGCAGGGTCGCCGGAGCAAGCCGAACAAGGCATCGAGGACGGTCCCGATGCAATGTATTCGGATATGTTGAAAGCCGGGTTGGGGCTGAACCATCCGCAACTTGCACGAAAAGTCGCAGAAGAGTCCGCCGCAATAGTTCAGTGGACCATTGACGAGCTTGGCGTCGCGTATCGTGGCATGGTTCATATGGGCGGCCATGCGGTACCGCGCTCCTACGCAACCGCTGCGGGAAGCGGCTCTGGCATTGTGATCCCACAGCTTGAAAAGCTGGCAGAACTGGGTATTGAGCCGCGCACGGGCACGTTGCTCAAGCATCTGATCCGCGATGAAGACGGTCGCGTCAAAGGCGTCGAAGTTCAGGTTGGCTATCGTTTTCCCGATGCCGACAGCGGTGATCCAGTGAAGATCAAGGCCCGCCGTGCGGTCGTGCTCGCGACCGGCGGTTTTGGCAACGATGTCGACTATCGCATGATGCAGGACCCGCGCCTGACTGGCGAACTTGATACGACGAACCACCCTGGTGCAACCTCCGAAGCTTTGCGCGAAGCGATGAATATTGGTGGATCACTGATCCAACCTTCGTGGATTCAGCTTGGTCCTTGGACCAGCCCAGACGAACGCGGCTTTGGACTTGCACCTCATTTTGTCCAAGGGGTCGCGGCTGCCTATGGGCTTTGGATTGAAACGACGACGGGTCAGCGGTTTGTGAACGAGATGGCGGATCGCAAGACGCGCGCCGATGCCATCATCGCAGCAGGCAACAAGGTCATCGCCTTCTGTGATGCTGGCGGTTTTGAGAAGGCAAAGACAGCACCGGGGGCCAAGCTTGACCGTTTGATGGAATCGGGCGTTCTTAAGGAATACGCCTCGCTTGAAGAGATGGCGGCGGCATACGAAGTCCCGCTTGACGCGCTGCAAGAGACCATCGCGACTTTCAATGCTTCGGTAGCAGCGGGCGAAGACAGCGAGATGGGCCGCTATATGCAAGCTGACCAGTTCGCCATTGAAAACGCGCCCTACTACGCTGTGCGGCTTCTTCCGAAAATCCACCACACGATGGGCGGAATAGCCATCAACACAGAGGCGCAGGCGTTAGACGTAACCAACAGCGAACCCATCCCGGGTCTCTATGTCGCGGGTGAAGCGGCAGGCGGGGTGCATGGGGCGTCGCGGCTGGGATCCTGCGCTATTGCGGATTGCTTGGTCTTCGGACGGATCGCGGGCCGCAATGCCGCCGCAGAAGAAAGCTGGGATTGATGAAATGGCGTGGCGCTCGCAAGGGCGCCACATTTTGCCGAATGGGTGAGGGAAATGCATCGATGATCTGGCTGCGGAGAAAACATTTTGGCATCGCGGTGCTTGCATGGGCGACAGGCATTTTAGGGATCGCTTTCGCGGTGCCCTTTGGTGCCCACGCACAATCAGGATCGGCAACGGAAATTGAGTTCTCGATAGACTGCTCACCCCTTGGGGGCGAATCGTGCATCATTCTGGCCGAGAGTGGACAAGTGCGTGATCAGCGACAACTTGGCGCTGATATCGACTCATTGCTGGGTCATGATGGGACGGCTGTTTCGGTTTTGAATGAATGCACCGGCTGCCATGTTGGCGAGTCCGTCTTGCCAGAGGGGCACATCGCGACGCTTGGCATGCCGTTGGCCCATTGCCGAACCTGCCATACGCCGAACAGTGATCGGTCCTTGGCAGGTCTGGTGCCGCTTGACCATACGCATGCGCTTTCAGGTTTTGGATGCGCGTCCTGCCACGAACCGGCGCCTGCCACGATGCGGGAACCTGCAACCGAAGTCTGCTTGTCCTGCCATGGGTCGTTGGAAGGCCTGGCAACTCAGACTGCCGATGTAAAGCCGACCAATCCGCATAGTTCACCGCATGGGGCTCCCTTTGCCGAATGCACTTTGTGTCACATGCAACATGAGCCGTCTGATAACTTCTGCTCCACGTGTCACGATTTTGAATTCAATCTGCCGTGAGGCGGCAATTGCAACCATAGCCAGAGGGCCAAAATAAGAGGACGAAAGATGATGAGACAGAATAAGTTGAGCGGAAAGTTACAGCGCAACGGGCTTCGTACCATGGTTGCCGTCACTGTGGGTTTATTCGCGAGTGTGGCGATGGCTAGCCCGAATTTTGGCGGCCAATGCACCTCTTGCCATCAAGATTCAACCAACCTACCAGCTGCGCACCCGCCGATTTCGTCAATGGAATCTGCACAGTGCTTGTCGTGCCACCAGACAAACAGCAATGCGGCGACAGGTGTTCTCGCGCCATCGCTGGCTGATATGCAGACCCAACACCAAACGCATACAAGTGAGCAAGAACAAGCCCAAGATCAACTGCAAACCCATACTCAGACACAGCTCATGATCGGGTATTCGGGCGAACCGAGGGAAGAGCATCGCGGGCAGACTGGAGGTGGGCATGGAAACCAAGCCCACGAGGGCCAATCCAGCCCTTGGTCATACGGCCTGACTTTAGGCATTCTTTCCAGCTCGGATATTGAGCAACACCGCTCCAATTCAATTTTCCATGGCTCATCAGATGCTTCCTTCTTTCAGCCCGGCGCTGCGGGTGGCGGGCACGAAGCCGAAGATGATGCTGTGGCCGGAAACCGGGTGCATCTGGGTTTGCGCGCGGATTATGAATTGGGCCTTGGTGAGGGTACTTCGCTTACCTATGGCGCGAGGCTTAATTTTGACGAATTCCTCAACGAAGACTTCAACCGCACGAGCGCGCGTTTAAGCGTAAGATGGAAGGCGAAGTCCGAGGCTAGCATGCTCCAGCTAACGTCGTATTTGCAACAAACGATGTTTGAGGGTGCGCCCGAAAACACTGAAATCAACTTTACCGGATACGGTATCAACCTGAACTATCATCAAGACTTGACGGAGGGCACCATGGCAATCGCCGCACTTCGCGCCCGTCAACGGGACTATGATGGTGAATCAACCGCCCGAAATGCGGAATTCAGCCTGTCGCTCGGATTAAGAAATGCGCACCCAGATTTTGGCATATTGAATTATGGGCTGTCCTTCGTGAGTCGCAATAATGCCAAAAAAGAGCACAGTCGTTATAATGGCCCCTCGGTGTTTGCCTCCATCGACAAATCTGTTTCAGATACAATGACGCTTGGCCTATCCGGCGAGCTCGGTGTACGCACCTACAAGGGCCCGGATTCTATCGCTTTCATCACGCGGTATGATAGATTTGCAGAGGCCGGTTTTTCGATCCGTGACACGCGGCTAAAGATCCTCTCTGTGACACCGGAGTTCGCTTGTCACTACAACCTTACCCATTCAAACATAGATCGATTTGATGGCAATAGCTCTTACTGCGCTCTCGCGCTGGAAAGGCGGTTTTGAAACGGCACACAGTGCAATTTAGCGAGAAAATCGGCTGTTTTTCAAGTTCATTTGAACTTATTGATAGGTGGAATGCGCTTGCGCAAAGGGGTTCGGTTGAGCAAAAGCCCGTGAGGTGCTCTGACCGATTTGTCGGCCCTTCCTCACGGGATATTATAGCCCCAATCATGGCATTGACAGCAAGCGTCTACCGATGGTGTGTGGGCGCGATGACAACTTTCGCACGCCAGATCACTCTTGTGCGAAGCGTGGGGGGGTGGCTCAACTTCGGCAGGTCAGCGCAGCTATATCAGTGTTAACACCGTGACATGTTGTGCAGATTGCCGTTGGCGCCCACGATTGATGCCGTATTTCGTTATCCTGCACGGACTGTTGGACGCGACTCTCATAGCTGCAATGTTCTGAGTAATCGAAATGGCGTTGTCATTGAATAGCGGCCAGCGGCGGACAGGTCGATTTGGGGATGTCCGTTAACAGAACGCTGCCCTCCAAACCAAGCATGTCGCTACGTCGATAGCCGACATCCACATTCGCTTGAAACCAAGATGTACTCTGCACTGCCGCAAGTCGGCTCAGAGCCCAAACTGCAAAATGCTGCACTCATCACCGTACTGCCACCTGAGGCGTGATCGCTGCTGAACTGGCAGGCCTCAATGTTCTGAAACCAGTAAACAGCAACTCGTCAGGATCCATTTGGTGCCCACGTTTCGGCGGAGACAGCACGACGCACGGCAAGTCAGCGCAGGAAACCCAATTCCTACATCTGCATCAGCTTGCTGGACACTATAATGGGATCCAAACCGACATAGATTTCGTTATTATTCGGCTCAGTACGATGCCCAGAATAGATTTCGCCCAACTTTCTCTCGATGGCAATCGCTTCCAACACGGTGCCGATCGGTTGATTGGTGTGTAATATCCACTGCTTCTCAATCGACATGCGATATTTGTTGAAACTATCCACTCGTTCAACAGCGTTTTGAGCATGACCAATTTTGATCACGCGCCCGCCCTTGCCCAACGTGGCGATGTAGATGCTATTGGTCGCGCTAATATCAGGTTGTACTGAATATTCCCTACCGGCGTAGGGATGTTTCTGCTGGAGTTGCTTCACTCTGGACTCTAGCGCTTTGAATCGCGGAGTCATAACCTCCAACTCTACTCCATTGGAGGCAATCAAGTCTTCGAGTGATTCAGCAAGCTCGTCGTGGAGTTCTTGTAGCGTCGAGA
>Ga0209121_10000811_pt1 | contig 33372 bp, 34 predicted proteins | sample Cruoilmetagenom3_FD_187292 | JGI IMG/M metagenome (GOLD analysis project Ga0209121, IMG submission 187292) | Oil polluted marine microbial communities from Coal Oil Point, Santa Barbara, California, USA - Sample 3 (SPAdes) (version 2) | ecosystem: Environmental > Aquatic > Marine > Oil seeps ... | reverse complement strand
AAAGGAACCCAAATGAACGAAATTGCCCAAGGTTTCTGGGATGCCTGGTGGCTAATCCTCACCTTTGACCCCGACCTTTACGAGATCATTTTTCTTTCGCTTCAGGTGACAGTGTCGGCTGTGGTTATTGCATCGGTAATCGGGTTGCCTATGGGCGCATGGCTGGCGGTGAACCGGTTCAAGTTTCGCCGCTACGTGATTGCCTTACTGAACGCCCTGATGGGGCTGCCACCCGTGGTGGTGGGGCTTTTTGTGTACATGATGCTCTCTAGGGCAGGGCCGTTTGGCAGCTTTGGGCTACTGTTTTCCCCGAGCGCAATGATTATTGCACAGGTGATTATCATCACCCCGTTGATCGCCTCAATCAGCCACCAAACCCTGCGTGACCTCTGGGCCGAATACCACGACCTCTTGATCTCGATGAACGCGACAAGGGGACAGAGGATAAAGGCGTTGATCTGGGATGGTCGCCGCGCGCTGCTAACAGCTACGCTTGCCGGATTTGGCCGGGCTATTGGCGAGGTCGGGGCGATCATTATTGTAGGCGGCAATATTGACCATGCCACACGGGTGCTGACAACAGCGATTGCGCTGGAAACCGGCAAAGGCAATTTTGCATTTGCGATGGGGTTGGGCATGGTGTTGATCACGCTGGCAGTGGTTATCAACCTGATGATCCACAGTCTGGGAAAAACCGAACGGGCGAGCACATGGTGATCTTGCCACTCACTTTGCGGGCCGCGACGGCTCATTTTAGAGGAAAACGGCTGGTAGGGCCGGTGGATTTGAGCCTTACCCCTGAGGGGTTCACCATGGTGATCGGACCGAACGGTGCGGGAAAAACGACGCTGTTGCGGCTGATGCACGGTTTGCAGCGCTGCTCGGGCGGTGAGATCAACTGGATGGTGCCTCAGGCGCAGGCGCGGCAGCATCAGGCCTATGTGTTCCAGTCGCCCATCATGATGCGCAGGCGGGTTGTTGACAGCATTGCCTTTCCACTGATTTTGCGCGGAGCCAGCAAGGCCGAGGCACGCGAAAGAGCGCTTTCCTGCGCCGGGCGATTTGGTCTGGGCGAGTTGTTGCAAAGCTGGGCGCCGATGCTTTCGGGCGGTGAAAAGCAAAAGCTCTCTTTGGCGCGCGCGTTGATCACCAAACCGGAGATCCTTTTTCTAGACGAACCTTGCGCCAACCTTGATGGAAGTGCCACCCGCGAGATTGAGGCGATATTGCAACTGGCGCAAAAAGAGGGCACGCGGATTGTTATGTCATCCCATGATATGGGGCAGGTGCGCCGGCTGGCCGATGACGTGATTTTTATGCTGGACGGAAAGGTTCATGAGCGGGCGGATGCGGGCAGCTTTTTTGCAGCACCTTCTACCTCCGAGGCAAGGGCCTTTATCAATGGAGATATTGTAGAGTGAAGTTTAACTCGAAAATTCTAATCGCGGCGATGCTGCTATCCACCGCCAGCCAAGCGGAAACCATGAAGATGGCGGTGACCACATCTTTTTATAACTCCGGCCTGTCAGAAATATTGTTGCCTGAAATCATGGCGGACCTTGATATTGAAGTGCAGCTCATTGTGGTTGGCACGGGGCAGGCGCTACGCCTTGGCGAGGCCGGTGATGTGGACGCGATCCTCGTGCATTCTCGCGCGGCTGAAGAAGCTTTTCTAGCGGCGGGGTATGGCACCCATCGACGTGAGATCATGTATAATGATTTTGTGTTTATCGGGCCGAAAAATGACCCAGCCAATGTTGCCAGCGCAACCAGCGCAGCCGTAGCCTTACAGGCTATAGAAGCCGTTGAGGCGCCGTTTGTCAGCCGTGGAGACGATAGCGGCACCCACAAAAAAGAGATGCACCTCTGGGCAGAGGCGGAGATTTTAGGTCGCGTTTTTGAGGCAGATTGGTATCGCGCAGCCGGAGCTGGCATGGGGGCGACTCTGAACGTGGCCAGCGGCATGAACGCCTATGTGCTATCGGACCGTGCAAGTTGGTTGAATTTTGGCAATAAGGGAGAGCTGGCGCTGCTCTATGCCGGTGATCCGGCGCTTTTTAACCAATATGCCTATATTCCGGTTAATCCGGTCCGGCAACCGCATGTGCGCAATGATTTGGCGATCGAATTGGAAGCATGGTTAACGAGTGAGAAATCAGCGACGCTGATCAACGACTACACGATAAACGGTGAGAACCTGTTTATTTTTAATGCTGCGGCACAATAGGCAAAGGCCCGTTTTTTCTATAAAGTCAGACGATATCGGCCGCTTTTATTCCAGCTCCCCGTGCACCGCGAGAATATCCAACTCGGCTTCAGGTGCTTGAATCACCCTATAGGCTTCGGCAACACCGGTTTCGCGGAGCTCCCTCGAAACGGCAAGTAATGTATTTGGCGCGTGTCCCTCACATAGCTCGACCATGTGATTTAGCTCGTCCAGCGCTACCGGTCTGGCAGCTTCAACCGAGGGCGCACCATAGATATCCACAAAATGTTGGGCCAAACATTCCAGCAGGGCATCAAATTCTTTTGCCTCGATTTTTGTCGTGGCAACAAAGGTCACCCGACCAAAGGTTTCCAGCCCGAGCCAGCCATTGGAAAAAGCCTGCCTTGCTTTGCCGGTTAAATCGCCTTCCCCCCAGTTGGAAAATTCGAACCCGCCGGAAATTGCCCATTCGCCAGTGCGGGCGGGCGCGTGAAAAACCTGTGTATCGCTTTCGTCAAAATGAATGGCACGGGCAAGGTTCATCAGGTTTCTCCTGTTTCGAGGCAGCTTGAAAGCGGGATCACTCGGGTATTGTCTCCGGTTCTTAAAAGCATCCCGAATTGTTCATCCGCGCCCAAAAAGGTTCCGGTCACAGCATCGCCGTCAACTTGGAGCGACACCTCATCCCCCAAATCTGTAACCAGGCCGCGCCAAAGCTCGTGTAACGCGCTGGCACCGCTGGACTCGATATCGTTGAGCCAAACCAATGTATGGCGGGACCACGCTTCCAGAAGGCGGATCGGGGATATATCTCCGCACCCCTCCATCATCAGGGAGGTCTGGTTCGGTCTTTCGCCTGTGTCACCCTCGGCTTGCGGGAGCAGGTCAAGGTCCAGCCCGATCACCAGCCAGTCCGGTTCCACTTTCGGGTCGGTATCTGATGCGCCCATACGCAGCCTTCCGGCTTCGCCACCGTTAATATATATCTCTCCCTGCCAGCCCAGATGTACCGCGACCTCGGGTGGGGCCAGCGCGCCCATGGCGTTTTGGAAGCCAACTCCACAAGCGATCATGGCTGACATCGAGTCCTCCAGCGAGGTTTCCGGCGCAAAAACAATCGCAGCGCGGATACGGTCAGGGGTAATGCTGTGGACAAGCAAACCGGCATCGCAGCCAATCATCGCCTGCGCACAGGCCTTGGCAAACGGGTCGGTGCTGCCGCTGACCGCTTCACCGGTAAACAGTGGCGGAAAACTGGCGGGCAGGGGGGCTTCAAAAATGTTTTCAGTCATAGGATGCCATCCTCAATAAGCCGTGTCGCCAAGCTACGAAACGCCAGCGCTTGTGGCGTGTCCGGTTTGGATACTACGATAGGTGCCCCGCCATCGGATGCAACCCGAATATCGAGGTGTAGTGGCAATTCGGCCAACAATGGCACACCAAGTTTGGCGGCTTCATCTGCCACGCCGCCGTGGCCAAACGGGTGGCCTTTGTGCCCGCATTCCTCACATATTTGGTAGGACATGTTCTCGACCATGCCCAAAATTGGCGTGCCGAGTTTGTTGAACATATCAATGCCCTTGCGCGTATCGATCAATGCGACATCTTGCGGGGTGCTGACGATGATCGCGCCATCGACTTCAGCCTTTTGTGCGAGAGTCATCTGTACGTCACCGGTGCCCGGCGGCAAATCGACAATTAGCACATCCAGCGCGCCCCATTGCACTTGTTTAAGCATCTGCTGTAACGCCCCGATAAGCATCGGCCCACGCCAGACAACCGCTTCATCATCATTGGTCATCAACCCGATAGACATCATCGTAACCCCATGATTACGCAGCGGTAAAATGGTTTTACCGTCTGGCGAAGCCGGTCGGCCCGAAACCCCGAGCATACGTGGTTGTGAGGGGCCGAATACGTCCGCGTCCAGCAAGCCAACCCGCTTGCCTTCAGCCGCCAGCGCCACCGCCAGATTGGCCGAAAGGGTCGACTTTCCAACACCGCCTTTGCCTGATGCAATGGCTATGATTTTATTGATTCCGGGTATCTTTTGCGGCCCCTTGGGCTCTGCCTTTTTTGTGCCAAGGTCGGGGGGGGCGGCGGGTGCGCTGTGCGCTGTCATTACCGCTGAAACGCTGATAACACCCGTGACCGCTTCTGCTGCCGCCTGCGCTTTGGCGCGCACGGGTTCCAGCGCTGCCGCCTGCGCGGCAGGCACCTCCAGCACAAAGCGCACAACTCCTGCCTCCACCGTCAAGGCTTTAACCATACCGGCGCTAACAATATCAGCCCCCGATAAATCCGTTACCTGCTTCAGCGCTGCCAAAACCTCGTCGCGTTTAGTCATATTGTCTTCCTCGAAATTCTCTGGATTGACAGGGGGATTTCCACGCCCCTACATTCGGCCATACACCCCAACAACGGAAATTCATCTTGTTTCGCACCGCCCTTATAGCTTTTTTCATCGGCCTTTGCCTGCCCTTGGCGGTACCCGCTCAAGAGCGTGAGTTTGGCCTTTCCAGCCCTGAATTTCTGGAAGAGACGGGCTTTCTGAACTTCTTGCTGCCACGGTTTTCGCTGAAAACAGGCATCCGGGTTGGCAGGCAGGCCAACCGCGGTGAAGTCGTGTTTTCCACCCAAAGCGGGGAGCCGATTATGGAGGGGCTGGAAGAGGTCTTTTACGTCCGGTTTGAGGGCGGCGGTTCCGAGCGCCAACGGCATGCGCAACGCTTTGTCGACTGGCTCTTTTCCGATGTCGGCCAACGAACGATCGAGCAATTTTCTATTGAAGGCGAACAGGTATTCACTACCATCGAGCCGAAACAATCCGCCGAACCCGAGCTTGTTTTTGAAGGCGACCCCGCACGGGGAGAGGCATTTTCCTTTGCCAATTGCGGGCGCTGCCATGTGATTGGCCAAAACAACCGGATGAATGGGATTGGCTCGACACCGTCTTTCAGCCTGCTGCGCGGATTGCCTGACTGGCACGAGCGGTTTTCGACCTTCTATGTGCGCATTCCGCACCCGTCGATGACGCAGGTCGAGGATATAACCGCCCCGTTTTCGCCATCCCGACCGCCGGCAAACCACCCGTTGCGGCTCACGCAAGACCAGCTCGAGGATATCCTGAGCTTTGTCAACACGCTGCAACCTGCTGACCTCGGTGCGCCGCTGATTATTCATCAATGATCCCGCCACTAGAGGTAATCATCGGTTGTGCGGGTTTTGGGGCGCGGCGCGCTCTGGAACGGATTGGAATCCTTGTTGAATTGCGCTTCGATCCGGCATTTGTCACACATTTGAATGAGCTTGGCATTGTCTGAATTAATAAACATTGAGTGTTTGCCTGACAATTTTTCAATAATCCGCTCGATCGAGGATTTTACCCCGAATTGCGACCCGCAGGAGATGCAGGCAAAAGGCTCTTCCTCATGCAAGACCCGCTGGGAAAGCGCGTTGTCGGAGAGGTCTAGCTGGGGCCGGAGGGTAATCGCGCCCTCGGGGCAGGCGCGGGTGCAAAGCCCGCATTGCAGGCAGGCGTCTTCTTGAAAACGCAATTGCGGGCTGTCGGGGTTATCGAGCAGCGCACCTGACGGGCAGAGCGACACACAAGAAAGGCAAAGCGTGCAGGCGGATTGATCAACCACGACCGCCCCATAGGGGGCGCCAACCGGTAGCGGGAGCGGCGCTTCAGATGAGCCATGCATCGCTTTGGCTGCAAGGCGGGTGACCTGACGGCGGTTTCCGATAGGGAGGATTGGCGCAACAGGCTTGGCAACATTTTGACCGTAGAGCGCTTCGCTAAGGGCAGAAGGGTCGGCAACATCTAGCAGGCGAAGCGCCGCGCCACCGCTGATAGCTTGCGCCAGTTCCAGCGCCGCTGATAGCGTCTCACGCTCTGAATCCGGGGCGAGCAGAATGTCAACCGCCGCAAACCCGCACCCTAATGCGGCCAGCATTTCGGCATGGCCAAAGCGGGTGAGGCTCTCGATCTCAAGCGGGATCACATCGGCGGGTAAGCCACGCCCGAAACGGGCCTCAAGGGAGATCATTTCGCTGCCAAACTCTGCATCATGCACCAGAAGGCGCGGAGATTTACCTCCCGCTTCGCGATAGGTTCTTGCTATAGTTTCGATGCGCCGCAACAAGTGCCCAAAACTTGGCGCGTCATAGGAAATTGCCCCGCTCGGGCAGGTCGAGGCGCAGCCGCCGCAGCCGGCACATACGGTCGGGTCGATCTTCACGTGGTCACCATCAGGTGAAATCGCCCCTGTTTGGCAGGCATTGATACAGTTGGAGCAGCCGGGAATGCTGGCGCGGGAGTGGGCGCAAATGCTCGGATCAACCGAGACATAAAACGGTTTTTCAAAAACACCCAGCATTTGCCCGGCCTCGAACACAGCCTTGGCTGTTGCTTTGGGATTGCGCGGGTCTGCCCGCAAATAGCCGTCACGCTTGTGGCCAAACAGTGCCCCTTCGCCGCGCAAATCCAGGAGAATGTCACAATTTGATTGCCCGCCATCGCGCGGCGGCGTAAAGCGCACATCGCCCCGCCCACCGGGCTCGATGAGCTGCAGGGCATCGATTTTCACCTCGAAGTTTCCGAACGCGCCCTGCGCGGAGCGCAGCTTGCCAAGCACAACATCATAATTCCGGTTGACCGGAATATCCGCCGCATTTTCCAGCAATACGGTGATATTAAGCACCTCGGAAAGTTGGCTTGCGGCGTCCAGTGCGACATCGGCAGGACCAAGGATCAGGCACTGGCCATCGGACTGGATATCCAGCATTTTGACGGAAGGCGTAGGAAGCTGTGAATCCGCCACCAATGCCGCCATCTTGGCCGCAGATTTTCCACCTTCGTCAGACCATCCGGCGCGGTCGCGCAGGTCGACAAAATCGGGCATTTCCACTGCTAATTCATCAGCCAGTTCCTCGAAGACCTGCCGTTCCTGAAGGCAGGCGATGACCGCCTCGCCCTTTTGGAGGAACGCCGCAGCATCGCCCAACTCTGTCGTGCATAGGGATGTGTGAACCCGTGAGCAAGCCAAGCCGGAACCTTCAGCAAGCGCTTTGCCGTCGACTGCTTGACTGCCGCAACAATCGCATAATATCAATGTGTTAGGCAATTTCGCCTCCTAAAATCCAGCAAATCCACATGATTTCTTTCGCTCACTTAGGCCGGAAAATGTCAGGGAGTAAAGCTTTTTTGATGAAAAATTACTCGAGGCAATTTGAGCAAGGTGATTCGTTTTTGGCCCGTAGATTCGCGTGAAAAACGCGCCCGAATATCGGGGGAGGGTGGACAAATTGTCCCATGCGGAAGAGAGGCCGCAATTAGTGTGGACGAAATGTCCATTTGCGGCGCTGATAGTAGATTTTTCCAACTTTCTGTTAGGAGAAATCCGACTCCTCATTCATTCTCGGAGTTGAACGCTATGGCGGAGCTATACGCGCTTGAAACCGGAATGGATAAATGCAGAAAAAAAGTCTTTCCCTCCCACTCGGCATTGTGCTCCGGAAATCTCCGGGCGTGACCCGCTGGATGCGTTGGGTTTGGAAGGCTGTTGCTGTTCTGCCCGGTGCTGCTCCAGCGAATTGGCGGGAGTTGCGGCGCGATGGCGAAGTGGTGGAATACCACGCGGTGACTGTGCCGCTTGAGCTGTGGCGGACCGATACCGAGGCTTACTTGACCGAGCTTTCCACCAAAATACCCTCGATTTATGTGGTAATGCGCGAAACACCTAGCGCCGAGAACCCGCTTGAGGTCGTGCTGGCCACGGCTTCTCCTTATGAAGGGCAGGATTATGCGGATAATGGCGAAGATATCGTCGAGCTTGTACCAATGCCGCCGGCCCTTATGGCGTTAATCCATGACTGGATTGAGCAACACCATACAGAAGAGCGTTTTGTGAAGCGCAGGCGCGACAAAAAACGCACCGACCTTGTTGAAAATGGTGTGGGCGATGCGCGCATCAGTCAGATGACAGATGTATACCGCGCCCCCCGCAATAAAGCGGAGACGGTTCATTGAGCGCTTGGGCAAATCGTAAAGCCGCCGTGCAGGCCGAGGCTGACGCGCTGGAACGCGCTCAAGGCGAAGCTGCCGTCGCCGAAGGCCATGCCGCCCTGGCAGAGAAGCCTGAAGAAGAAGTTCTCGCAGAGTTGGGCTTGCCAAAACCGGAGGATATGAAAGCGGGTGATGATTTTAGCGCGTTTATGAAATCTACCGTACCCGGTGCTTTACGCAGTCGCGCGTTACGCAGGTTGTGGCTGACCGACCCCGTGCTGGCAAACGTGGACTCTCTGGTTGACTATGGTGAGGATTTTACCGGCAAGGGCGACCCGATTGGCGCGATCAAAACCCTTTATCAGGTTGGCAAAGGCATGCTGCGCGAAGAGGAGGTGTTTGAGGAGCCGGTTAAGGCTGTCGAACCAGATGAGGAGGGCGAGCCGGAAGGGTTGGCGATAGAGCCCGCACCCCTTCCGCAACTGGTTGATAACGCCGACGCTGAGCACCCGCCACTTGCCCCACGGCGCCGGATGAGATTTGAATTTGTGGAGGGCAACACGCCCGCAACCACGGGAACGGAACCAGTATGAGCGCAACAGCATCAAATATCGAAATTGCAGAGGAAGATCGGCTACGGGCCGATATGTATAATTTCCTCGGCCTGCTTCTGGCGCGGCCTCCAAGTAAAGAAACACTGGAAAAGACGGCGGCGCTGAGTGGCGATGACGGGGCTTTGGGCGAAGCGATCAACGCAATGGCGCGGGTGGCGAGGGTCACCAGAGCCAAAGCGGCCGAGAGCGAGTTCACGGCTTTGTTCATCGGCCTCGGTCGCGGTGAATTGCTGCCCTATACAAGCTTTTACTTGACCGGATTTTTGAATGAAAAGCCGCTGGCCATGCTGCGCAAAGATATGACAGCCGCCCGTATTACCCGCGCGCCAAACGTGTTTGAACCCGAGGATAACATCGCCAGCCTGCTGGAAATGATGGCCGGGATGATCACCGGGCGTTTTGGCGAGGTTGTCTCGCTTGAAGCGCAGGCTGCGTTTTTCAACAAGCATATCGGCTCTTGGGCCGAGCACTTCTTTTCAGATTTGGAAGCCGCAAAATCTTCGGTGTTTTATGCCCCCGTGGGCAGCGCCGGCAAGGCTTTTATGGAAATCGAGCGCGAAGCGTTTCGAATGGATGCGGGCTAGACCGCAAAACCGGCCCGAGAGGGCCATAACAGGAAGGAAACCAGATGGGTAAGAAGGAAGAAGGCGCTGAAAACAGCCGTCGCAACTTTCTCAAGCTTGCTGCCGTTTCGGCACCGGCAGCTGCGGCTGCTACGGCCTTGAGCGGCACGGCTGCACAAGCGGCTCCGCTAGAGGAAGCGGGCAGCGGGTTGCGCGACACGCCGCACACCGACGCTTATTTTGAAAGCGCGAAATTTTAAGGGGATTTTTTGAGGAAGGCCAATGGTTGCGAGACGCCCGCCGGCTGGAAGCGAATATCTGAAACCCCAAAATCAGGGAGAATGAAATGCTGAGGAAAAAAACCAACGGGGTTGCGAGACGCCCCCAGCGGACAAGCCTCTTGTCAAACATCGCGGAGACATCGGTAGATCGCCGTAGCTTCTTGCGCGGTTCCGGCCTTGCCATTGGTGGCATGGCTGCCATTGGTGCCACAGGTGGCACTGTCGCTCAGGCACAAACCGCTGACGCGGTAAATGGCGCGGTAGATTCAGTGAAATCGGTTTGCTGTAACTGCTCGGTCGGTTGCACGGTAATGGCCGAAGTGGATAACGGCGTTTGGGTCGGCCAAGAGCCCGGCTTTGATAGTCCGTTTAACCTTGGAGCACATTGTGCGAAGGGCGCATCTGCCCGCGACGCAGCCCACGGTGAGCGCCGACTGAAATACCCGATGAAAAAAGAAAACGGCGAATGGAAGCGCATCAGCTGGGAGACCGCGATTGATGAAATCGGCGACCAGATGGGCACCATCCGCGAGGAAAGCGGCCCGGATTCAGTTTACTGGCTTGGTTCTGCTAAATTCAACAACGAGCAAGCCTATTTGTTCCGTAAATTTGCCGCCTATTGGGGCAGCAATAACGTCGACCACCAAGCGCGTATTTGTCACTCGACCACTGTGTCCGGTGTTGCAAATACTTGGGGTTACGGCGCGATGACCAACTCCTACAACGACATTCACAATTCCAAAGTGATGTTGGTTATTGGCGGCAACCCTGCCGAAGCACACCCTGTTTCGCTGTTGCACCTTATGAAGGCTAAAGAGCAAAACAACGCGTCATTAATCGTGTGTGACCCGCGCTTTACGCGCACGGCGGCCCATGCTGACGAATTCGTTCGTATTCGCCCAGGTTCAGACGTAGCGCTGATCTGGGGTTTCTTGTGGCATATCTTTGAAAACGGCTGGGAAGATAAAGAGTTTATCCGCACCCGCGTTTACGGCATGGATGAAATCCGCGCCGAGGTGAAAAACTGGAATCCCGAAGAAGTTGAGCGCGTAACCGGTGTTCCGGGCAGCCAGATGGAGCGTGTTGCACGCACTTTGGTCAATAACCGCCCCGGCACTCTGATTTGGTGCATGGGTGGCACCCAGCACACCACGGGTAATAACAACACCCGCGCATACTGCATCTTGCAGCTTGCCCTTGGTAACATGGGTGTTTCTGGCGGCGGCACCAACATTTTCCGTGGCCATGACAATGTTCAAGGCGCAACTGATCTGGGTGTTCTTTCGCACACATTGCCGGGCTATTATGGCCTGTCTGCGGGTGCTTGGGCGCATTGGGCGCGCGTTTGGGGTGAAGACCTTGATTGGCTCAAAGGGCGCTTTGACAGTATCAAAGCGGCTGATGGTTCCGACAAAGCCCTGATGAACATGTCGGGTATTCCGGTTTCGCGCTGGATTGACGGCGTTCTGGAAGACAAAGACAACATGGACCAGCCCGATAATGTGCGGGCCATGGTGCTTTGGGGCCACGCGCCTAACAGCCAAACCCGTGGCGTGGAAATGAAAACCGCGATGGAGAAACTGGATATGCTGGTCGTGATCGACCCGTACCCGACCGTTTCCGCTGTGCTTCATGACCGCACCGATGGTGTTTACCTGCTGCCAGCCTCGACCCAATACGAGACCCGCGGTTCCGTAACCGCCTCGAACCGTTCGGTTCAGTGGCGCGATCAGGTGATCGACCCCGTATTTGAAAGCAAACCGGACCATGAGATCATGTCTCTGTTTGCCACCAAATTCGGCTGGGCGGATCGCTTCTTCCGCAATATCGGTATGGATGGTGAAAACCAGCCGAAAATCGAGGATATCACCCGCGAGGTTAACGGTGGTATGTGGACCATTGGCTATACCGGCTGGGCGCCTGAGCGCATTAAAGCCCACATGGCCAACCAGCACACATTCGACAAAACCACTCTGCAAGCCATTGGCGGCCCCGTGGATGGCGAGTATTACGGCCTGCCTTGGCCGTGCTGGGGCACCGCAGAAATGAAGCATCCCGGCACACCAAACCTTTACGATATGTCTAAACCCGTATCCAAAGGTGGCCTGACCTTCCGCGCCCGCTTCGGTGTGGAGCGTGACGGGGTGAACCTGCTGGCTGAAGGTGTCTTCTCCGAAGGTTCCGATATTCAGGATGGTTACCCTGAGTTCACGCTGGCCATGCTCAAAGAGCTGGGCTGGGATAGCGAGTTGACTGCCGAAGAGCTGGCGATCATCGAAGCGGGTGCTGGCGATGCAACCAACTGGAAAACCGACCTCTCGGGCGGCATCCAGCGCGTGGCCATCGCTCACGAGTGTGCGCCATTTGGTAACGCCAAAGCCCGCGCCGTGGTCTGGACCTTCCCTGATCCTGTGCCGGTTCACCGCGAACCGCTCTACACCAACCGCCGCGATCTGGTGGAGGACTACCCGACATACGACGACAAGAAGTTCTATCGTTTGCCGACCATGTATGCCTCGATCCAGAAAAACGACTTCAGCAAGGATTATCCAATGATCCTGACCACCGGTCGTTTGGTGGAATACGAGGGCGGGGGCGACGAAAGCCGCTCGAACCCTTGGCTGGCCGAGCTTCAGCAGGAAATGTTTGTCGAGATCAACACAAGGGACGCCAATAATCTGGGCATCCGTGACGGCGAGCAGGTTTGGCTGGAAGGTGCTGAAGGTGGCAAGGTCAAAGTTGCGGCCATGGTCACCGAGCGGGTTGGCGAGGGCGTTGCCTTTATGCCGTTCCACTTCGGCGGGCAATTCCAGGGCAAAGACCTGCGGGACAAATACCCCGAAGGGGCCGACCCGATCGTGCTAGGGGAAAGTGCCAATACGGCAATGACCTACGGATATGACTCGGTCACCCAAATGCAGGAGTCAAAAGTGTCTCTCTGCAAAATCACTGCAGCATAAGGAGAATTGAGAAATGGCAAGAGTTAAGTTTCTCTGTGACGCGGAACGCTGCATTGAGTGCAATGCCTGCGTAACCGCCTGTAAGAACGAGCACGAGGTGCCTTGGGGCATCAACCGCCGGAAAGTTGTCACCATCGGTGACGGCAAACCCGGCGAGCGCTCGGTCTCGATGGCTTGTATGCACTGCTCTGATGCACCTTGTATGGCTGTATGCCCAACCGACTGTTTTTACCAAACAGCCGACGGCATCGTGCTCCACAACAAGGACCTCTGCATCGGGTGCGGCTATTGCTTTTATGCGTGCCCGTTTGGCGCGCCGCAATATCCACAGGCCGGCAACTACGGCTCTCGTGGCAAGATGGACAAGTGTACCTTCTGCGCCGGGGGTCCTGAAGAGGACAACTCCGCAGCCGAGTTCCAGAAATACGGTCGCAACCGTATTGCAGAAGGAAAGCTGCCGATCTGCGCCGAAATGTGCTCAACCAAAGCGCTTCTGGCCGGTGACGGGGATATCGTCTCCGCTATCTACCGCGAGCGTGTGGTTTCCCGCGGCTTTGGCTCGGGTGCTTGGGGCTGGGGTACAGCCTATGAGCAAAAGAGCTGATCGAGTGATCTGAAAATTGGGTGTGCGGCTTTCCGCGCACCCTGCCTTCAAACCTCGCTTCAAGCGGGGTGCTTGCCTGTTTGAAAGGTCTTAGCCGTGCAATATCTTATCCATATGTCTCGCAAGCTTCTCTGGCTTGGGGCTCTTATGTTGTTGCTTTTTGCCTTTACCGCCCCGCAGCTAATGGCGCAAAGCGTGCGCCCGCCCGGAAATGCTGTCAATCTTGACGACGGCACCGAGCCCGGGCCTTCCAATGCCCTTGGTGATGTGTCGGACACCGAAATCTGGGATCAATTTAGAGGTGGTGATCCGGCAAATTTGCTGGGACCTGCCCTCGACGGTCAGGCTATGACCACGACCGGCCAGCAGTGGCGCATGGTGCGTGAGAACCTGATCCGCAAATACCTTGGCTGGCTGCCGCTGATCGTCATTGGGCTATTGGCGGTATTTTACCTGATCCGTGGCCCGATGCGCATTAGCGCCGGTCGTTCAGGCAAAACCATCCCGCGCTTTTCCCACAATGCCCGACTGGCACACTGGTTTATGGCTGCCGTCTTTATCATTCTTGGGCTCACAGGCCTGATTATCCTGCTCGGGCGCCCGGTTATTGCGCCTTATCTGGGGCTTCAGGCAAATTCGATCCTGACCAGTGCCGCGATGCAGGGCCACAACCTGTTTGGTCCTTTGTTTATTGTCGCGCTTGTCTGGCTCTTCATCAAATTTGTGCGCGGCAACTTCTTCCAACTTGTCGATTTAAAATGGATATTCAAACTCGGCGGTTTCTTTGGCAGCCATGTAAGCTCGCGCCAGTTCAACTTCGGTGAAAAATCGTGGTTCTGGATGGTGATACTTGGGGGTATCGTCATCAGCGCCACCGGAATCCTGCTATTATTCCCTTGGCTCGTGGATGATATCCGCTGGCTCCAGCTTTCCACAATTTTCCACGCGCTCGCGGCCGTGGTGCTAATCGCGGTTGCCTTCGGCCATGTCTATGTGGGCACCATAGGTATGGAAGGCTCGATTGACTCAATGCTCAAGGGCGAGGTTGACGAAAATTGGGCCAAAGAACACCACGATCTGTGGTATGAAGAGGTGACCGGAAAATCGGCCAAGGAGGAAACGTCATGAGCTTTCTCGAATTTGTAGAAGGACCCCTCTTTGCGGTCGCTGCGGGAATATTCCTGTTTGGTGCTTTCTGGCGCATAGTCGGCATCATCCGTATCGGCCGCAAAAAAGACATCGCGCCCCCCAAGGCCTCAGCCGCCGCGGGGTTTGTAAAAGGTAATTTACGCCATTTTTTACCTCGCGGGATATTCGCCAAGCGCACCGCCGTACATATCATAGCCGGCTACGGCTTTCACCTCGGCCTTTTTGTGCTGGTATTCTTCGGGGCCTTCCATGTTGAGTTCCTCAACGAACGCATCCTCGGGTTTGCTTGGCCAACCTTGCCGCGCTGGGGTTTTATCCTTGCTTCGGAAATCGCCTTTGCGGGGCTGATTGTGCTCTGGGTTCGCCGCATTTCCGACCCGGTGATGCGGCTCATCTCGACACCGGATGACCATATAGGTAGCTGGCTCACCTTTATTATGATGCTGTCTGGCTGCTTTGCTCTGCAAGAATCCCACGAAATGCTACGCGCCATGCATATGTTGATTGTGGATATCTGGCTCATCTACTTTCCGTTTAGCCGCCTCATGCACGCTTTCACATTCGTGCTGTCACGTGGCAATTCTGGTGCAACATACGGACGTAAGGGGATGAATCTATGAGCGACGTTACCGACACCGCCGTCCGGAAGTTTCTGGAGCATACCGATAGCGAGGCAGCCTCATTTTTCGAGGCTTGCGTTCACTGTGGTGAGTGCGCCGAAGCGTGCCATTTCCATCTTTCCACCGGAGATCCGAAATACACGCCCACCTATAAGCTTCGCCCGATGGAGCGGGCCTACAAGCGGGATAAGGCGCCTTTTTCCTCTCTTAAAAAAATGCTCGGGTTGGCCCCAAAACCGGTCACCGAAGAGGAGCTTCGCGAGTGGGAAGAGCTGGTTTATGACAGCTGCAACATGTGCGGGCGCTGCACGCTGGTTTGCCCGATGGGGATCGACATTGCGGGCACCATTCGCAAAATGCGCGAGGGTTACGCCGCTGCGGGGCTGGTTCCGGAAGGGCTGCAACGCTCCGCCGAGTTTGTGAAAAAAACCACCTCGCCAATGGGGGTTACCCTCAAGGCGCTCAAAGCCCAGATTGCCCATCAGGAAAAAGAAACCGGGATCAAGATAGAGATCGACAAAAAGGGTGCCGACTATATGGCGACTTTTTCCTCGATGGAAGTCATGGGCTACCCGGAGGTTCTGGGTGCCTATGCCAAACTTTTCAAGCGTGCGGGGCTAAGCTGGACGATATCATCTGTTGCCTACGAGGCTACCAATGTCGGCGTTCAAATCGGCTCGGCCCCGATGGCGAAAGAGATTCTGGAGCGCGTGGTAAAGGCCGCCGAGGACCTTGAGGTCAAGGCCGTGATCAGCCCGGAATGTGGTCATGCTTACGGCGCGATCCGCTGGGCGGGGCCCAATATGATGGGCCGCCAGTTCAAATTTGAAGTGGTCCACATTATCGAGCTGCTCGACCAACTGCGTCGCGAGGGTAAAATCCCTGCTGGTACAAAAGATGGCCGACGCATGACATTGCACGACCCCTGTCAGATTGTCCGCCGTGGCGGGCTGCTCAAGGAGCCGCGAAAACTGCTGGATGAAAGCTGCGATGATTTTATCGAGATGAAGGGCGCAGGTGTAACCAATTTTTGCTGTGGCGGTGGCGGTGGTGTGTCGGCTAACCCGCGGGCGGAAGAGCTCAAGACCAAAGCGTTCTCTCGTAAAGTGGATCAGCTTAACGGCGTGGAAGATCTGGAAGCTGTGGTTGTTCCTTGTGGCAACTGCCGCACCGTGTTCGAAGATGGGCTGGACGCCTACGAGATGGACCTCGAAGTGATTGGCCTCAGCGAACTGGTGGCAGCGACCCTTGACGATAGCGATGAAAAACAAGGTTGAGTTTGAGCCTGAGAAAGCGCATTATGTCCAAAGAAATCCAGTGATTTACGGGTTAATTTCTTATGGATAACACGGCTCAGATCCTCTCGAAATATAGTCAGGCCGAGGCTGAATTTGGTCCCGGTTTGCCGCTTTCTTCGGTGCTTATCGTTGATGACGAACCGGGTATGCGCAATTTCCTGATGAAAATTCTCGCGCCCCGTTGTGCCCGTGTCGAGCAGGCAGCCAATGTTCAGGAAGCGGCAAACCTGCTGGACCAGAACCACTTTGATATTGTCATTCTGGATAATATCATGCCAGGCCAAAACGGGCTTGAGTGGTTAAAAGAGCAACGCAAGGTAGGCTTTTTTGCCGATGCAATCCTGATCACTGCCTTTGCAGATCTGGAAACCGCGATTGACGCTCTGCGCACCGGTGTGGCGGATTTTGTGCTCAAACCGTTTCGGTCCAATCAGATATTGAACGCCGTTGCCCGCTGTGTTGATCGCCAAGAACTGCGTCGTGAAAACTATCTTCTGAAGTATGAACTTTCGGTCGAAAATATGTGTGTCCGGGGGCGCCTGCTTGGCCGCTCCGCCGAGATTTCAGATATCCGTGACACGCTCAACCGCGTTGCCCCACTGCCGACCTCTGTTTTATTCACCGGCGAAAGTGGTACAGGAAAAGAGGTGGCAGCCCGTACCTTGCACAGCCTCTCAAACCGGTCGGAAAAACCCTTTGTGCCCGTTAACTGTGCAACGATCTCGCCGGAAGTTCTGGCCAACGAACTCTTTGGGCAAATCACCAATAATAACGATGGACAAGCAAGCCATCGCGATGGCCTCTTTTTTCACGCTCGCGGCGGCACGCTGTTTCTGGACGAAATAGCGGAAATGCCGCTGACGGTGCAAGCTGCCCTTCTGAGGGTGATTGAGGAAATGCGTATTCGCCCGATTGGCTCAACCCGTGAGGTGCCGCTTAACCTGCGCTTTATGTTTGCAACGAATGCCAACCTTGAAAAGGCCGTTGAGGAAGGCCGGTTCCGGGCTGATCTTTACCACCGGATCAACGTAGTCAATATCCACATGCCGCTGCTCACCAAGCGAAAGGGCGACATTTTCGAGCTTTGCGGCATGTTTATGAAAAAATTCGCTGACAGCCTCGGTGTACAGCCAATGACCCTTACTGAAGGGGTGCTGCTCAAGCTTTCCAATTATGACTGGCCGGGAAATGTGCGCGAGTTACGCAATTTAATCGAACGATCGCTTATCGTTGGCGAATTCCCCCCGGAGTTCTGCGATGCCGCCCATGACGAGGAAGGCCTGCCGGACTCCCTCGAAGCCGTTGAGCGTCGGCATATTCTGACGGTGCTGGCCGAGTGTGAAGGAAACCGGGCCGAAGCTGCGCGCCGGTTAGGGGTTTCCCGTAAAACCGTTGATCGCAAATGCGCGATGTGGGATGCCTGAGCCGCTCCGCATCCGTTGGTTCCAATCAGTTCGTTTGCGGCTGCTGGTCATTGCCCTACTTCCGATACTGGTAATAACGCCACTCTTTGTCGGGGGGGTCGTCCTCAACTGGTCTACCCGTTTTGACAAGTTGTTGATCGCCAAAGTGAATGGCGAGTTGACCATTGCACATCAATATCTCGCCAGACTCAAAGAAAGAGCGGGTGAGAACCTCCATGCCCTTGGAGACTCTGTCGCATTCGCAGAGGCTACCCAATCTACGCTTCATGTTTTTCTGGAAAGCAGAAGGCAGCGATATGGCTTTGATTTCCTCTATGTCATAGATGAGTCGGGGAATGTTATGTCTGCCACATCGCATGAGGCCCCGCCGAACGCGCAGGACTGGCCTGTGGTGCAATCGGCAATGGACGGAGTCATCCGAACAGAAATCGACATATTTACACAAAAGGACCTGTTGGAAATTTCAACAGGCTTGGCAGAGCGTGCGCAAATTGACCTTGTCGCCACCAAGGCGGCTCTTCCCACCCAGCGTGCTGAGGAGAGCCGGGGGATGGTGATTCATACGGCAGCGCCACTTGGTTCGGGCGGCGTTCTGGTTGGCGGCGTTTTGCTCAACCAAAATCTCGATTTTATTGATACAATCAATGGTTTGGTTTATCCGGCCGCCAGCCTCACCGAGGGTAGCCGAGGCACAACAACTCTTTTTCTAGAAGATGTCCGAATCTCCACCAATGTACGGCTTTTTGAAAATATCCGAGCTCTTGGAACAAAGGTTTCGGTGGTGGTTCGGGAAGCGGTGCTGGATGAGGGGAGGGTCTGGCTGGACCGTGCCTTTGTTGTGAATGACTGGTATATTTCGGCTTATGAACCGATTGTCGATAGCTTCGGCCAGCGTGTCGGGATGCTTTATGTCGGGTTCCTTGATAGCCCATTTCGCGCGGCCAAAACCCGTACGATTTTGGTAATTGGTGCCGGTTTTATCCTGTTGCTTGCTCTTTCAGTGCCGGTGTTTTTGCGTTTGGCGCATGGCATTTTCAGACCGTTGGAAACGATGGTTTCGACCATTGCCAAAGTCGAACGTGGTGACCTGAGCGCGCGAAGCGGGCTCGGAAAAGGCCAGCATGAAATTGCTCTGGTGTCCAACCAACTGGATACTTTGCTCGAACAAGTGCAGGAACGGAACCGGCAGTTGCAGGAATGGGGGGATTCCCTCAACACCCGTGTCGAAGAACGCACCGTCGAACTCCGGGAGGCCAATAAGAGGTTGGAAACAACCAATCAGCAACTAATCGTGGCGGAAAAACTGGCAACCATAGGCGAGATCACCGCCAGCATCGCTCACGAAATAAACAACCCGATTGCCGTTATCCAAGGCAATATGGACGTGATCCGCCAAGAGCTCGGGGCATCGGCTGCACCACTCGAGACGGAGCTGGCGTTGGTGGATGCCCAAGTGCATAGCATTAATGTTTTGGTTAACAAGCTTTTACAGTTTGCGCGCCCAGAGGAATATGCGGGCGTGATTGACTATACATTGCCCAACGAGGTTATTCGAGACACCTTACCTTTGGTCCAGCATTTGCTAAACAAAGTTTATATCGATCTTGAGCTGGAGCTGGAATCTGATCGGGCGATTGTGATGAATCGCATCGAACTACAACAAGTCCTGATCAATCTGATCGTTAACGCGATCCATGCAATGCCCGAAGGTGGCAAGCTGCGCATAGGCACCGAAAACCTAAAGCTCGACGGAAATGAGGGCATAATGATTACCGTTTCGGATACGGGAATCGGGATGTCGGAAGCGGTCATAAAAAGGGTCTTTGATCCATTTTTCACGACCAAGTCTACCGAGGGCACCGGGCTTGGCCTTTCCATTAGCCAAAAGCTGGTCACCCGTAGTGACGGCCAAATACGCGTGGAAAGCACACCGGGAAAGGGAACTCTTTTCCTGTTATTCTTTAAAGCTGCGCAGGAGACCTGATACACAATTTTGAAACCTTGGCCATAAAGAGGGTGTAGAATCTCTGGCTATACATGAGGTGCCCCAAGTTTTGTCGACACCTGCCTCGCGCAGGGCGTGGATTCTGCATATTTATCGTAAAACAAAACGGCCAGCCTGAAATTTCAGGTTGGCCGTTTGATTGCTTTAGCAAAGAGGGGCCGAGCGGTGCTTAATAGACCATGCGGACAATGTAGAGTTTCCGGTAAGGATCTACGCCACCATTGCACGAGCCAAACCCGAGGTCGGAGGTTGCAAATATATCGCCTTCCGCTTCAACGTGAACTCCTTCCAACCCATCAGCTTGCGCGGAGATGTGGACATCACCATTTGCGATAACCTCGACACCATCCCAAGCAGTTTGGGCCGAGAAGTGGGCGTCCCCCAAGGTGAAGAGAGATACGCCGCCCCCTTCTTCGCATTCGTCGTCCAGCCCTAGCTGAAGGCTTGCAGAAGCATTGAACGACTGGTTGCCAGTATTGGTGGTCGCAATAATCGCGTTGGTGACATAGCCATTTTGACCAAAGTTAATCTTGCAATTGGCAATGATAATCATATTCTCGATGGCCATATCGTCGGGAAAATCTAAGCCCTTGTTGGGGCAGGTGATCACATTGATCGCACCGCTTAACAATTGACCGACCTGAAGTGGGTTTTCAGGTGTAACGGGAATTGGTTTTACGATTGCCGAACCTTCGCCCTCGACGTCAGTCTCGATTAGTATCTCGTTGCCGTCTGCGTCTGTTCCTGGGACATAGCGCTTAATATAGCCAGGCAGGTTTGGATCAACCGGGTTTTTCAAGTCCGCGATAATGTCAGTAATCGAAGCAACGGTCGCAAGGCTTGGCGCTAGGTATTGGTCCCCAACCTGGTTTTCCATCCCGTCCACCCAAGTATGGTTTGTTCCTTTCAAGTCGAACAAACCGCCGTCCTGAACTAGGTCACTGTTGGGCATTGAAACCCGGACACCAGTTCCAAAAATAATATTGCTGTTCACATCAACGCCGCCGTTGCCATGAATGCAGAAACCGTTGATGAACTCGTTATTTGACGCAAGGTCGACTTGACCGCCAGCAATAAACCCGCCGGTAAAGCACCATGGCGTATCTCTCACGAATACCGACGAGGTTGACACCTGCCAAAAATCAAACCCGATTAATTTGAGGATAAAGGTTGGAACAACATTCCCGACTTCGCCGTCCAGCCGCGAGGTCACGCCAACCGCACGCAGCAATGGATTGCCAGAGGCATCTACCGCAGAAGCCGACATTTGGAGGGTGCTGGAGTTCCAGTATCCAACCGTTACATCGGATGCTTGGAGCGCAACACCATATTGGGCTTCAGGCATGTTTTCGAGAAGCGTTGCAATGGCAACTTCACTGGTGGTTCCGGAAAGCGAGGTTTGCCCGGGAAAAACCAGACTGACGGCTGCGGCGTGCGCCGATACGTCGGTTGCGGCTTGCAGGCGTTGTTTGACAGACCAGACGTTCGAAGCGTCAATCGCCAAGCCGCCTATGCCGATACAAATCAACGCGAACAGCATAGCAAACGCTGTGCCAGCTCCATCTTCATTTTTCAGGTCTTTTAAACGTTTTTTAATAATTACGCGATACATAACAGCTCTCCTTAAACGACTCGCTGCGCAAAGCTACTATTACCATAGAATGCGCAACAAGTAAACGCCGTGAGGAATATCGGAAAATTGTTTTACAACAGGAGGTTGTGGGGCTTAGTAAACCATTCGGATGATGTAAAGATCACGGTAGTGGTCGACCCCGGAGTTGCAAAGACCGAAGCCCAGATTCGAGGTCGCAAAAATATCACCGGCAGCTTCGACTGAAACACCCTCGATGCCATCGGCCTTGGCCGAGATGTGAACGTCTCCATTGGCGATCAGTTCGGCCCCGTACCATTCGGTCTGGGCAGAGAAATGGGCGTCCCCAAGCGTTATAAGCGAAACACCACCGCCTTCGGCACACTCGTCATCAGCCCCTAAGCGCAAGCTGGATGGAGAGTTGAAGGATTGATTGCCGGTATCGGTAGTGGCAATGATCGCGTTTGTTACATATCCGTCCTGCCCGAAATTAATTTTGCAATCAGCCACAATGATCGTGTTTTCCACCGTCAAGTTGTCCGGTAAATCCATACCCTTGTTTGGACAATCAATCACATTGATCGCACCACCTACCAACTGGTCAGCCGTTAGCGGATTTGATGGAGAAATGGTTATCTCATTCACAATGGCCGTGCCTTCACCCGGCACATCGGTTTCGATAAGTATTTCGTTACCGTCGTCGTCGGTGCCGGTGACATACCGCGTGATATAGTCTGGCAGGTTCGGATCATTCGGGTTTTGCAGGTCGGTTAGGGCGTCGTTGATCGAGTCAACCGAAGCGAGGCTGGGTTCTAGGTATTGATCGCCGATCTGGTTATCCTTGCCATCAGCCCACGTATAATCTGTGCCTTTTAATGCCAGCATTCCACCATTTTCCAGAAGCGCGCTGTTTGGCATCGAAACTCTGACACCACTGCCGAACAGGACATGGTCATTCACGTTAACCCCTTGGTTTCCGTGCATGCAAAATCCGTTTACAAAATCGGCGTTCGAGGCAATATCAACAATACCGCCGGCAATAAACCCGCCATTGAAGCACCAGGGCGTATCCCGCACGAAGACCGAAGAGGTCGCGACTTTCCAATAATCAAAACCGATAAGCTTTAGAATAAATGTCGGCACAACATTGCCAACATCGCCATCAAGCCGAGCCGTAACCGCAACAGCTTTGAGCAGAGGGTTGCCCGAGGCATCAACACTGGATGCCGTTATATTGCTGGTACTTGAGTCCCAATATCCTACAACCACGTCAGATTCTTGTAGAGCGACTCCATATTTGCTTTCCGGCGCGTTTTCCAGCAGGGTCGCAATCGCAATTTCACTTGTAGTTCCGACCAGCCCGCTTTCTCCGGGGAAAACCATACTGATAGCCGCGGCATGGGCTGAAACATCGGTTGCGGCTTGCAGCCGTTGTTTGACTGACCAGACATTGGAAGCATCAATCGCCAAACCGCCGACGCCAACGCAAATTATCGCAAAAAGCATGGCAAAGGCGCTGCCAGCACCGCTTTCGTCAGCCAGTTCTTTCGAAATGATTGAGTTTTTCAGGAGTGTCATTGTTAGACCTCAAAAGGGTTCCAGGTGCTGTTGGATGGTGACCGATATGTCCCCGTCGGTGAAAGCACTCACGATATTAAAAGGGCTTACATCTGAAATAGCTACGGTAAAAGTTGCAGTAGCAACGTCTCCATCGCGGCCCAATTCCACGGTTGTTTCATCGCTCCAGCTTGCCGCCATACGCTCTCGTGCGTTTGCCAGAGCAACATCATCCTTAATTCCAGCGGACATCTGTCGCGTGGTGTCACGCGCGATGCTCCAAAGGTTTGCTTGGGTGAGGAACAAAACACTGGCATCGACCGTGATGGCCAGAATCAGAACGAAAACAGGAACCCAGAGCACGAATTCGATGGTGACCGCCGCTGATTCGTCTTTGGCGAACCTCGAAATTGCCGATTTGATAGACGCCATTGGCGGACTGAGGCGGGTGTTTTTTTTGTGTGTATTCAAAACGAAACAATCCTCGAGCTTCAATTTATGACTAAAAGGATACTCATTATCTTATCCGCAGCAAAATGAACCGCGATGTGACAAGTTGCAGCGTTTGTTTCGCTTTCATGGTTGAAACCGGAACAATCACCGCTCATTGCACGTGCATCTTACTAAATTTTTGCAACAATTGGAAGCAGTTATATAAAAAGGTTAATATCCGGTAGCTAAATTTGGCCAATTTCTAGCAAGTTAGCTGTCTTTATGGGCATAAATTCGCGACACGATTCATGTCGCATAGCACTAACCACCTGTTAAGACAGCGAAAATAGCCAAGCCCCCCAGATGCCAAGTGAAATGAACGGGCCAAGGGCTATGGGTTGGTTAAATTTCCGTTTTCCGGCAATGACACCAACTAAAACAAATAGCAAACCAGCCGCAAATGCTGAAATCGTAGCCGCGTAGATGCCCTGCATACCGAGCCAGACTGTGGCTGCGCTCAGGAGTTTAACATCTCCGAATCCAATTGCCTGATTTTTTGACATATATTTGGCGACCGCAGAAATGGTATACATAACAATCAGTACAATTGCCGTATCAAGCAGCCTTTGGCTCAAGGCTTCGGGATTGGTGACGAGAACCAAAACCAGCCCAGCCAGTGCAATCAAAATAACGTTTATGTTGGGGATTCGATGCCCCTCCAAGTCAACCGTACAAATCCAGATCAGATTTCCCGCCAGAAAAAGAGTAAATGTGAAGGGGACGGGAGCAAAGGCAGGGGAAATCACCAAATAACCGGCGATAAACGCGATTGACCAAATCGAAAGGCCAAGGATTTGTTTTGACATCATGTTTGTTTTAACCATTCTTGTCTGATCCGCCTTAATTCATTGGGAGGGCTTATCCCTTTTCCAGATTAAGGTGCGCCACAAAATCATATTTGTCACCGCGGTAAATTGACTGTGTAAATTCCACAACCCGTCCGTCGGGCAAATAAGAGGTGCGCTCGATTATCAAAACAGCCGCACCTTCTTCGACATCGAGGAGCTCGGCATCTTCACGGCCGAGATTTCCGGCCGATATTCTTTGAATGGCATGGGTTGGCCGCACTCCCAAGCGCCCCAATGTCTCATAAAGAGAGCTTTCTACCTCCAGCGGATTAGGGAGAATGTCGGGAGAGAGAGACGCGCGCTCGATCGCCAGTGGGGTGCCATCGGCACTACGCATACGGGCAATCCTGACCACGGAGTCAGGGTCAGCGAGATCTAGCGCCTCGACTTCCTGCTCAGTAGGCCGAAAGAGTCCGCGCTCCAGCCAGACAGAGCTGACCTTCATGCCACGGTGCCCCATATCTTCGGTAAATGAGGTGAGGGTTGAGAGGGATTGCTCAACGCGGGTTTCGCGGGGCGCAACAAAAGAACCGCTTCCCCGTCGCTGGATGATCAGTTTGGACTCCACAAGCGCTTCAATAGCCTTGCGAACGGTAACGCGGGAAAGGCCGGTCATTGTCGCGATATCGCGTTCCGGCGGGAGGTGGGTATCTGGCGGGATGTTCCCGGAAATTATGGCATCTTCAATTCGGCGACGAAGTTGCAGATAGCGCGGGCCACGTTGTGGGCTCAACCAGCTTTGCGGCGAGAAAAATTCGGCGAGATCCATCGGTTGCTTTGACCTTGGCTTGGTATGATGCCTATTCAATACCATTTGTGGGGCTGTTGCACCAGAAATTTATCAGCGCCTTGACCGTTCGGATAAATCACCATATATGGTGCCTTGAGAGGATGGCGCGGGCGAACGCCTCGCCAACCCGGTCAGATCCGGAAGGAAGCAGCCGTAACGAGTCCCGTTTGGGTCGATGTCCAGCCTCTCACCCAAATTTAACGCCTGTAGAGGAGGAAATTTATGATTGTTTTAACCACCCTCCGGGCGTGCTTCTAGGATCGCTATCCCAGCCAGCCCGATGAAACTTTGCCCCGACGGGGCCAATCAAATTTTATCCGAGGCTATATAATGACCAAGTATAACTTGCCCGAGTTGGGCTGGCGAGCGCATTTCCTTTCTGACATGAGTGTAGACGAGGTTGAGGCGTTCGTTCCCGTGCGTGTGACCGATATTCACAAAAGCGAAGTCGGCGTGATCGGCGAATCTGGAGCCGAGCGGCTGAACATGACCCTTGATCTGGTTGATCATGGCGTAACGGTGGGGGACTGGTTGCTGAAAGACCCCGAAACCGGCCAGCCCGTGCGGGTGCTGGAGCGGCAAAGCCTGCTCAAGCGCCGCAACGCGCGCACGAATGTGGATGACCAGTTGATTGCGGCCAATGTTGATACGCTTTTTGTGGTTTCCTCCTGCAACAAAGATTTCAATGTAGCGCGGTTGGAGCGCTATTTTGCGCTGGCGCACCAAGGGGGAGCCGAGCCTGTTTTGATTTTGACCAAGGCCGACCTGTCGGATGATCCTGGCAAATATGTATCGGAAGCGATGCGCAGCCTACCCGGTGTGATGGTGGAAGCGCTGGACGCGAATGCGGAAGATACACCCGCCAAGCTGGCACCGTATTGCGGGGCGGGGCAAACCGTGGCGCTTCTTGGCACTTCGGGTGTGGGGAAAACCACGCTGACCAACGCATTGACCGGATTAAATCAGCTCACGCAAGATATCCGCGATAGTGACGCGCGCGGCCGGCACACAACAACCGCACGCTCGATGCATCGTATGACGGCGGGCGGGTGGTTAATAGATACTCCGGGGATGCGCGCACTTAGATTGTCAGATGCGCGTGAGGGGCTGGAGGCTGTTTTTTCGGATATCGAGGAACTGGCCGAAAACTGCCGTTTCAACGATTGTGCCCACGGGAGCGAACCCGGTTGTGCTGTTCAGGCCGCCATTGCCGAAGGAAACCTTGACGCGGGGCGGCTTGCACGTTGGCAAAAACTACTGGCGGAAGAGGCGCATAACATCCAGACACCGGCAGAGGCACGTGCCAAAAGCAAGAAACTACAAAAAACCTATAACGCAGGCAAAGCGCGCGCGGATGCCAAGCGTGGTGGGCGAAAATAGGGTTTTGGCGCAAAGGTGGCGCTGGGCTTGGCTGTTTTACTTGCTTTGGTCGGCGCTACTTAATTGAGAGAATTTCTGACAACGGTTTTTTGATGGCCGAAGCTTCGGGATAGCAAGCATCCTCGCTCGGGTGCCCGACCACCAGAATCATGATCGGCTTTTCCGACTTGGGCCTGCCGAGCAACTCGTTGAGGAACTTCATCGGATTCGGCGTGTGAGTCAGGCAACTGAGTCCGGCCAGATGCAGGGCTGAAATCAGAAATCCGGTGGCAATTCCAACAGATTCCGGTACGTAATAGTGCTTGTAGCGGCTGCCGTCTTCGCGCTCGCCATAGCGCTGGGCGAAGATCACGATCAGCCAGGGTGCCGTGGTCAGGTGCGGTTTATCTACCCCCGTGCCCAGAGGCTCAAGGGCGCTAATCCACTCGTCACCGCCGCCACCGGCATAAAATGCTTCTTCCTCAATCTCTGCCGCCTCCCGGATTTTTGCTTTCATTGCAGGGTCTTGCACGGCAACAAAATGCCACGGTTGCTGGTTGGCCCCGCTGGGCGCTCGCCCGGCCGTAGCGATGCACTGTTCGATAACGGCTTGAGGCACAGGCGCATCACTAAATTCACGAACCGAATGCCGCGTGGACATTTGTTCCAGATAAGCCCTGGATGACTCGATCATGTCGCTGTCTTTCCGCCTTGGCTGCGGGGGCAGGGGAATGGCGCGGTATTCCGGGATTTTGCTCTCTGGCATATTTGACTCCTAAGGTTATGAATAGACGCTAAGCGAAATTTGAACCCGTGAAAACCCCTCGCTTTTTGCCGGTTCTGTGCCTATGCTGGCGCGGCAGCAATACGGGCGAATAACCATGAGTGAAACCGAAAATTCCGGCCAGTCCTATCAGGTTTTGGCCCGCAAATACCGCCCCGAGACCTTCAAGGACCTGTACGGTCAGGAGGCCATGGTTCGCACGCTCAAAAATGCGTTTGAGGCCGACCGGATTGCCCACGCTTTTATTATGACCGGCATTCGCGGAACCGGCAAAACCACCACCGCGCGGATTATCGCCAAAGGGCTGAATTGCACGGGGCCGGATGGCATTGGTGGCCCAACGATCGAACCTTGCGGCGAATGCGAAACCTGTGTGGCAATCGCAGAGGGTCGCCATGTGGATGTTCTGGAGATGGATGCCGCCAGCCGTACCGGTGTGGGCGACATTCGAGAGATTATTGATTCGGTGCGCTACCGGGCCGCTTCCGCCCGCTATAAAGTCTACATAATCGACGAGGTTCACATGCTTTCCACCAGCGCCTTCAATGCGTTGTTGAAAACGCTGGAAGAACCACCTGAACATGTGAAGTTTATCTTTGCCACAACCGAAATCCGCAAAGTGCCTGTCACCGTGCTCTCCCGTTGCCAGCGATTTGATCTACGGCGAATCGAGCCGGAGGTGATGCGGGAATTTCTGGGAGGCATTGCCCAAAAGGAACAGGCCGAGATCGATGAGGATGCCCTTGCGCTAATCATCCGCGCATCTGAAGGGTCAGCCCGTGACGGGCTATCGTTACTTGATCAAGCTATCGCGCACAGTGCGGGGGTAACCACAGCGGATCAGGTTCGTGCGATGCTCGGCCTTGCGGATCGTGGCCGCGTGCTGGACCTGTTTGACCATATCATGAAAGGTGATGCCGCTGAAGCATTGGCCGAACTTTCTTCGCAATATGCCCAAGGGGCTGACCCGATTGCCGTGCTGCGGGACCTCGCGGAAGTCACCCACTGGATCAGCGTTGTCAAAATCTCGCCCGAAGCGGCGGACGATCCGACGATCTCTCCAGATGAACGCAACCGAGGGCGGGTTATGTCTGAACTGCCGATGCGGGCGCTCACCCGCATGTGGCAAATGCTCCTAAAAGCCCTTGAAGAGGTGGCAATGGCACCTAATGCAATGATGGCCGCTGAAATGGCGATTATCCGCCTGACCCATATTGCGGACCTGCCATCGCCAGAAGACCTTGTGAAACGTCTGAAAGACACCACGCCACCTGCCAAGGCTGCCGCTGCTATAACGGGGCGCGGCCAATCCGGCCCTGCGTCTGGCCCCGAGGCCAAGGCCGCGCCATCGCTGGCCCAATATGCCAGCTTTACCGATGTGCTGGACCTGATCAAAAGCCGGCGTGATCTTCACCTGCTCGTTGAAGTCGAAAAGCATGTCCGGCTCGTGAGCTATAGCCCCGGCCGGATTGAATTTGCACCGGCTGCCGATATGGGGCCGGAATTTGTCTCCCGGTTTGCGGCCCGGCTGCAAAACTGGACCGGTGTCCGCTGGGGAATCAGTGTGGTTCAGGAGGGCGGCGAGAGCACAATTGAAGAGCGCAACGACGCTCACAGAGATAGCTTGCAGCAGCAAGCCATGGCTCATCCGCTAGTTGCGGCGGTTTTTGACACATTTTCCGGCTCTGAAATAAGAAATATTGCCGCAAATCAAGTATTTGATCTGGCAAATGAGGGTATAGTGCCGCTCGACACAGATGAAATGGATGATGACTGGGAGCCGGTTGATCCGTTTGAAGAGCAAGCCTGAAGGCAGACCAAAAATAAAGGACTATTCGGTGAAACGGCAACGAATCCACAAAATCGTCATTGCGGCAATTGCGGCTGCTCAAATCGGAGCGGTTAGCCCTGTGTCGGCGCAATCCGATGAAGCTATTGAGGCAGCTCGGCGGGTAAATATTGCCGGACGGCAAAGGATGCTTTCACAGCGGATGTCAAAAGCGGCCTGTTTTATTTCTATTGGCGCCGATGCGGAAGCCCAGCAGGTTGTGCTGCAAGACGCTTTCAACCTTTTTTTGTCCAGCCATGAGGCCTTGCGTTTTGGTAGTCAGACCGCTGGTTTGACGGCAGAGCGAAACCAGCGCTTGCTGGATGCCTTGTCGATTGTGTCTACAGATTGGAGCCCATTTTCCGGCCTCATCGAATCTGCCTTGTCTCAGGGATATGTTGCAGCGCCAGCCGTGGCGCGGATCGACGAAACCGGCCTCGTCCTTTTGGGTAACATGAACAAAGCGGTGAACAAAATCGCCAATGCATACGGTAAAGAACTCCCCGACATGCCGCTCCTTTTGTCGCTCACGATAGACCTCGCCGGTCGGCAACGGATGTTTAGCCAAAAAGCGGCCAAGGAGTTTTGCCTGATTGATGCCGGGATCAATGTCGAGGCCAATCAGGAAAGCCTCGCTAAAACCACCAACCTGTTTACCTTGACCCTTGGCGCGCTCATCTCTGGTATGCCCGGTGTGGTTATGGCGGCACCGAACGATGAAATTCGCGGCAAGCTGGAAGCTGTTTCAGCCGCATGGGCGGGTCCGAAGGCCGTTTTGGACCAAGCCGCCAGCGGCGCGACGATCACCGACGCGCAGCGCGCGACCATTATCCATGACATGGAAAACGTATTAACCTTGATGAATGAGGCCGTTGGCATGTATGAAGAGGCTATCCCTGAACCGGAATAGTTAGGACTACACATGTTAAAAGGATTGGGCCAGATCGGCGATATGGCCAAGATGATGAAGCAAGCGCAAAAAATGCAGGCCGAAATGCAGGGTGTGCAGGAGCGCATGGATGAAATCGAGGTCGAAGGCGAAGCAGGCGCTGGCATGGTCAAAGCCCGCGCCAATGCCAAGGGCGAGCTCAAAGGGCTCTCCATCGATCCTTCGCTGTTTAATCCGGATGACCGCGAGGTTGTCGAAGACCTAATTCTCGCCGCGATCAAAGATGCCCAGGCCAAAGCGGGCGAGGCGGCGCAGGCTGAAATGGCAAAAGTAACCGAAGGCATGGGTCTGCCAGCTGATATGAAGCTGCCTTTCTAGATGTCAGGCGGCAGCGAGGTTGAACGGTTGATCGACCTCATGGCCAAGCTCCCCGGGCTTGGCCCTGTTTCGGCGCGCCGCGCTGTCCTGACTCTCATTCGGAAAAAAGCACTGCTTATGGCCCCTCTAGCCAAAGCCATGGCCGACGTTGAAGCCACGGTGCGCGAGTGCCAGATTTGCGGGAACATAACCACACACCAGTTTTGCGATGTTTGCCGAAACCCGAAGCGCGACCAGTCACTGATTTGCGTTGTCGAAAGCGTGGCAGACCTGTGGGCCATGGAGCGCGGGGCCAGCTTCAAGGGGCGATACTTCGTGCTCGGCGGGGTGCTTTCGGCGCTGGATGGCATTACACCTGAAAGCCTGCGCATTCCGCTGTTGGCCGAGCAGGTGACCAATGGCGATGTGACCGAAGTTATCTTGGCGCTTAACGCCACGATCGACGGCCAAACCACGGCGCATTATATCGCGGACCAGCTCCACACAAGTGGGATTGCGCTCACATCGCTGGCACAGGGTGTGCCAATTGGTGGCGAGCTGAATTACCTTGATGACGGTACGATTACGGCGGCGCTGAACGCCCGGAAAGTCTTTTGAGGCGCGTTTCACGCAGCGCGATATAAAGCGTTGACGAGATCACAATGATCGCGCCGACGATTGTCGCTGTATCCGGAATTTCCGCATACAAAAAATAGGCGGCGGTTGCGATCAATACCAACCGCAAATAGGTGATCGGGGCAAGAATGGCCGCGTCTCCGTGCCGGTAGGCTTCGATATCGGCATATCCTCTAATGGCACCCGCCACGACCACAATCATGAGCGCAAAGTTGCCGCGGATATCGGTTGGCATTTCCATCACCGGCCACGCAAATGGTAAGGATACCAGAGCCGTAATGACGACCGATGAGAAGTAGGCCGAAGTGGCGCCGTCAACCTGTGCCAACCCGCGCGACATAGTCAACGCGAGCGCAAACAATATTGAACTACCGAGGGCAGCGAGCATTGCCGGTTCAAAGCTGCCAAATCCGGGTCTCAGAATAACCAGCGCTCCGATGAAGCCAAACGTGATCGCCACGATCCGACGCGGGCCAACTTTTTCTTTGTGGATTATAATCGCGAGAACGGTCGCCCAGATCGGGGCCAGAAAAAACAATACGGTGACGGTTGCCAACGGCAAATTCGAAATCGCATAAAAACCCATATGGGTAGAGACGGCAATCAATGTGCCGCGGATCAAGTGTTTGGCCGGTTTGGAGAACTTGAGCTGTTGGCGCATTTGCACGAAAATGAGGATCGCCAACAGGATCAAACCTGTTGTGATCGCGCTGCGCAGAAACACAATTGCGCGGCTGTCGATCTGGGAAGATACGTCCCGCACTGCAATAGACATTGCACTGGACCCTAGCACCGAGAGAAGAATCCACCAGATCGCACGCAAATTATCTGCCCGATGGGGCAGATTCGCAGGATTCGTCAACGGAATTTTTATAGGATTCATGTGGTTTTCTTCCAGTCGGCAACCATTGTGGGTTTAGTTGGAAAGGTCAAGAGCCGATTTCCGCCTACTAAAACGCAAGCCAAATACCCGAGTCATTTTGACGGAGACCATTTGGTCAAAAAAATAATTAAGCAATAACAAAGATATATGTGCAATTTGGCCAAAAAGTCGCAGGTGCATGGCTTGAAATAATGTGGGGAACAGCATAGCTATGCAAAGTCCGAGTGTCAGGTATGCGTTAATTGCACTTCTTTGGAGGTCAAAAATCGTCATATTGCACTCCACGCAAAACGAATTTAGAGAATAGGAGCAGCGTATGTTTGATTACGTTGATTCAACTGCTTATGCTAACGATCAGGGCGCTCGCGCCCAAAAGCTGTTTGCCGCCGTTGTGCTGGCAGCGCTGGATGATGCTATTGCAGATGACAAAAAATATGGCAACGGTCCTGAAGTGATCGCCCGCTGGGCGCGCTCGCGTGATGGCCGTGAAGTCTTGATGTGCGCCGGGATCGACCCGAACGAGCGTTGCGTTAAAGGCATGATGGAATTTGTTGGTCGCGGGGTTCGGACCTCTGTTGCGCTGTCGCGCGAAGAGAGCGAACGCCAGGCACAGGCTGCTGCAGCTTAAGCAAAGTTGAACATTTATTAGAAAAGCCCTGCCAATTTGGTGGGGCTTTTTATTTGGCACTACGAGATTGTTTTTCGACAATCCCCGAAGTCCCTTCACGGCGCTCCAGCTCCTCAAGCACATCTTTCCATTTCACATCACGCGATGACAGCATGATCAGCATGTGAAACAGCACATCGGCGGCTTCTTCGGTGAGGTTTTTCTTATCGTTTTTAGCCGCAGCGATAATCGCCTCTACGGCTTCCTCGCCAAATTTCTCGGCACATTTGCTCGGGCCACGGGCAAATAACTTGGCGGCGTAGGATTTTTTTTCATCCTCGCCTTTGCGTTTTTCAATAGTATTCGCGAGACGGGTTAAAACATTTGCCATTAAATTCGAACCGGAACCCCGGCCTCCTGCATATATTCTTTTGCTTCCCCGATGGTATACTCGCCAAAATGGAAAATGGAAGCGGCAAGAACAGCTGAAGCGTGGCCTTCCGTCACACCTTCGACTAGGTGTTGCAAATTGCCCACACCACCGGAGGCGATAACCGGAATATGCACGGCATCAGCAATGGTGCGGGTCAGGGGCAGGTTAAAGCCGGCCTTGGTGCCGTCACGGTCCATGCTGGTCAGCAAAATCTCGCCCGCGCCTTTGGATTCCATCAACTTGGCGAACTCGACCGCGTCAATGCCGGTGGGTTCCCGCCCGCCATGGGTGAATATCTCCCACTTGCCGGGCGCAACGGTTTTGGCGTCAATCGCCACCACAATGCACTGGTTGCCAAACTTGTTGGCACTGGCGGAGATCACATCCGGGTTGGCCACCGCTGCGGAGTTAAACGAAACCTTGTCCGCGCCTGCGAGCAACAACTTGCGCACATCCTCCGGCCCGCGCACCCCGCCACCGATGGTGAGGGGCATAAAACACTGCTCAGCGGTGCGGCGCGCCACGTCATACATGGTGCCGCGGTTTTCGACGGTGGCAGCGATGTCGAGAAAGCAAAGCTCGTC
>Ga0209121_10000810_pt1 | contig 33381 bp, 27 predicted proteins | sample Cruoilmetagenom3_FD_187292 | JGI IMG/M metagenome (GOLD analysis project Ga0209121, IMG submission 187292) | Oil polluted marine microbial communities from Coal Oil Point, Santa Barbara, California, USA - Sample 3 (SPAdes) (version 2) | ecosystem: Environmental > Aquatic > Marine > Oil seeps ... | reverse complement strand
ACCCGAAGGCCTTCATCCTCCACGCGGCGTCGCTGCGTCAGGCTTTCGCCCATTGCGCAAAATTCCCCACTGCTGCCTCCCGTAGGAGTCTGGGCCGTGCCTCAGTCCCAGTGTGGCCGTACACCCTCTCAGGCCGGCTACTCATCATCACCTTGGTAAGCCATTACCTTACCAACTAGCTAATAAGACACAAGCTCATCCTCAAGCGCCTTCTGATTACTCAGAAAGCTTTGACTCTGAAAGTCTATGCTTAAGAGTGTTATGCGGTATTAGCTCCGCTTTCGCGAAGTTGTTCCTCACTCGAGGGTAGATTACTCACGTGTTACTCACCCGTTCGCCACTCTCCTCTAATAGCAAGCCATTAGAGGATCGTTCGACTTGCATGTGTTAAGCACGCCGCCAACGTTTACTCTGAGCCAGGATCAAACTCTCCAATTAAACAAGAACTCCGAAGAGTCCTTATATTCACCACAATTACTTAATTAGGATTGATCGTGGCCGCTCCGCTTTAATTTCAAAGATCTTTTTCTTTCTAACCTAGAAAGAAATTCACATTAATTATTAAACTTAAAATAATAAACTTAATTAAATATCTTGAAAAGCTTATATATGATAGATAGGTTTATGTTAATTGTCAAGAGGTTCCAGAGGTTTTTTATAAAAAAAAATGAAATACTGATGACATTAAAAAATTTAAAAATATGTTAACCCTTGGAGACAAAAAATATCCTGATTTCTCTATTTTATTAACTTAAGTTTACATCTAATTCCTTCTTACTTTTTCTTCCTCTTAATATTCTATCTTTCAAGCTGGTACAACTTATGCAGTTAATCCGTGGAGGAAAGTTTAAAAAATGAAAATTTTTCTTGAGGATAAAAGATTAAGCTGGAAAGGATTCACCTTTATAGAAGTAATTATTTCATTATTTCTTTTAAGCTTTTTAATTTTGAGTACTACCCAGCTTATCCTACATTCGATCTTAATAAAAAATAAAAGCGATAATAGCTTGATATCAGCCGAAATTGCAGCATCGAAGCTTGAATATCTCAAGTCTCTTCCTTTTGAAAGTGAGGAATTAAAAGAAGCATCCTGCACAGAAATTATTGAAAAAGGCTGGGCCAAGAAGACATTTTGCACAATCATAAACATTAATGATGTATCTCTAAATATGAAAGAAATAGAAATCGAATCTTTTGCTGAAAACTGCCCGGAGAAAAAAACTCGTTTGATTCTATTTATTTCAAGACACCTTGGCTTTTAAGAGTATAACGACTGAAGATTTACAAAAAGAAGCTGAATAAAAAGTAAATTTTGGTTTTTAAATCAATGTTTCATTTAAAAAGAATTCATATCCAGAAAAAATGGAAAATGAAAAAGGAAGGTTTTTCTTTGATAGAAAGCCTAATAAGCATGACTTTATTCTCGTTTATGCTGATTTCATGCCTGGATTTCTTTTGTACTGCCCGATCTCATTTTTTCAAACTCAAGTCTGAACAGGAAAACAAAGAATCTGCCTTTTCAGCTCTCGATAAGATAAGAAATGACCTGTTAAAGGGAGGCTTGGGACTGATAGCTCCCAGCCGTTTAGGAATTATTAAAGGAATAAGAAAAAATGAGAGCGGTTCCCTTATCATCTTAAGTAAACAAAAAGAACTGGATATCCCTGAAGACCTTCTAACCGGACAGACAAGGATCTCTATTGAAAGCGAAAAAAACATTAAAAAAGGCAGAGAAATCTGCATTTTTGATACACATAAAGGAGAAATCAGATGCATATCTTCTATTGACAACATGAGCATTATTCTAACATCTCCTTTGAGCTCATCTTATCAAAAAGAAAACACAAATATCATCCTTCTAAAAAAAGTTACTATTTTTTTTGATAAAAATAAATCTATTCTAAGAAGAAAAGTAAACTCAAGCCCATCACAGCCCCTTATTGAAGAAGTAGCAGCATTCGAGATTGACCATGAAGAATTTTCAAATCTTGTCAAATTACATCTGATTTTAAAAACAATGAAGGAGGAAAAATATGAAATTTCTGTTTTTCCAAAAAATACAGCCCTCATCTTTTTCAATTGACAGAAAAAAGAAATCAAGAAAAGGAGCTTTAACTCTCCTTTCTACATTTATGTTTTTTGTTTTCGCTTCACTGGGATTATCAATGCTTACTGTCTCTCAAATATATCTTAAACTGAGCGCTTATAAAAAGAATTCGACACTCATCCATTATGCCTCAGAGAATGGAATAAAACAGAGTTTTGATTACCTAACGGATTATCTATCACAGAGACCATCTCTACATTTTCTTATCCCCGGAAAAACCGAAGAGCTGAGAAGTGATAGTCTGAATGGTGGTAAAAAAATAATTGAAAAGGTATTTGGAACAAGCATTCCTTTCAACCGCTCGGAAACATGGGAAAACCTGATATGGAAAAGCGGTGGCGATTATTCTCTCAGAAAAATTGAGGAAGAAGATGATTATTTTAAGGTTATGTATGAAATAGAAGTCATATCTGAAGGGATGTTAAAAAATTTCAAAGTAAAAAAAGAATCCAGTCTAAAAACTTCCTTAGGTATTCTTATAGGCAATCTTCCTCTCCCTTACATCCCATTTCTTTTGGATAAGAATCTTAATTTGAACCAAAGAAAAGAATTTCTTGAAAAAAACACTATTGAATTAATTCCTTCGGAAAAAAATAAAATCTTACCTAAAATAAATTTTTCAGAAGATGAGCTTATACCTCAAAATATAACTCCCCAGTTAAGCAAAACTTTAAAAATTAAAATATTTTATCCCCAGGATTTATCTTTTAGTAAACTTCGCCAGGCGATTGGCCTAGAAATTTCAAACGAACCTATTCCTGATGGCGTTTATCTTATCAAAGATGATTTAGGTCTTGGAGGAATCTATGTCGAGGGAGATGTAAAAGAAATGATTATGGCAATCGAAGAAGATTTTCAAGTTCTTTCTTTCAACACAGAAAAAGGAAATTGGATATTAAAATTCAGTCCATCCCAGGGAAAAACCTTCTTCTCATCTCCTCTCGAGACTCGCTTCTACGACCTTATTCCCATTGGTATAATCATCGTTAATGGAGAAATTTCCTCTCTTGGTGGAGGGACCGTTCTACCTTCTGGCGATATTTCACTAATAAAAGAAAAAGAAATTCCCTGTATACTTAACGGCATAAACATCAGCATCATAGCTTCAAATAAAATTACGATTTCTTCCCACATTTTACATCAGGGAGTTAAGTGGGAAGAAGGCATTCCATACATAAAAGATTCAAGCTCCCAACTAAATATTTTTTCCGCAGGTTCAGACTTTTTTAGTGATAAGCAAAAAGAAGGAAAAATCATTATTGATAAAAATTCAAATGAAGATATAAAAATCCAGGCATCTCTTACAGCATCAGGAAATGGCTTTTCTATCGAGGGAAAAGGGAAAAAAGTACATATTCTTGGAAGTCTTCATGTCTCAGACTATACATCTAACGGAAACACACTTAATCTCAAACACGATGAACGGCATTTTGAAGACAAAGACCTTATTGTAAACGCCCCACGGACATCAAAACAGGTTCTTTACCTTTCATTTTTTAGTCCTTTTGAGTGGAATGAATCTCAATGAGTGAGTAAAAAGAAATAGAAATGAGTCATCAAAATCACAAAAAAAATCAGCATTATGAAGGTCTTCAGTACTTAAAATCTTCTCACCGTGTAATTCATAAATTGCGAGGTAAGTACTTAGAAATTAGAAATAATAATAAAAAAAAGGGATTTTCTCTCATAGAAGCTGTTATTTCCCTTTTTGTTTTAGCAATTATTTTAGAAATGGCCTCAGTTTCCTTCATGAATCTTGCGCCAAAATACAGACTTCAAAATGCCATATGGGAAATTCACTCAAGGATGAATTATGCACGATATAAAGCAATCTTTAAAACAACTAAAGTTAGAATAAAATTTAGCACAAGAAGTTATAGTATCGAAGAATTTGATTTAAACGAAAAGAAATGGGTCAAAGAAAGAATAAATTTTCTCGAAGGTGTGATCATTCAAGCCAATAACAGTCCAACATTCCATCCTGAAGGAACAGTATCAAACTTAGCTTCTATCATTGTCTCGAATTCCTGGGGAAAATACAAAATAACTCTTGCAATTTCAGGAAGAATAAAAGTTGTCAAGCTTTAAGCATTTATTTTCCTTTATCTTGTCTCAAATACTTATTCGCCGCAATGGCATTTTTGTAAAGCACTTTAATTTTTTATCTATCTATACGATTCTATAACGAACATTCCCGTAGGAGTAAAAATACTCTTACTTTTCTTAACTTAAGCTAATTTAAGATTTTATTCAATACAGCACAGCAAGTTATGAACAGGTAGAAAAAAAGTTTGACATTTTAGAGAAAATTATGTAACAATATAATTTTCTCTTTTTGATATACAAAATAAAATCCAGTAATATAAAAAGAAAATTTAGCCGAATATTCTCTATAACGCAGTAGAACGGAATAATGCCATGAAAATACTTTTAATTTATCCAAAATATCCTGATACTTTTTGGAGTTTTAAATATGCTCTGAAATTCATTTCAAAAAAAGCATCTTTCCCACCCCTCGGGTTGTTAACTGTAGCTACAATGCTTCCAAAAGAATGGGAGAAAAGGCTTATTGATATGAATGTTTCCATCCTAACTAAGGATGACCTTAAATGGGCTGACTACGCATTTATCAGCGCTATGAACATTCAGAAAAAATCAGTAAAAGAAGTAATTATTAGTTGTAAAAAATCGGGAATTAGGGTTGTTGCTGGCGGGCCTCTTTTTACAACAGGATATAAAGAATTTAAAAATATAGATCATTTTGTTCTTAATGAAGCTGAGAATACGCTTCCATCTTTTCTAATCGACTTAAAAAACGGATGTGCCAAACACGTTTATAAATCTAAAGAATGGCCTGATATAAAAAGGACACCTTATCCACAATGGAGACTAATTAACATGAAAAAATATGCTTCAATGAGCATTCAGTATTCAAGAGGCTGTCCTTTTAACTGCGAATTCTGTGACATAACCGTGCTAAATGGACGAAAGCCACGGACAAAGAGTAAAGATCAGATTTTAGGAGAACTGGAAATTTTGTATACACATGGCTGGAGAGGCGGTGTATTTTTTGTTGATGATAATTTTATAGGTAATAAGAAAAAACTAAAAATAGAAATTCTTCCCTCTTTAATCGATTGGATGAACCAAAAAAAATATCCTTTTCATTTTTTTACTGAAGCATCTATAAACCTTTCTGATGATGAGGAACTGATGCAGTTAATGGCTAAAGCAGGATTTAACAAGGTATTTGTTGGAATTGAAACTCCAAATGAGGATAGTCTCATAGAATGCAATAAATATCAGAATAAGAATCGCGACCTGGTAACCTGTGTAAAAAAAATCCAAGATAATGGCCTCGAAGTTCAGGGAGGATTTATCGTGGGTTTTGATAGCGATCCCCTTTCAATTTTCGAAGAACAAATAAAATTTATTCAAAAGAGCGGAATTGTTACAGCTATGGTTGGACTATTAAACGCTCCCCGTGGCACAAGGCTTTATCATCGCCTGAAAAAAGAAGATAGATTAGTGAATGATATATCCGGCAATAACATGGATTTTTCGCTAAACTTCATCCCTAAAATGAATATTGAAACACTTATTGAAGGTTATAAGAAAATCCTCAATACGATTTACTCACCCAAACACTATTATAAACGGGTGATAACATTCTTAAAGGAATATAAACCAAAATTATTAAAGAAAGAAATCAATTTCGATTTTAGTCACCTCAAGGCATTCTTCAAATCTATCTGGTTTTTGGGGATTAGGGGAAAAGAAAGATTCCATTACTGGAAACTTATTTCCTGGACATTAATAAGACATCCCCATTTTTTAGGCTTTGCAATAACATTTGCTATCTATGGATTCCATTTCAGGAAAACTGTGGGTATTTAATTATTTAATCTAATCTTCCATAATCAGACTACCCCATTCCTTTCTTTAGTCTCTTATAGCCTCTCATCCCATAAATTTTAGCAACTAGTAAAATTTAAAAGCCAAAATTGAAAAAATAGATATTTTGAGATATATTTAAAAACAAAGAAAGCAAAAAATGCCATTTCAGGAGGCAAATTCATGAGAAAAAAACTTTTGATCTTTTTTATGGCTCTTATTTTCATAACATCTTCTATCTTTTCTCAAAAACCTTATAAGCTACCTCCAAAAGAAGTAATAGACATAGTAAACTCCGCCCCTCCCCCTCGAGCACTCATGAGTCCTGATAAAAAGGATGTTCTCCTTGTTGAATACGAAACAATGCCCTCCATTGGTTACATGTCACAACGGTTGCTCCGGTTAGCAGGAACAAGGATATTGCCTAAATATAACAGCCGCCAGCAAACCATATTTTATACTGGTCTTAAAATCAAAAAAATAAAAAATGGATCAAGCATCCGTATTACACTTCCTGAAGGAGCAAAGCTGGGATTTCCTCGGTGGTCATATGACAGTAAATGGATAGCATTTTCACGATACACAGATACTGGTGTAGAACTTTGGTTAATTGAGCGAAACACAGGGAAAGCAAAAGCAATCGCTGAGTTAAAACTTAACGCGACTCTCAATTCAGGCTTCAGATGGATGCCTGATAATCGTCACATTCTATTATTCACAACACCAGAAAATCGTGGAAAACCACCTGAAGAACCCGATGTTCCAATAGGTCCCAACATTCAAGAAACATCTGGAAAACTTTCAAAAGTAAGAACATATCAGGATCTTTTACAGACTCCTTATGATGAGAAACTATTCGATTACTATGCAACATCTCAACTTATAGAGATAGATATTCTTTCGGGTCAAAATAGAAAAATCAATTCACCTGGAATATACATGTACGCAATACCTTCCCCTGACGGACAATTTCTCCTCGTTTACAGAATTAAAAAACCATACTCTTACAGCGTTCCTTACTATTATTTTACTCACAGTTTAGAAATATGGAACAGAGATGGCCAAATAGTTCATCTTCTTGCTGACATCCCCATTGCAGATGAAGTTCCAATTGGAGGAGTCCCAAAAGGAACGAGATCTGTAGAATGGCGCCCTTTGAGAGAGGCAACCTTAATATGGGTTGAAGCGTTGGACGAAGGTAATCCAGACAAGAAAGTTCCTTACCGGGATAAACTCATGAGCCTTTCTTCTCCGTTCAAGGAATCTCCTGAAGAACTCATGAAAGTCCATCAACGTTACTATGGAATTTCTTGGCTAAAATCTGAAGGCCAGGCTTTCCTTACAGAATACGACTGGAAAAGAAGATGGCGGACTTCTTATCTTATTAACATTGATAAACCAAACTATATCCCAAAGAAACTATTCGATCTAAGTATACACGATCGTTACAATGATCCGGGTACTCCCGTTTTTATGACAACTTTAAATGGCGAATCCATTGTTCTTCAAGACAAGGACTGGACATACCTTTCGGGAAGAGGGGCTTCGCCCGACGGAGACATGCCCTTCCTTGACAGAATGAACATCAAAACAATGAAAAAAGAGCGTCTTTTCCGCTCAAGCGAAAAAAGCTATGAATCCTTCATTAGCTTCTTCGGAAATTCGAGAGAACAGATAATCACAAGTTACGAATCAAAAAGTGTTCCACCAAACTTTTATTTATTAAATTTAAAATCAAAACAAAGAAAGGCTCTCACCCAATACAAAGATCCGGCACCTCAAATGACAGGGATGAAAAAGCAACTTGTAAAATACGAAAGAGAGGATGGAGTTCCACTCTCAGGGACGCTCTATCTTCCTCCAAACTACAAGGAAGGACAGAGGCTTCCTCTTGTCATCTGGGCATATCCTCTCGAATACAGTGATGTAAAAGTGGCCGGACAGGTCCGGAGTTCCCCAAATAGATTTACATTTTTCAGAGGAACATCTCAACTCTTCTTCGTAACTCAGGGATACGCAGTTCTTGATGGTGCTCAAATGCCTGTCATCGGAGATCCAGAGACTATGAATGATACATTTGTTGAACAAATTGTTGCAAGTGCAAAAGCTGCCATAGTCAACCTGGATTCGATGGGAATAATCGATCCTAAAAAAGTTGGAGTAGGAGGACATAGTTATGGAGCTTTCATGACAGCTAACCTGCTCGCCCATTGTGACCTTTTCGCAGCAGGTATTGCAAGAAGTGGTGCCTATAACAGAACCCTCACGCCTTTCGGATTCCAGAGTGAGCGGAGAACACTCTGGCAGGCACCTGAAATATACTTCAAAGTATCGCCTTTCATGCATGCCGACAAAATCAACGAGCCGATTCTTCTTATCCATGGAGAAGCAGATAACAATTCTGGAACTTTTCCTATTCAATCCCGTCGGCTTTTTCATGCCTTAAAAGGTCATGGAGCTACGGCTCGACTGGTCATGCTCCCGAACGAAAGCCATGGATACAGAGCAAAAGAGTCAGTCCTTCATGTGCTTGCTGAAATGTTTGATTGGTTTGATAAATATGTAAAGCAAAGTAGCAATCAGTAAACATCTATATCTTAACAAGCAGAATATGAAAATTATTATTTATTTTATTTCATGAGAATGATTGAATTCAGCAAAATCATTTCATTCTTCATGTTTTATTAATAGCTGATAAACAAAATATAGATAGCGCCCTTGGCTGATTGCCATCAGCGCTTATTTATGATCAAGGAGGAAAGATGGAAAAGAAGAAGGCATTATCTATGACGGCCATTATTTTGCTTTTTTTTCTTCATGTTGGAAATTCAGTAGCAAAAAACCAGAATACAGAAAAGAAACCGCTCGAACAAGATATAACTTCCTGGCTTCTACTTGGCCCTTTTACTACTCCTCTTCCTGCATTCCACAATGAAACAAAAAAGGAATTCAATACCGAAGATTTTCTCAAATTCAATTCAATCGATGTATCCACTCTAAAACCTAAAGCACAAAATACAGTTAAATGGAGTGAAACAACTTCAGCCAAATGGAAAGAAATTAAAGCCGAAGATAAAGCTATTACTTTAACCCCAGAGGCTGAACTCCCCTCAACCGCGTATCTTGGATCCTACCTGGATATAAAAAGGTGGACTAAAGCAAAAATATCTATAAAAAGCCCTCAGATATTTCAATTGTACCTTAACGGAAAAGTCATTCTAACAAAATCCAAATTCAATTTTTCTGAAAAAAAACAAATGGAATCCGAAGGAAGAACTCTTTCTTCTACTTTAGAACTCGAAACAGGCAAAAATCTAATCTTACTAAAAACAATATTTGACCTAAAATCCCATTCAGATTGGACAATAAAGGCGACTCTTTCTTTTGATGAAAAATTCGCTTCATCTTGTCCAATAACCACCTTAGATCCAGAGGAAATAATGAGTATTTCCCATCTTCTTGATGGACCAAAGATAAGAGCTATTTCAGTCTCCCCAGATGCTGATCTGGCAGCATTATCTTTGACACAAACTCTTTCACCCAGTGACAATGTAGAAAGATGGGTAGAACTCCGACGAATTTCTGATGGTTTCCTCTTACAGAGTCTTCGAGGAGGGTCGCCGATATCAAGAGTCAACTGGGCTCCCTCCGGACAAAAATTCTCTTATACAATTCGAAAAAAAAACGTAGCAACAATATGGTTAACAGACTTGAAAGCTGGAACTTCAATCCCGATTCTTAAGAATATAAAAAACTTAGGGAGCCACACTTGGTCTCCTGATGGTGCTTTCATAGTTTACTCCACCACAGAAAAGAGTAAATCAGATGATAAATCAGCGAAAAGATTTAAAAATCTTGCTGATAGGCAACCCTGGTGGCGGGATCGGAGCTATTTATATAAACTCAGTATTAACTCTGGCACAACACAAAGGCTGACGGCAGGAGAACTCACAACTTACTTAAACAGCATAAGCCCAAATGGGAAAAAATTACTTTTCACTCGATCAATTGTCGATTATTCAGAACGCCCTTATTCAAAAACCGAGCTTTATTCTCTTGATCTCGATAAACTCGAAACAAAATTACTATGGAAAGGAAAGTGGTTCGGGAGTGCTCAGTGGAGTCCTTGTGGGAAAAAAATTCTTATTCTTGCAGGGCCGTCTGCATTCGGAAAGATTGGTACAAATCTCCCACAAGGACTTATGCCAAACGAATATGATACCCAGGCTTACCTCTTTAATCCAGAAACAAAAAAGGCAGTATCTCTAACAAAAACTTTCGATCCTTCAATAGATCAGGCTGTTTGGAGTCTCAAAGAAAATTGTATCTATTTCATAACAACAGACCGTTCCTACAGACGTCTTTATAGATATGACCTGATTAAAAAGAAATTTGAATACATTGACTGCGGCATTGAAGCACTTAGGACGTTCGATTTAGCAAAAAACAAACCCATTGCCGCTTACACAGGATCAAGTGCAAATGTTCCTCCAAAAAGCTATATCATAAATTTAAACACGAGAAGCTATAAAGTCTTCCAGGACCCCGGAAAAGATGACTTTACAGAGGTCACGTTTGGAAAAGTAGAGCGCTGGGCGTTCAAAAACAAAAATGGAGTCGAAATTGAAGGCCGAATATATTATCCTCCTGGTTTTGACCCAAATAAAAAATATCCCTGTATTGTTAATTACTACGGTGGTACTTCACCTATCACCCGGGATTTTGGAGGGCGGTATCCTCTAAATCTCTATACAGCACATGGCTACGTTATCTACGTTCTTCAGCCGAGCGGCGCAACAGGATTCGGACAGGAATTCTCTGCATCACATGTTAATGACTGGGGAATAATTGTTGCAGATGAAATAATCGAGGGAGTTAAAAATTTTTTAAAGGCTCATCCTTTTGTTGATTCTAAAAAGCTTGGGTGTATTGGAGCCTCCTACGGTGGATTCATGACAATGCTTATACAAACACGAACTAACATGTTTACCGCCGCAATCGCTCATGCTGGAATAAGCTCTATATCCAGCTATTGGGGTGAAGGATACTGGGGATATTCCTACAGCGCATGCGCCACAGCTAATAGTTTCCCCTGGAACAGAAAAGATATTTACGTCAATCAAAGCCCTCTTTTTAATGCTGATAAAATTTCAACTCCTCTTCTCCTTCTTCACGGCTCAATAGATACAAATGTTCCTCCAGGCGAAAGCAGCCAGTTATATACTGCGTTAAAAATTCTGGGGAGACCTGTTGAATACATCCAGATCTTCGACCAGAATCATCATATCATGACATACAATAAAAGAATCCTATGGACAAAAACAATAATAGCATGGTTTGATCGATGGCTTAAAGGCCAACCGGAATGGTGGCAAAATCTTTATCCTGATTAATGAATATTTTAAATTTATTCAACTTTAGGAGTAACTAAGAGAATGATTAATTTAAGATGTGCAAAATCCAAAACGAAATTATGTAATTCTGCTGTTTGTAGCTATAGAGGTATCGACAAAACAGAACTCGGATTTCCATCCAAGTATAAAATAAGAAATTCTGAAATATTAGATATTTTTTATGAATTTTAAAAGAGAGGAGAGAACCATGAAGAAAGGTATTTTACTTCTTATTATATTTTTTATTGCTTCTTCAACAACACCGGCATTCTTCAACCCAATTAATTCAACTCAAGATAAAAACATTATTTTGAATGAGGTAAATCCTTTTACATACTGCTGTATCAGACATAAAGGACCGTATTCCGAGATGGAGAATATTATATCCACATTGATGTATTCAATGCAGAGACAAAATATAACACCTCAAGGCCCAATGATAACTATTTATTACAATAATCCTGCAGATGTACTACCTAATGCACTCGAATGGGAAATTGGATTCCCAGTCACACCCCAAACTTTTGCTCAAACACCTTTAGAGAAAAAGCAGTGGAATTATAGACTTGTTGCTGTAGCTATGCATATAGGACCTTATGAAAAGTCCAATCAAACAATAACCGAAATTATGGATTGGATCGAAAATAATAATTATATTCAAGATGGCCCAATTCTTGGAAAATACCTCAATATGCCATCATCTACCACAAAACCGGAAGATATTCGTACAGAAATTTGGATCCCTTGCGAGAAGAAATAGTCATTAGATAACAAACTTCAACAATTGTAAATACGCTGACTATTTTTCTGTTTAGCTTTAAAAGGTGAGGAAGTCTAATCGTAAACGATGATAATATAGATGAATAAACATCTTTAACTTCATCGTTAAGGATGATTTACATCCAACTGTTTCATCTTATAATTTTATATTGAATGAAGCCTTTAACAAGATTTTGCAATTAAAATGTCCTTCTATAAAAAAACTTCTAAAAAAGATGAAATTACTCCTATGAATCAATATTCTGAAAAAGAAGTGGGAAAAACTCCTGAAAAGAAATATAAAGATTTCCAGAATGGCTATATCAAACTAAAGGCTATTATTGAGAAAGCACCCAGCATAGGTATAATAGGATTCAATAATGAAGGAGAGGTCATTTTCTGTAATTCATTTTCAGAAAAACTCTTAGGAATCCCCGAAAGCCAGATCAAAGGTAAAAACCTTAATAGCATTCTCTTTTCTAAAACAGACGAACTTGAATTTAAAAAAATCTTAGAAAATATCTTCTTAAAGGAAAAACCTTTGCCTTTGTTCGAATGGTCAAATTTTACAAAAACAAAAGAGACTAAAACTATTTCTTGTTCAATCTTCCCTGTAATTCTGCCTGAACAAGAACCCTTAGGAGTGATTATAGCTACAGACGTCACCGAAAAAAATAAAGCAAAAGAAAAAATCAAAAAAATAGGAAGGCAATTTGAAAAATTTTCAAAAATATCTTCTGATATATTATTAATAGAAGACGAAAAAATACTATATGAATATATCGCTCAATCTGTTTCTGAAATTTCAGATTTCACCAGAGTTCTTATTTCTTATTTTATAGACAAACCACCCTATAGAAAAATTATAGCGCAAAAAGAAGTCAAAAACGCTGACCTAAAAAGAGTTAAAAATATAGAAATGCCGCGTGAAAAATATCTAAAATATTTCAAAAATTCTTTAACGGTGGGCAACCAATCCTGCTATATCCCCTACTACATGAAAAACATTCTGGATTCAGAGGCAATCATTCCAAGCGACAAGACATACCCAGATTACAAAAGCAACTGGCACAAAGATGATGTCCTTCTCACTTCAATAAAAGATGCTGAAGGCAAAGTCATTGGAATAATTTCCGTCGATGATCCCAAAGACTGTACAATCATCATCGAAGAAACAGTGAGACTACTTGAAATATTTGCAAATTTGATTTCAGAACCTATACAAAAAAGGATTCTTGATAGAAAAAACATAGAATCGGAAAGAGCCTACAAAGAAATGCTGAATAATATAAAATTAGGAATTTTAAGGGCAACAACGAATGGAGAAATCCTTCAGGCAAACAAATCATGTTTGGGGCTTTTCGGATACAATGCAGAAGACAACTTTTTCTCGCTCAAAACGCATGATTTGTATAAAAATCCTGACGATGTTAAAAAAGTCATAAAACATATTGAGTCGTACAATGAAATTAAAAACAGACAAATACATATGAAGAAAAAAGACGGCAAGTTATTCTGGGCATCCATAACTTCATCTGCAATCAGAGATAATTCAGGAAGAGTCAAATATTATGATAATATTATTGAAGACATAACTCACAGGAAAAACTTACAGGAAGAAATCAAGCGTCTCTCTCTTACCGATGAACTGTCAGGTCTATTTAACAGACGTTATTTCAACGAAAACTTGCCAAGGGAAATCTTTATGGCAGAAAAATTTAAAAGCTCACTTGCACTCATTATGATCGATATAGACAATTTCAAATCGTATAATGATACCTATAATCACCTAAAAGGAGACGAGGTTATAAAAAGAGCAGGAAAGATTATTTCTCAGAGTATTAGAAAAAATGCAGAAGATGAATTAACTTCAAAATTCAAGGGAAACGAATTTGTTCCCCAAGATTGGGCATCGAGATTCGGAGGCGATGAATTTGTAATTATTTTACCAGGAACAGATACCCCGCAAGCTTTCGAGGTAGCAAAAAGAATAAAGGAAAGTTTTCATGAATTTACATTCAGACCTGAGGGAAAAAGTGTTCATAAGACTATGAGTATGGGCATAGCTTATTTTTCTCATTATGATAGAAAATTATCAAAAAGTGTCCTATCTAAACAAATCGATTATGAAAAAATCTATTTAAAATTAGCTGTGCTTGCCGATAAAGCCCTCTATAAGGCAAAAAAAACGGGAAAAAATAAAATTATTATTTCAAAAGAATCTCCCGCATGACAGCAGGCTTCTAAAAAATCGAGTTGTCTTAAAACTTCGCTTTAGAAATTAATATGTTTCAACCAAAATTTAAGTTAAACCATAGTGTTGCTCTTTAGACCTTTGCAAGCTTTAACACATAAACCACATATATACTGACTCACTATTCTGCTCTTTCTAAATTCCCTTAGCTTTTCGAAACATGCCTGATGATCAAAATCCTCTTTCCGCTCTTTTATAGCGTTTGCAGGACATATCTCAAGGCAAGCTCTACAATCACCACAAAAATCTTTCATTGGCTTATCCAAATCAAGAGGCATATCAGTAAGAACAGTGACCAGTCTTATTCTTGAGCCTAATTTTGGATTAACAAGAAGATTGTTCCTGCCTATCCAGCCCATTCCAGCTAAATGTGCTATTCTCTTGTGGGAAACATGACTTTTCTGCTTATCCCAATCAATAATTTGCGATGCAGGAATGGCAAGAGCCTTAAATCCAAGATCCTGAATATAAGAGGCAGTAAGAAATGCACCTCTATCGAGAAAAAAATTTAACTGCCTGTAATGATGAAAATAAAGTGGAGTGGGCCTGTCTTTGATATCATCAAGAACACAATCTAAAAGCCTCTTTCCAAGAGAAATTGCCCTATCAAACCTATTCATTAAATCTTTATCAAGGTTAAATTCATCCCTCACCTGAGAAATGTCAGCTACTCCAAAAAGAGAAAAGCCCTGATCAAGAGCAAATTTTCTAAATTTCTGATAATTTTCCCTCTCTACACTCATAGAAATTTATTTTACCTACCAGCCTCATGGGAGTCAATAAATATTGACTCCAGCTAACGATTAAGATATATGAATACCTTAAATAGAATTTATTATTCTGCCTTTATTCACTAAGCATGTAAAATGAAAAAAGAGTATTATCAGTCAGGATAGGTGCTTACTCAACGTAACAGCCGCGTGGCTCACAGTTTGATAATTGAGGAGATAAAATGATTGAAAAAACTTTAGCCATAATCAAACCTGATGCTTTGAAGAAAAAAGCATTAGGAAAAATCCTACAAATTATAGAAGAAGAAAAATTTAAAATTCTAAGCATGAAAATGTTTCTACTTTCCAAAGAAGATGCTAAAGCTTTCTATATTGTTCATAAAGATAAACCTTTTTATGAAAGCCTCACAGATTTTATGTCTTCTGGAAAAATTATTGTTATGATAGTCGAGAGAGAAAATGGAGTCGCCCACTGGCGCAAAATTATGGGAGCCACTGATCCGGCTCTTGCAGAACCAGGGACCATACGCCACACATATGGCTTTTCTATCGAAAGGAATGCCGTCCATGGCTCAGATAGTCCCGATACAGCTAAATGGGAAATCGATTATTTCAATAAAAAAGGAATCTAAGATAAAAACAAAAACTTGAAAGGATAGGAAACACCATGATTGTTATTTTCATCGGTTACCTTGCCTTCACATTGGGTTTAGGTCTCTGGCAGGCTATGAGGACAAAGACCCAATCTGACTTCGTTCTGGGGAGTACAAAATTACCTGGATGGATGCTGGCACTCTCAGAACGTGCAACAGGAGAATCTGCATGGCTGTTGCTCGGACTCACAGGATTTATATACGCTAACGGTGCCTCGGGTATCTGGATCTGCATCGGATGCATTCTCGGCATTATTACTGCGTGGGTTGTGCTTGCTCGCAAATTCCGTTCAGAAGCAAAGAAATATAATTCTATGACTATGCCTGAGTATTTCTCTACTAAATTTCCACAGAAAGCCAATACCATACGAATACTTTCAACTATAATCATAGTTTTCTTTTTTATTTTTTATGTTGGAGCTCAGTTTGCCGGAGCAGGAAAGACTATTTTTACAACATTCGGCTTAGATCCTTTCTGGGGACAGATTATATCTGCTGCGGTAATCCTGGCATATGCCTCCATCGGAGGATTTATCAGTGTCGTTGCAGTAGATACTCTTCAATCAATCCTCATGATCACCACACTCACTGTAACGCCAATAATAATGCTAATCCGGGTTTTACCTGATCCTGAAAGCATCTCTAAGGCCTTGACATCAGCAGGACAGGGAATGGGATCACTGACCGGAGGCCTCACAGGCCTTGGATTAGGGCTCTTAATATTCAATAATATTGCATGGTTTTTCGGGTATCTTGGAGGACAACCTCAGCTTAACGCGCGCTTCATGGGAATGAGAGACGACCGAAGCGTGAAAATTGGACGCAACATAGCTGTCGGTTGGACAGTCCTTGCCTATCTTGGAGTAGTCTTGATTGGTTTATGTGCATTGACTATCTTTGGCTCTAATGCAGTTCCTGACAATGAAATGATCCTTCCTTTTATCCTGATCCACTTGTTCCCAGGTTGGCTCGCAGCAATTCTGCTTGCAGGTGCAGTCGCGGCTATGATTTCCACCGCCCAGAGCATGCTTCTTGTAGCTTCTTCATCAATAAGCCAGGACATTTACAATGGAATAATAAAAAAAGGAAAAGGAAGAGACAAGACATTGCTCAGAATCTCCAGAATTGCTACCCTTTCAGTTGGAATACTCGGGCTCGTACTCGCACTCACAACATCTGATTTGATTTATTATATTGTTAGCTACGCATGGGCAGGGATTGGATGCTCATTCGCTCCTGCAATTCTACTTTCTTTTTACTGGGATAGGTTCGGTTCAGCAGGCGTTATCACGGCTCTCTTAACTGGACTGCTTACTACGATTATCTGGATTATTACAGGTCTGGATAAGATTATTACAGCACGGGCAGTAACTTTTATCGCCGCCATAAGCCTGGCTGTCATAGTAACTCTTCTTGAAAAGAAAAAATTATCTTCTGTTTCATTAGCCTGAAATAAAAATCTTTTTGTTTTTTTAAATTTTTTTCCTCCTCAAACGACCAAACATAAGAATCGTTGTATAAAACAATGTTAAAATCTTTTAATAAATGAAATTTTCTCAAATAATTACAATTTTCTTTCCTGTTTCTTCATTTTTAAACAGGGCAAATTTAAAGGAGGATTTGCTATGCGTAAAAAGACATTAAAATTTGTGGCTCTGTTTGCAATTGCTGGTATCCTTTTGCTTTCGATGCCGGTTGCGTTTGCTTCAGATGCAAAGGCTCCAAGATTCGATTTCAAGACTTTCGTCAAGAAGCCAATCGCCTTATTTACTTCTCTCTTCTCTTTTATTCCCATTTTCAAAAGCGGAAAATACACTATTTCTTCTGATCCTGATGAAGAGACGCAGGGCAAGGTTAAAGTTACTGGTGGGCTAACCCAAAGCAGACCAAGTGACTCAGATTAATCTGTCGGTTTCAAAATCTATTTTTTAATTTCTTAAATTTAAAAAGAGAAAAATCTCTCTAAAATTTGAAATATAACGCTACGTATAATTCTACTTTATTCTGAGAGGATTGATTTCTTCGAGCCATTCTGGCAAAATCACATCCGTAAAAAGAAATTTTAATCCGGTTAAATTTTCACAAAAAATAAAGAATGTGGATAAAAAAAAGCATTATTTCCATCGTCTTTCTTTCCTGCTTCTTTAGTTTTCGTCTTCTTGCTTTTCCATTAAACATCGACAACTCATCTCAATTAAGCACGGAAAAGCAGTACTTTTATTTCTTTGACAGGGCAGAAAAAAGCAGGAAAACAGGAAAATACGAAGATTCCATAAATCTCTTCGAAAAATCCTTAATTCTTGCGAGAAGAATTCCCGATGAAAAAAAGGAATACGAATCTCTTTCAAGACTTGGCCTCTTATACTGGAACAAAGGAAGGCTCGTAGAATCCTCAGATTTCTACAAAAAAGCTCTTTTTCTTGCAACAAGGCTTAATCTAAATGAAAAAAAGGAAGAGATTGAAAAAATGCTTAAAATTTTTGAATTTTATACGCGGGGGAAAAAATACCGCTCTTCGGCCAATTATAAAAAATCTGTTAAAGCTTTCGATAGAGCCATTGAATTATCCAGAGAAATCCGAAGCAAAGAGCATGAGCTCAAGTGCCTCCGCCAGTTGAGCATAACACATTTTTACTCTAACGAGCTTAAAAAATTTCAATCGTTAAATAAAAAAAGCCTCGAAATTGCCCGCAGCCTGAATCACAAGAAAGAAGAGGGTAAATGTTTAAACAATTTAGGTCTTTTCTATTGGAAATTAGACAATTATTCCAGAGCATTGAGTTATTATGAAGAAGCCCTCGAGATAGCTCGGGATTTAAAAAACAAAGAAGAACAATCAAACTGTTTGAATAACATAGCTATTATTTACACAATCATGGGTGACTATGATTATGCACTAAATTATTTAAAGAGAGCCCTATCAATAGATAAAAATTTAGGCAATAAAGTTTATATTTCAATAGATTTAAGCAATATTGGCGATACTTTTCGAAATAAGGGACTTATTTCACGTAATAATGAAGATTTTTCTAAAGCTCTTGGTTATTTCAAAGATTGTCTCAGGCTCACAAGAAAAACGAATAATCTGGAAACAGAAATAAGAGTATTGAATAACATTGGCACTGTTTACTCGGATTTAAAAAACTATTCTGAAGCCATGAAATATTTTCGAGAGGGTTATGAAAAAGCAAAAAAAATTAAGAACATTGAAGTCATGGCCATGATACTGAACAACATTGGAATAATACATTATAATCAGGGAAATTATGAAAAATCCACCCAATGCTACCAGAAAGCCATTGATTTAGCACTCCAAATTGAAGGAGGACAGATTCTCTGGGAAGCTTATCTCGAATCGGGAAAATCTTTCCAGAAACAGAATAAATTCCAGGAATCTCTTGAAAATTACAGAAATTCTATAAAAATCATCGAAGATATCCGCTCTCAAATTATGCTCGAAGAACAGAGGGCAAGCTATCTTGGAACAAACAAAAGAATTGAGGCATATCATGAGCTTATTAACCTTCTCGTGAGTCTTCATCGAGCAAGCCCATTGAAAAAATACGATAATGAAGCTTTCTATTACCTGGAAAAAGCAAAAGCACGCTCATTTCTGGATAGTTTAGAACTTTCCAGAGTCAATATCTCTCAGGGAATAGATTCTAAACTGAAAAACCGGGAGAAAGAAATTTTTAAAGACATCTCAATGCTATACTCTAAGTTCCTTGCAGCCCAAGCTTCTCCCGAAGAAAAGAAGAATATTCAAAATCAACTTAAGGATAAAGAAAATGAACTGGAAGCTTTGAAAAGAAAAATCTATGAGGAAAGTCCTTCTTATGCAGGCTTGAAATATCCAGAAATAATCACCCTTCATGAAGCTCAAAAAATACTTCCTGATAAAAAGACTGCTTTCATTGCCTATTCTATCGGTAAAGAGAATTCCTACTCTTTTGTCATCACAAAGAAAAAATTGAATATTTTTCCCATTCCCAAACGAAGCAGCATACTGGAGCTTGTTTCCGATCATATGCAAGCCATTACAGACAGGGAAAGCCAAAATTTCCAACCCTATCACAAGCTTTTTAACACAATTATTTCCACTAACATAGATAAAAACATAAAAAGCATCATATTTATCCCTGATGATGTGCTTCACTTCCTCCCTTTCGAGACACTTCTACCCTCTGAATCGGATACCCACTGGCTTATCGAAGATTATGAAATTTCCTATGCTCCTTCAATTTCTTCTTACAGAGCAATTCTTGAAAGGAAAAAAGTAAACGGTTCAAGAGGGAAAATGCAAATAGCAGCTTTTGGAGATCCTGACTTCAGCTATTTTGAAACAAAAAATAATAGTAAAGATGTCTTTCATGATTACTATTCATCGAGTGCCTTTAGCTTCTACAGGCTAAAATACAGTGAAACTGAAATAAAAAAAATCAGCTCTCTCTTCAAAAGAAAAAAAAGAAGTATATTTACAGGCAAAAATGCAAGCAAAAAACAGCTAAGAAGCATCAACCTCGAAGATTACAAAATTATCCATTTTGCTACTCATAGTCTTATAGACGACAAAAACCCGGCGCGTTCCTCTATTGTTCTTTCGTGCGATAAAAAAACCAGAGAAGATGGATTTCTGCAAATGAGAGAAGTATACAATTTGAAGCTCAACGCAGACCTGGTTACTCTCTCTGCATGCCAGACAGGAGTAGGAAAATTCATTAAAGGAGAGGGAATCGAAGGGTTAAACAGGGCTTTCTTCTATTCAGGGACATCTGCAGTACTTATGAGTTTATGGCCTGTAAATGACCAGGCTACCTGTCAACTCATGGAGAGATTCTACACTCACCTGCGTTCATCTGAATCTATAGCAGAAGCCTTAAGGAAAACAAAATTGGAAATGATCAATTCAGGGATACTATCTCATCCATATTACTGGGCCGGATTTATTGTTTCAGGGAAAGCAGATCAAATAATCTTTCCAGATAATATTTTTAGACAATTACTCATCATAATTATTCTCTCATCAGCGGTTGTGATAATCCTATTTTCTGTGAGAAGGAAGAAATTTCAACGGGTCATCCACGATTGACTCTTCATTGTAAGAGCCGCATAAGGAACAATCCACCACAGACAAAAAGCCGTGATGATGGCATAAGGAATTCCATAGAGAAATAATAGGCTTTTTTGAGACCGAAGATAATAAAGAGATAGTAAAAAAGAACTAATAATCAAAAACCCAATCTGACGAAGAATAAAGAGAGGGTCAATACAAAAGGAATATGTCACTATACCAAAAGAAAAAATGTGAAATGGATGAAGGATATTCAAAAAGAAGAAATCCCAAACAGGCAGAATCTTGTGTTTCGACCTGTACTTTGAAAACATAAATTTGGCAAAAAGAATAGATTCACGGAGGTAACTTCGTGTCCAGCGAAGATACATTTTGTTCATCTGGTTAAATTTTGCCGGGACTTTTGTGTAAACAATCGCATTAGATTGAAATCTTGTCATGTATCCGGCCTTAAGAATCTGTGTTGTAAGGGCTCTATCTTCCCCGTAAGTACAGGCTGTATTGAGGAATTTCTGATTAACCCACTCCCCAATGAATTTCTCCAGAATGTTTTTTCTGTATGCAGTAAGTGCACCAGGACAACAGAAAACAGCACCATAAACGCTCTGGTAAGCCCTTCCAAAATTAAAGGAAATAGAATAACGGACAGCCAGCATTCTTGTGAGAAAGTTTTCTTTTTCATTCAATACCTCTACTCTTCCAGCAACAGCACCTGTCTTTTTATCCTTGATTAAAGGAAGAATAAGATTCTTAATCGCATTTCTTCCTATTTTGCTATCTGTGTCAACAGTGACAATTACTTCTCCTCTTGATTTTTTTATCCCTGAAAAGAGAGCCTTCCTTTTCCCTAAGTTTTTCTTAAAATCTATGACTATCAGCTTATTTCCATATTTTTGTTTTGCCTTCAACATATTGTATAAAGTTGAATCTGTTGAACCATCATTGATACATATAACTTCAAGCTTATCCCGGGGGAAATTACTGGAGAAAATAGAATCTATCGATGCCCCAATCAGCTCTTCTTCATTTAAAGCAGGCATAATAACAGAAACAAACGGCCAATTAATTTTCTCCTCTGGTGAAACTTTGAATGGTTTATAGTTAAACCAGAGAATTGTCCGGAATATAACTCCCACCACGATAACTGCACCTGAAATTAATAATGGATAAGATGCTATCCTAAGAAAAACTGTGCTTCGCAGGAATTCAGACCATAAATGAAAGATTCGGAACTTGATGGAAAAAACGAGGAGGATTGTGCTGGTTAATATTATCAAAAATATGAGTATGGAATCTATCTTTTCTCTTGAAAATGGAATATCGAAATCAAAACTTTCAGAATGTCTATCTAACTCACTTGCAACAAATGCCTCATCATACATCTAATAACCTCGATATTTATTCTAAAATATCTATTAAAAAATTAAAACAAAAAATTGGAAAGAAACACAAATTATCATATTACAGTTTCAAAATATTATTACCTTAAAATGTTTAAGTCAAGCAACTCTGCGCAACTGAAAATTTAAACTCACTTTGACTTCATAGGACTCTCTCAATACAGTACAAACAAAATGCAAATACACACGAGTTATTTCTTATTTTTATCTATAGTTTGAAAATAGTCTCTATAAAAATATATGATTTGAGAAATTTATTCAAAAAAACACTCTATAATAATTGTATATCTATTGTTGGAATAAAAAGTAAAGGTTATAATTCTTCGAAAAATGAATCTGGATGAAGAAAAAATAAAAGAGTTTGAGGCAATCATAAATAGATTTTCAAAATTTATTAAAGCCAATATTCTAAAATTTGACTTGCATAAAAATGGAATCGACCCCGAAGATGTAAACCAGGAAATCAAAATAAAAATATGGAAAATTCTAAATAATGAGAAAGAAATAAGAAACTATTCGTCTTATATAAAGAAAATTGTTGATACTTCTGTTATAGACCAAATCAGAAAATCCAGGCGGCAAGAGGGTATCATTAATCATGAAAAGCAGAAAAAAATCTCCGAGCAGAAAAGTTATTATTTAAAAGAAAATCCCCATGACAAAAACCTATCAGAAATCATAGAAAAGGCTTTAGGTTCTCTCTTAATCTCCCGTCGTAAAGTCGTAAGATTGTTCTTACTAAACATGAACGTTGAAGAGATTGCAGTCTTATTAAACTGGAGTAAAGATAAGACAAGAAACTTGCTATATCGTGGATTATACGATTTAAAAAAGAAGCTTAAAGAAAATGGAATCGAATATGAAAATAAATAATAAAGAACTAAAGATTCTGTATAAAGTTCATCTTGCAGAAAAAAAACCTTTATCCAGAAAGGACTGCCCATCTCCAAAGGAAATTATTAAATTCGTCAGATTCGAAACATCAAATAAGAAAAAAGAAAAAATACTTGACCATTTATTAAATTGTTCCTTCTGTGCAAAAGAGTTTGAATTTATCCTCGAAATCTTAAGATATGAGAAGAAATTAAATCAGGAAATAGATAAATTCATGGAAAAAAGCTTCACCAAAAAAAGAAATGAAAAAAAAATCTCTAAATCAAAAAAAATAAGGTTGCCTTTTTATGCACAAATTCGATGGAAAAATGTATCGATTGCAGCAGGATCAATAGTTTTATTTTTTCTTATTATTGCTCCTTTTATTTTTAAGAATCATGAAAAGCATGAATATCGAGGTGGAACACCTTTTGAAATAATGGTTATCCAACCGACAGGTAAAATTTATACAAAATCATCTCTGGTCTTTAAATGGGAAAACATGAGTAATTCAGATTATTTTATCCTTGAAATATTTGATAATGCACTCAATCCAATCTTCAAGAGCAATAAAATATACAAAAACCAATCTATTCTCCCCGATAAAATTATAAAAATGTTGAGTGGAAAGAAAACTTATTTCTGGATGGTTACGGCTTTTTTCTCAAATGGAGAAAAAATAGAATCAAGATTAGAAGAGTTCGCAATGGCAGAATGAATATTTTAATTCAATTTAGAAGAATATTCCCCGTTTAAAATAAATGCGGCCCAGTAAAACGGATGGAAATACTTTGATTTTATCATTTCTATCTTAGCAAGCCTTAAAGCCTGGGCTTTTGTATATCCTGAATGAAGGTATCTATAAAAATAGTTCATAAATTTCGATGTGGGTTTATCACTGATTTTCCAGAGAGTGGAAACAACTGATTTGGCCCCGGAAAGGAAAAAAACTCTTGGAAATCCTATGATTCCTTCCCCTTTTTCCAATCTACCTTTTCCTGTTTGACAGGCTGAAAGGACTACCAAATCAGCGTCTAATCTTAAATTGCATATTTCACTGAATTGAAGAAACCCATCTTCCCTTGCGTTATTCCCCAAAGACATAACAAGAGCAGACCTTGAAGGAAATCTTTCATTTAAAAAGCCATGGCAGGCAAAATGAATAATTTTATACTTTTCTAAGGGGAGTTTTTTTACCACATCTTCTCTCGCTTCGTCTCCCAAATATACATCGCATTGGTCATTCAAGAAATATCTTGAAATATTTCTTACTTCTTTCTTGCTGTGTGGAAGTGGAGAAAAATCAAAGCCCTGATTTTGATAAAACTCCTGCAAAATTTTAACAGTGCCCCTGACATCATTTTGTTTTAAAGAACAATAATCAGGGTCTCCAAAAATCAAGAGGTCTTTTGGATGATCATTTCTTTTTATTTTTTCCTGCAAAAATATTAGTGAAGAGGAAGAAGGAGCGTAGGAAATTTTATATTTCATAATTAAATAATCATTAAATTTGTCTTTAGAAGATTGGATAAGTGTTTCAAAAGGAAGATAAAAAAGAATGCCATCTGGAACAATAATAATGTTCTCTACAGAATCAGGGATATCTCTCATGGCAGGAAAAAGCAACTCTTTAAACAGGCGTTTAGCAGCAGAAGCCCCTTTGAAACTTCCTTTCGAAGGACATGTCAAAATTTTAAGATATGCTCTTATTGAATCCTGAATTTCCTCCCTTGAAGGGAGTATAAACATTTCATATCCATCATTTTTAATTAAAAATAGAAATGAATTTTCATCACACATAAAAAACTCAAGTAAAGCAGTTTTTTCATCCAGCAATCGCTCTTGAACCTGCTCTAACTTAAAAGGCTCGGGTGCAATTATTTCTGCAAGCTCAGGAATTTCATCCTTTATTTTTGAGAGTAGAAGTCCATATTCATTTTCTCTTTGCCGAAGTAGTTTCAGTAATTCCTTTCTTTTTCCTACAGAAAGGTTCTCATCCAAGAGTATCTTATGAATAGTAGAGATTTTGGCAGATATTTCTTCTTCTTTCTTCTTCAATCCTGGTTTTAACTTTTCCCTGATATTAACCTTGCTTTCTCTTAAAATTTCCAGGAATGCTCTCGCCCTGGCCCTCTCTATTACGAAGAATATATCTTTTTCAAATGCCTCAGAACGACTCCCACAGTTCAACCCGTAAAGAACATGAATAATACGCTCATAGATTTCCAACTTGTCCCTCGCAAATCCTATCTTGCTTGTGTCCAGATAAATATCATTCATTATTTTTTCAACCACTTCAGCAGCTTTTTCATAATTCTCCAGAGCCTCACAAAAATTATTTTCATCTTCATAAACCTGCCCAAGTCCAAAATAAGATTCCCATAATATATGATTAACCCCAATTTTAAGGGCTGAGTCGATAGCTTTACTAAAAAAATTCCGAGAATCCCCATGATTCCCGAGATTTAAATTAACAATCCCTATGTTATTTAAACTCATACAGATTACTTCTCTGTCTTGAATCTTCAGTGCTTTTCTGTAAGACGACTGGAAATATCTCAGGGCCTCATGATATTCTTTCAATTCTAAATAAACATATCCCATATTGTTCAAAATTCTAATATGGCACCTTTCATTTTTCGATTTTTTAATTAATTTAAGTCCCCTCATAAAATAATCCAATGCCCTATAAAAATCCTTCTTATTTGCAAGAAGAATCCCTCTTTTACAAAAAATCTCTCCTATATTTAATAATTCAATCGAAACAAAACGATCCTCATCTAATTCCTTATCTATTTTAAGTGCCGTCCTTAAATAATCTAAAGCCCTATCATACAATCCAACCTTCCCATAAATGACCCCAATGTTATTCAAACATGCTGACTCATCTTCCTTGTTATTCACTTCTCTTTCAATAAGCAGAGCCTCTTGGTATAAACATAAAGCTTTAGAATATTTATTCAATTTACAATTATAAAGACCTATATTATTCAAGCATCTTCCTTCCTCTTTTTTATGATTCAGGATCCTGGCAATCCTTAAGGCTTTTTCATTCAAGGAATTAAATTTTTGAAGTTCGTATAAATAAAAATATGAAATGCTTAACTTACGCAAGCATTTCAGCATATGTTCTTTGCTTTTGATTTTCTTTGACAAATCTATAGCATTTCCAAAACTCTCTATTGATTTCCTGTACCTGCCACAACGCTGAAGCTTTTTTCCTTCTAAATAAGAATCAGAAATTTCGAGAATTATCTTGCATTTTTCCACTTTTTCTGCTGAATTCATTCTTTTCGCTTTGCCAAATGCTCTTTCATAAAAATCAACAGATTTTTCAATCTGACCTACATTCCAGTTTAAAAGTCCTAAATTCATCAGACATTCAATTTCGGCTTCGACTTTTGATACCTTCTTTGCAATATTTAAGGCATGTGTAAATGCTTCAACAGCGCAAAGAAAATTCCCATCTTTGATATTTCTTTCTCCTCTGGCAACGGTTGATTCATATAATTGAAATAGATGCTCCTGAGTATTTTTACCTTTTCTCTGAGCGTAAAAAACTGAATTAGAGAAAACAACCATACTCATAATTATTCCTAACTTTATGATCATATATTTTCTTGAATTATTCATTTAAATCTGAAGAAATTTACAAATAAATATAAACATTGTCAATAAAAACACATTTAAATAAGTTAATTTATTTAAAATTTTCTAATCGCAGCTTAATATTTAATAAAAGCTTAATTCTCTTTATTGATTTTTAAAGACGCATTAATTAACATCATATTCTCATTCTTTATTGTGAGGAGAATCAAATATGAAGCAAAAATATCTTTTCCTCCCTATTTTCTTATTCATCTGCTTGCCTCTTTTTTCTCTCTATGAGAAGCCCCGAATAAGAGAGTTTGGAATAGAAACAGGAATATTCAAACCCGGAAAATGGAATGCCATTACAGATGTTAATGAAGTTAAAGTAGGTCATGTTACAATCATTAAGGGGAAAAACATACGCACGGGTATTACGGCAATCCTCCCCCATGGAGGCAACATCTACCATGAAAAAGTTCCTGCTGGTGTATATGTAGCAAATGGCTACGGGAAGCTTATGGGATACACTCAGATAGAAGAGCTTGGAAATATTGAAACACCCATACTCCTCACCAACACCCTGAGTCTACCCAATGCTGCTGATGCTCTTACGGACTACATTCTCTCGCTCCCCGGAAATGAAAGAGTACTTTCTGTAAACCCGATCGTTGGAGAAACAAACGATGGATATCTGAATGATATCAGGGGCAAACATGTAAAAAAAGAGCACGTATTTGAGGCCATAAGGAATGCATCATCAGGGCCTGTGGAAGAAGGTTCGGTTGGAGCAGGCACCGGGACAATCTGTTTTGGATTTAAAGGAGGAATAGGGACTGCTTCACGAAAGCTCCCTGATTCACTGGGAGGATACACTATAGGAGTACTTGTTCAGACTAACCATGGCGGAGTGCTTCAAATAAACGGCATTCCCGTTGGAATAAAGCTCGGTATGTATTCTTTCAAGCATGCCATAGAAGGCTCTTCAGAAGGATCATGCATGATTGTTGTCGCTACAGATGCACCCCTATCAAGTAGAAACCTGAAGCGCCTGGCGAAGAGAGCACTTTTAGGAATAGCCCGCACAGGCGGTTTCTACTCTAATGCAAGCGGCGACTATGCAATTGCCTTTTCCACGGCACAGGGTCTACGAATTGCTCATCAATCACAAAGCGATACAATGAAAATCGAAGTTCTTAGAAACAGCAGAATGTCACCTCTTTTTCTTGCTGCTGCTGAAGCATCTGAAGAGGCTATACTAAATTCGCTCTTTAAAGCAGAGAGCATGGAAGGCAGCGAAGGTCACAAAATTGAAGCACTTCCTCTGGACAAAGTAAGAAAAATAATGAAAGAAGGGATTAAAAAATGAAAAAAACGATAGGAATCCTGGGTGGAATGGGCCCCGAAGCAGGAGTTCATATGCTTGAGCTTATAATCAAAAACACAAAAGCTGAAAAAGACCAGGACCATATTCCTGTAATTCTATACAGCAATCCAAAAATCCCTCCCCGAACAGATGCAATCCTAAAAAAAGGGTCAGATCCTACTCCACAACTTATAGAGGGATTTAAACTTCTAAAGCATGCCGGTGCCGATTTTATCATAATGCCCTGTGTGACGGCTCATTATTTTTATAACAGAATAAAAGAAGAAATAGATTTCCCTTTTCTCAACATACTTGATGAAATTCTTAAATGGACAAATGAGAATTTTCCAGAATTGAAAAAGGCAGGACTCATTTCTTCCACAGGCACAATAAAATCCGGCCTTTTCCATAAAAGCTTTTCAAGAGCAGGTGTAGATATCATTACTCCTACTTACAGGGAACAGAATGCCATCATGAAGGCAATTTTTGGGAAACAGGGAATAAAAGCCGGATACAGGTCAGGCCTTGCAAAAGATATAATCATAAATACAGCGACCAAACTTATAGGGAGAGGAGCCGAAGTCATTATTGCCGGATGCACTGAAATACCTCTTGTGTTAAACCAGGAAAACATTACTGTACCTCTCATAGATCCAATGAAAATCATTGCAGAAAAAAGCATAAGAGAAGCAGGGTATGAATTAAAAGAGAAAAAAATTCAAACTTGACAAGCTCAGATGAATTCGATATAAATCTAATACTCAATAATGAGGAGGTGAATTTTATTGGCTTTTGTTGTTATCGAAGAAGGAGAATACTTAGAAAGTGCACTTAAGAGATTCAAAAGAAGAGTTCAACAGGAAGCTATAATCAAGGAAATAAAAAAGCACTCTGTTTATTTTAAACCTGGTGAAAAAAGAAGGATGAAAGAAGTACAGGCACGAAAACGAATGAGAAGACGCCAGAAAAGAGATCAGGGCTTTGGATATTATTAAATATTTTCTTTTATTAAAATAAAAAACTGATTGGCCTCTTAAAAAACAATCTTATTTTTCAGGCAATAGATTGCACACCTCCCTGAAATCAAAAAACATTAAAAAACCCTCTTGGTTGAAGGTTAAATTTCCTACGGATCCAAATTATTTTAATGTCTCCAGTTTACTTAAAAAGAAAAACCTGCACACTATCTGCGAGAGTGCAAGGTGTCCTAATATAGGAGAATGCTGGTCGCAAAAAACAGCAACGTTTCTAATACTCGGAGATACATGCACAAGAAATTGTGCTTTCTGTTCGGTTAAAAAAGGAATTCCCCTGCCTCTTGATCCAGACGAACCCTACAGAGTTGCCGAAGCAGCTTCTCTTATGGGATTACGATATGTTGTTATCACCTCCGTAACCAGAGATGATCTCTCTGATGGCGGAGCGTCACATTTTTATGAAACCATAAATGCTATCAGAAAAAAAATCCTTAGAGCCAGAGTTGAAGTTCTGATTCCTGATTTCAAAGGAAAAAAAGAATGCCTCATGACAGTCATAAACACAAAACCAGAAGTTTTGAATCACAACCTCGAGGTTCCTGAAACTCTTTACAGCATGATAAACAGACCAAAAGAAAATTATCGTCGATCGCTAAAAATCTTAAAAAAGGCTAAAGAGATGGGCTCTGTAACAAAATCAGGCCTTATGATAGGCTTGGGGGAAAGAAAGGAAGATATACTCCAAACTTTTTCTGACCTCAGAAATATTCATTGTGACCTCTTAACAATCGGCCAGTATCTTCAGCCTACAAGGCATCATGCCCGTGTGAGAAAATACTACTCACCTGTTGAATTTGAACAATTAAGACTGATTGCACTTGATTTCGGCTTTGAGAAAGTGGAATCGGGTCCACTTGTAAGAAGTTCCTTCAGAGCTAACATGATGTATGATAGCTACATCCAAAACAAAACTTAAAAATGCGATATCTAATCTTCACCGATATTCATGGAAACCTGGAATCTTTCCTCGGACTTCTAAGATTTGTACGCAGGAGGAAAATCGATCACTATATATTCCTTGGAGATCTGGTTGGCTACGGAGCTTCACCCAATGAGACCATTCAATTATTCAAGACACTCAAACCTATTTCAAAGATCAGAGGCAACCATGACAAGGCTGTCTGTGGATTCGACACCGTCCAGAGCTTTAATCCTGTTGCAGCTTCAGGTATACTCTGGACAAAACATCACATTCTGAAAAAAAATCTCAATTTTCTCTCCCGATTTCAAAAAGGACCCCGGGTGATTGACAATCATATTACTCTATGCCACGGAGCACCATTTGATGAAGACCATTATATCTTCGGTGAATTCGATGCAGCCGAGGCTTTTTTTCATATAAAGACACCTATAGCTTTGTTCGGCCATACACATTTCCCTTTTATTTACACGCAGAAAGATCAGACTGTAGAAGGAATGTTTCTTACAGATAATTACTTCGAGCTAACACTCGAAAAAGATAAAAGATACCTCATTAATCCTGGCTCCGTAGGACAGCCTCGCGACAGAAATCCGCTCGCTGCATGCTCCATCTACAATTCTAAAACTCGAAAAATCCAATTCTATAGATTCGAATATGATATAGAAGAAGCCCAGAGAAAAATTCTTGAAACTGACTTGCCTGCTTCTCTATCCGAGAGACTGGCTTTAGGTATATAAATACAATTAATGTATTACACTGTTTTTCCCTCTGAAATAGGAAAGATTTTTCTGGCTAAGACTCAGAAAGGCTTGACTTTTGCTCATTTTCTAAGAAAAGACGAAGACATTAAAAGTGTACTTCATTTTTTTAAGAAAAAAGACCTTCCTATCGAAAGGAATGATAACAAATTTAAACTTGAAAAATCGCTTTTTTCTCGCTATTTCAGTGGAAAACAGGAAGATTTCACCTCGCTTTCTATTGATTTTCTATCTGGAACGCCTTTCCAGAGAAAAGTGTGGCTCGAGACAAGAAAAATCCCTTTTGGAAAAACAGAGACTTATAAATCTGTAGCTTTAAAGATGAATAATAGAGGCTTCCGGAGCATCGGCCAGGCTCTTTCTAAGAATCCAATTTTAATCGTTATCCCCTGCCATAGAGTTTTATGCTCTGATGGGAGTTTAGGCGGTTTTTCTGCAGGGCTTGAGCTTAAGAAGTTTCTCCTTTCTCTCGAAAAAGGTGGAAATCAGTCTTAAATTTTAGGGTTTGCATAACAATAAAGGCAGCAATGGGGGCAAGCCTGAGTATAGCTCCCGATATCTATTGATTCTGTACACCGACACTCTTTACGCTGAGTTTTATCCTTCCTCTGTGAAACATGATCTCTCGCAGGATGGAGGCTTTGAAGAAGGAATCCGTCGATACATGATGAAGGAGAGATTCCAGGGACTTCTGATAAAAAATCCTGGCTGCATGAGAAAAGATTTAATCCGTTATCTCGGGCAATTCCCGCAAGATAACGGGCATCTTTCTTTTTTTCCTCATATGAAGGATCAACGTAAGTAAAATTTTGCCTCTTTGCCCTTATTTTTGCTTTCCTGTACCACTGGGCAAAACTTATACGTATATCTTTGATCCCAAAGTCTTTCACCAATGGAGCCAGTTTTTCGAAAAAATAAAGGTTTGTCTTAATTTTACCATGATCTTTCCAATAAACAACTGGATCAAAGCGAATGGATATTCTTCTGGCTTTTCCCACAATTTTTAAAAGTGGCTCAAGCTGAGAAAGAGCAATAGAAGAAGGAGGTACCCCGCATTCTATAAGACTCCCGCCTAATCCTGTTATACAAAAATGTAGATAGAGCTGATCGTATTTTTTTATATGATTTAGAAGGTTATATTTATTCTCTATGAGGTTTGAAAAATTTTTTGACCACAGCACTACTGTATGCACGACCGCAGGGCTTAAATTTACAAGATATGTATGAGCTGAAGGGCCGTAAACAAGCGCCTTTTCAGTTTTCATCGCAGATGAAAGCCACTCAGGGAAAAAAGCTACTAAATCTGTTCTTCGTGATGCGCTGATAACTTTTTTCATCATTACTTGACAGTTAATTTATATAACTTTAGTATTTTAGCTGACAAATTAAGGTTGAGCAATGTCTGTTCTCAAAGGTGAAAATCTAAAGAAAAGCTATTCAAGACGTCTTGTTGTTAAAGGAGTGGATATCAAAATTGAATCATCTTCTATAGTAGCTCTCCTTGGAAGAAACGGAGCAGGTAAAACCACAACCTTCCAAATGATTGTGGGCTTAGTCAATGCCGATAGCGGAGCCATTTATTTAGATAAAAAAAACATCACAAAATACCCCACCCATGAAAGAGCCTGCGAAGGAATAAGTTATCTTCCCCAGGAAAGTTCTGTCTTTCTTAAAACCACGGTAGAAAATAACATTAAGATGATTCTCGGAATCAGGGGCTATAACAAAATTAAACAAAACGAGAAATCTGAGATGCTTTTAAATGAGTTCGGTCTTATTGACCTTAAACGTCAGGCTTCCCACACCCTTTCTGGAGGAGAAAGGAGAAGATTAGAGATATGCCGCTCTCTCGCCCTTAACCCAAAATTCCTTCTTCTCGATGAGCCATTCACCGGAATTGATCCTTTGACAAGCATTGAGCTTCAGCAAATTCTCCTGAAACTCAAAGAAAAAGAAATCGGTATCATTCTCTCAGACCATAATGTATGTGATGCACTTAAAATCGCTGACCGGGCTTATATTATAGACGATGGCAAAATTCTTGTTGAAGGCAGACCCTCAGAAGTCGCAGCAGATGAAAAAGCAAGAGAAAGATTCCTCGGAAAAAGCTTTAAAATAGGATCCGAAATAGAAACTTATTCCTCTCGATAAAAAAACTGATTCCCAAGAGTCTCACCCAGAAAGAAAAAAAAGAGAGAGAAATAAATAACGAGTAGAATTATATAAAAAGCAACCAGATTTATAACCGAAGCAGAAATTAATTTTCCCAAAGATATTCCAATCATACAGGAAGCTATCCAGAGTGTAATGATCCAAATTGCAGCAATAAAAAAGATATCGAAAACCCTTGCTCTCAACCAATAATAAATTCTCCTGAAAAACCCAGACCTTTCTTCTTTCCTTCTCTCTCTAAATTCACCATCAAAAGGCAGCTTTTTCTGCTCGACAGTTTCTGGAAAGCCAACCTTCGTATCATAATCAGGAATTTCCTCTTCTCGAGCTATTTTTTCTTCCTCCTCACCTGATTCTTCTTCTAAAGGTTCTTCTATTCTTTCTTCTTTCTCTTGCTTTGGAG
>Ga0209121_10000809_pt1 | contig 33386 bp, 35 predicted proteins | sample Cruoilmetagenom3_FD_187292 | JGI IMG/M metagenome (GOLD analysis project Ga0209121, IMG submission 187292) | Oil polluted marine microbial communities from Coal Oil Point, Santa Barbara, California, USA - Sample 3 (SPAdes) (version 2) | ecosystem: Environmental > Aquatic > Marine > Oil seeps ... | reverse complement strand
CCCGGCACAGCGCGCCAGCGTTGATGGATCGCCCCCAGTGCAGCATAGCAGTCGGCATCTGTATCAGTGATGATACGAAAGCCGTAGATGTCAGACAGACGAGAGAACCCGATATCCTTCTCCTGCATTTTGCGCCAGATCGAATAGGGTTTCTTGGCGCGCCCCAGCACCTCGGCCGTAACACCGGCCTTGCTGAATTCATGACGCATATCGGTGGTGATCCGGCCAATCACATCGTCCGAGGCTTTTTGCAGCGTCAAAAACCGGCGGATGATTGATGCGCGCGCCTCGGGGTTCAGTACTTTAAAGGCCAGGTCTTCCAGCTCTTCGCGCATCCATTGCATGCCCATGCGGCCCGCCAGCGGTGCGAAGATATCCATCGTCTCGCGGGCTTTCTGGTGCTGCTTGTCGGGGCGCATTGCCTTGATCGTGCGCATATTGTGCAGACGGTCGGCCAGCTTGACCAGGATCACACGCATATCCTTGGACATGGCCATGAACAACTTGCGAAAGTTCTCGGCCTGCTGGGTTTCCGTCGAGCTGAGTTGAAGGTTGGTCAGCTTGGTGACGCCATCCACCAGATCAGCGATTTCGCCGCCAAACTTCTCGGTTACTGTGGCATAGGATGCGGGGGTGTCTTCGATGGTGTCATGCAACAGCGCCGTGATAATGGTGGCATCATCCAGCCGTTGCTCGGCCAGGATCATCGCAACCGCAATGGGATGGCTGAAATAGGGCTCGCCGGAATGGCGTTTTTGCCCCTCGTGCATCTCAAGACCATAGGCATAAGCCTCGCCAATCAGCGATTCTTCTGCTTTGGGGTTGTAGGCGCGGATTTCACTTAGAAGCTCTTCAACAGGGATCATCCGCGCATCATCCCATTGTGGGGCCGGGGCTTAGCCCTGGCCTTGTGCTTCCATCAATGCCCGAAGCAGTTTTTCCTCTGACATGTCGTCATCGGCGGGTTTGTCTGCCTCGGCACCGCCACCCATCAACAGCGCCATGCTGTCTTCTTCGGGTTCATCCACTTCGATTTGAGTCTGATTCGATTCGATCAGACGCTCACGCAGATCATCGGCTGACTGGGTCTCTTCTGCGATTTCACGCAGGGACACGACAGGGTTCTTATCGTTGTCACGATCCACAGTAATAGGCGATCCAGCCGAAATTTCGCGGGCACGGTGAGCAGCAAGCATCACCAGCTCAAAACGGTTAGGTACCTTGTCGACGCAATCTTCGGTGGTTACGCGGGCCATGGGAACTCCGGTGGGACAGTTGAAAGAAGCCATGTATCTATAGGCAGAGCACAGGATTTACAAGGGCAGATTCATGGCGTTTCACCGTGTTCCGGATTAGGAAATCAGCGGTGTAATCCCACGGCCTGCTTTGCACTAATGTCTGGCCAATTCTGCCCCCACAGCATGGTGGCCGGAGGTGGAATGCGGGCTGGTTACCTGAGTTGGGCAGGCAGAGTAATTCACTCCTGGGCACCAAAGCACTTGAAAGGGTATCAGGCGCGCCCGGATCATCCGAGTACTTGATCCTAGGGAACGACCTACAATCAATTCAGCACGAAACGTCGATTGTATCCATGTCATGAACAATCCTCGCTATTGACACAATTGTTCACGAATTCGGCCATGGTCTTTAATTATCCCTGATCCTGCAACGATTGTAGTTAAACAGGAAACAGACCGATGCAGAGTACAAAGATGAGTAACGAATTTCAGTCCCTTGCCATGCGTGAACGCGCCTTGGCCGTCTCTGAGAGAGAATGGAAACACCGTCTGCGTGGCTATGGCTATGCCATCAAAGACACGACAGAAGGCCGGTTTCTAACGTCGATTCTTCACAAGACCGACCTGTGCAGCTTGCCGGGCCAAATCGCCTGATAGCCGCACCAACTAAGCATCGCGCAGGGCTGCCTCCAGGCCCTGTCGCGCGAACTCGGGCACATAGCGGCCCAACATCAGGCCCTTTGCCGGGTCCGAGGCATTGCCATCCAGGCTGCGTTTCTTCACGCCCTGAAGGATTGCGGCCATGCGGAAATGGCAGAAGGCCAGGTAAAATCCGAAGTTCTTGATCTTTGGCAGCCCACGGCGCGCGCAGTAGGTGTCGATGAAGTGCTGATCGCTCCACAGACCTTGCGCTGCGCGATCAACCCCCGATAACCCGCGCCCAACGGCCCCCACAGGCATCCCCCATTGCATGATGACCGCCGCCAGATCGGCATAGGGGTGGCCAATGGTGGACAGTTCCCAATCCAGAACCGCAACGCATTGCGTTCCTGCGGGCGCAAACAACAAATTGTCGAGCCGGTAATCCCCGTGCACCAGACACCGCTGGCCGTCATCTGCGGGGATATTGGTATCCAACCATGCCATCAGCGCTGTCATATCTGACAGATCATCGGTCTGACTGGCCGCATACTGTTTTGACCAGCGATCCACCTGTCGGCGAAAGTAATTGCCATCAGGGCCAAAATCATTCAGCCCAACAGCCCCGATGTCTACCGAATGGATGGCGGCCAGAACGCGGTTCATCTCATTGATGATGGCACTGCGGTCGCCGTTGCTTAACCCGGGCAAACAGGGATCATCAAAGTTACGGCCCGCGACCTCATCCATGATATAAAAGGCCGAGCCGATCACATTGTCATCTTCGCACAGCAAACGCATAGCAGCGACAGGGACATCACTGCCTGCCAACGCGTTTTGCACACGAAACTCGCGGTCCACCGCATGGGCGGATTTCAACAAGATACCTGGCGGTTTGCGCCGCAGGATATAGCGGTGATTTGCGGCATCCAAAAGATAGGTCGGGTTGGATTGCCCGCCCGTAATTTTGCTGGCGCTGACAGGACCGTCAAATCCCGGTAAGCGGCCCGCAACCCAAGCGGCGACTGCGAATGTATCAAGCATACCCGTCATCGCAATTCCGGCAGGATATATCCCGCAAGTTCTTGGCGTAATTTCAGTTTTGATACCTTTCCTGTGGCTGTCATCGGTAATTCTTCTACAAGGACCAGGTCATCTGGCAATTGCCAAGAGGCGAAATCTGACGCCAGATGAGCATGGATTTCTTCCAGCGTCGGGTGATCATCCGAGGCGGCAACTGCCACCAGAATAGGCCTTTCATCCCACTTAGGATGTGGCACGGCCACAACGGCACAGGTTTTGATTCTTGAATGAGATAAAGCGGCATTTTCCAGATCAATCGAGCTGATCCACTCTCCCTCCGACTTTACCAGATCCTTGGCGCGGTCGCGGATCACCAGACGGCCATCCGGGCCGATTGTGGCCACATCACCGGTGCCAAACCAGCCGTCTGCATCCATGACTGTGGCGCTCGCTTGGGCGTTGTTGAAATAACCACGGATCACACTGTTGCCCCGGACGAACAATTCGCCAGTGGATGCACCGTCATGTGGCAATACCGCGCCGGTATCATCGACAATCTTGAACTCAACCCCAAACAAGCGCCGACCCGCACAGGATTTCTCCTCAATCTGCGCCGCCAGCGGAGCGTCTGCCATCTGCGACGGCACAATCCCACGGGTGCCGACGGGGCTCATCTCGGTCATACCCCAAACATGATTGACGTAAATGCCCATCTCTTCATAGGCCGCGATCATCGAAGCCGCAGCCGCAGCCCCCCCGACAACAAGATCACCCAACCCATTGGGCGGCGTGCCTTTGTCACGAATTGTGGCCAGCACGCCAGCCCACACAGTGGGTACCCCCCATGCCGACCAGACTTGCTCGGCGTCCATCAGTTGATAAAGGCTCTCTCCATCCAGATGCCGCCCGGGCATCACCATGGTCATCCCGGTAAGCGGAGCCACATAGGGCAGACCCCAGGCATTGACATGAAAAAGCGGCACCACAGGCAGCACTTTGCGCCCCGCGTGAAAGCTGTTGGTAAACCCCAACGGTACCATCATGGCATGGATCACAATGGATCGGTGCGAATAAAGAGCGCCCTTGGGTGGCCCGGTGGTACCAGAGGTGTAACACAGGCCCGCGGCAGTATCCTCGGGCCATCTGGGCCAGTCATATTGCGCAGGCTGCGGCGCGATCAAATCTTCATAGCAAACCAAATCCAGTGAGCTTTCGGGCATGTCATTGGCGTCACACAGGACAATCAGCCTGATCCCTGCTGGCAGGTCATCGCCCATACCCTCAACCAAGGACACGAGGGAGGGATCAACAAACAGCACGCGATCCTCGGCATGATGCAGCATATAGATCAATTGCTCGCGCGGCAGGCGGAGGTTGAGAGTATGACACACCGCGCCAATAGCACTGATGCCGTAATACAGTTCAAAATGACGAAAGCTGTTCCAGGCGAGCGTGCCAATACGATCACCCGGTTGCACCCCCATGGCCACCAGCGCATGTGACAGCTGGGCAACCCGGCCCAGCACCTGAGGATAGCTGATCCGGTGCCGGCTACCATCTTCACACGCCGAGACGATCCCCTGATCGCCATAAGCCTCAGCGGCGAAAGTCAGGATGTCGATGATCCGCAAATCACGGTGCATCATCATGCCTTGCATCAGTGTGACCTTTCAAATTTACTGGACGCGCCCTGCCATTGGTTGCACAAAGCCGCAAAGCAATCAATCGCGCCGCATGCAGGAGACAAACATGTCATTCGACCGTTCCATCAAGATCGCCCCGTCGATCCTAAGCGCGGATTTCGCCAATTTTGGTGAGGAAATTCAAGCCATTGAAGCACAAGGTGCCGATTGGGTGCATGTGGATGTGATGGATGGGCATTTCGTGCCAAATCTGACGTTTGGCCCGCCAGCAGTCAAAGCGTTTCGCCCACATGTGAAAACCTTCATGGATGTGCATCTGATGATCGCGCCTGTTGATCCATATATTGATGCCTACGCTGAGGCCGGCGCTGATATGATCACCGCCCATGTCGAGGCAGGCCCGCATATCCACCGTACCGTGCAGGCCATCAAGGCCACCGGAAAAATGGCAGGGGTATCGTTGAACCCCGGAACACCCCTGGAGAGCATCGAACATGTGCTGGATTTGGTGGATATGGTGTTGATCATGACAGTAAACCCCGGTTTTGGTGGTCAGAAATTCATTCACAGCGGGGTCGAGAAAACCCGCCGCCTGCGCCAGATGATTGGTGATCGACCGATCCACATTCAGATTGATGGCGGCGTGACGGTTGAAACAGCACCATTGGTGACCGCAGCCGGGGCCGATGTTCTGGTGGCCGGATCCGCAGTGTTCAAAGGCGGCAATGTGGCCACACCGCAGGTTTATGGCGACAACATCCGCGCCTTGCGGGCAGCTGCGCAGACCACCTGATCAAAGGGCAACCCAATGATCCGAACCCGACTGACCCAAGCGTTTGATCTGGACCATCCGATTGTATCGGCTCCGATGGCCTTTGCCGCGGGGGGCAAATTGGCCTCGGCCGTGACCCAAGCCGGAGGGTTGGGGCTGATCGGCGGGGGGTATGGCGATACGGATTGGATCGAAGAGCAGTTTCGCCAGGCTGACAATGCCAAAGTTGGCGCAGGTTTGATCACTTGGAAACTGGCCGAACAACCGCAAGTGTTGGATAAGGTGCTGGCGTGTAATCCGGCGGTGATGTTCCTTAGCTTTGGTGATCCATCACCCTTTGTCGATGCGATTGCAGAGGCAGGCGTGCCGTTGATCTGCCAGGTGCAAACCCTGCGCGATGCTCAGCATGCGGCGCGGGCTGGTGCACAAGTGATCGTCGCCCAAGGTGCCGAGGCCGGTGGCCATGGTGAACGCCGCGCAACATTTACCTTGGTGCCCGAGGTGGCCGATTGGCTGCGTGCCCATGCGCCAGACACGCTTTTGTTGGCCGCAGGTGGTGTGGCCGATGGGCGTGGATTGGCCGCCGCGTTGATGCTGGGGGCAGACGGGGTTCTGGTCGGCTCTCGCTTTTGGGCGACTGAAGAGGCCAATGTTTCAGACGCCATGAGTGATGCGGCGATTGCAGCAACCGGAGATCAGACAATCCGATCGTCGGTGATGGATAAGGCGCGGTTTCTGAATTGGCCCGCTCGCTATACGGCGCGGGTGTTGCGCAATGCCTTCACCGAGCGTTGGCACAACGATCTGGACGGGTTGATGGCGCAAGCTGAAGCTCAATCAGCGCAGTGGATAGACGGGTGGAACGTCGGCGATCCTGAGCGCGCGAATACCTTTGTAGGCGAGGCGGCGGGCCTGATCCACGACCGCCCCGCTGCACATGAAGTCATCGAAAAGATGGTGGCCGAGGCCGAAGCGTCGGTACGCGATGCCGTGGGTGGGATGAAGCCCCCAAGGGACTGATTTATCGCCGTTTCTCCTGCACAACTGTGCCTTCTGTTATCGGTCATTGGGTGTTAGGCTCTGCCAAACCCTTAAAGGAGGCGACCATGCCATTGGCAGATAAGCTGAGAGCCGAGGTTGAGGCGCGCACCAGTGATCTGGTGGCGTTGACCCAGGACCTGATCCGCATCCCCACGTTGAACCCTCCAGGGGCGCTTTACCGCGACATCTGCGATTATCTGGACCGACGGCTGTTGAAGGCCGGGTTTGAAACCGAACTGATCCGCGCCAAAGGCGCGATTGGCGACAGTGATACCTATCCGCGCTGGAACATCGTGGCACGGCGAGAGGGTAAAACCACCGGCGAATGCGTGCATTTCAACAGTCACATTGATGTGGTCGAGGTCGGTCACGGCTGGAGTGTTGATCCCTTTGGCGGCGAGGTGAAAGACGGACGGGTTTATGGCCGCGGTGCCTGCGACATGAAAGGTGGGCTGGCCGCCAGCATCATCGCCGCTGAAGTATTCGTCGACCTGTGCCCGGATTACGCGGGCTCAATTGAGATTTCCGGCACCGCTGATGAGGAATCCGGCGGCTTCGGCGGTGTCGCCTATCTGGCTGAACAGGGGCGCTATGCCCATGTCGATCATGTGATTATTCCTGAACCATTGAACAAAGACCGCATTTGCCTGGGCCATCGCGGTGTCTGGTGGGCCGAGATCGAAACCAAGGGCGAGATTGCCCATGGCTCCATGCCATTCCTGGGCGATTGTGCTGTACGGCACATGGGGGCGGTAATGCAGGAGATGGAGACCAGCCTGTTTCCCGCATTGGCAATGAAACACACCGATATGCCCGTGGTGCCCGAAGGTGCCAAGCAATCAACGCTGAACATCAACTCGGTTCATGGTGGTGAGCCCGAACAGGATGTCGATTATTCGGGCTTACCCGCACCTTGTGTGCCGGATCGCTGCCGCATGGTGATTGATCGCCGGTTTCTGATTGAGGAAAACATCGGTGATGTGGAAACAGAAGTGCGCGATGTGCTTGAAGCCGTGCGCCAGAATCGCCCCGGTTTTGACTATGACATCCGCGAATTGCACCGAGTGCTGCCAACGATGACTGATCGCTCCGCCCCGGTGGTGGGCGCGGTGGCACAGGCCGTGCACCAGGTTTTTGGCCGCGAGGCGGAATATGTGGTCAGCCCCGGCACCTATGACCAAAAACACATCGACAGGATCGGACGGCTGAAAAACTGCATCGCCTATGGGCCGGGCATTCTGGACTTGGCGCACAAGCCGGATGAATATGTCGGCATCCAGGATATGGTGCAATCAGCCCAGGTGATGGTGCTGGCATTGCACGAATTGCTGAATGTTTGAGCGCCCCTGACTTCATCTTTCCAAAAATACTTGAATCCAGCACCGATGACGGCTGGCGCATTCAAGTATTTATAGAAAGGTGAATGGATCAGGCATGGGGGCGGCTTTCCGGGCGGTGGCGCTTTGATCGATGCTGCGTTGCAGCGACAGCCAACAAGTCAGGTTAGAGAAATCCATCACCCTATTGTGCCTTTCTCGTCGGCATTCGCTTGATTGCGCGCTCATTTCAGGGAAAGATAGAAAGAAGTCGGGGGACAAAAGAGGAGAAACGGGATGACTATGTTGCGCAATACAACCCTTGCTGGGGTAACCTTGCTGATGGCGACGATGGCTCAGGCCAAATCAGATCTGGTGGTCGGCCAGCAATTGGAGCCGCCACATCTGGATCCTACCAGCGCCGCCGCCGGGGCGATTGATCAGGTGCTTTATTCCAATGTCTTTGAAGGGCTTACCCGGTTTGGACCGGATGGATCGGTCAATACAGGATTGGCAAAAAGCTGGGATATTTCAGACGATGGGCTGATCTATACATTCACGTTGCATCCCGATGTCACCTTCCATGATGGCACATCAATGGATGCCGCCGACGTAAAGTTCTCGCTTGATCGCGCGCGGGATGAAACCTCTCAGAACGCCCAGAAGGCACTGTTTGACGGAATCGAAAGTGTTGAAGTGCTGGACGATCTTACCGTCAAGGTCACGCTAAGTGCGCCCAACGGTAATTTTCTGTTCAATCTGGCCTGGGGTGACGCGGTGATCGTGGCGCCTGAGACAATTGGCGAGATCAAACAAACCCCAGTTGGCACCGGAGCATTCAAATTTGATGCGTGGATTCAGGGTGATCAGATCACACTGCTGCGCAACGAGAATTATTGGGGCACCGCGCCCAAGCTGGACAAAGCGACATTCAAATTTATCAGCGACCCGACAGCGGCTTTTGCTGCCGTCATGGCCGAGGATGTGGACGTGTTCGGCGGCTATCCCGCGCCCGAGAACCTGCCACAGTTCGAGGCAGACCCCCGTTTTCAGGTGTTGGTAGGATCGACCGAAGGCGAGACGATTTTAGGGATCAACAACAAAGAGGCCCCGCTGGACAATGTGAAAGTACGCGAGGCGATTGCCCATGCGATTGACCGTCAGGCGATAATTGACGGCGCAATGTTTGGCCTTGGCACACCGATTGGCACGCATTTTGCGCCGCATAATCCGGATGCCGTTGACCTTACGGCCATGTCACAACATGATCCCGAGCTGGCCCGAAGCCTGCTGGCCGAAGCTGGGTTTCCCGATGGGTTTACCACCACGTTGAAGTTGCCACCGCCATCCTATGCCCGGCGCGGCGGCGAGATCATTGCAGCACAACTGCGTGCCGTGGGGATTGAGACTGAGATCTCTAATCTGGAATGGGCGCAATGGTTGGAGCAAGTGTTCCGCGGCAAGGATTATGGCCTGACCATCGTCAGCCATACCGAGCCGTTTGACATTGGGATCTATGCGCGGCCTGACTATTACTTCCAATATGACAACCCAGAGTTTCAGGCCCTGAACGAGGCACTGACCCAGGAAACAGACCCGGCGGCACGTTCGGATTTGCTGGTGAAAATGCAGACCATGATCGCCGGGGATTACGTCAACGGCTACCTGTTTCAATTGGCAACACCCACAGTGGCCAATGCCAAACTGCGTGGGCTTTGGAAGGACGCGCCAACCCAGGCCACCGATTTGACCGGGGTCTATTGGGAAGAGTGAGCAGTGCCGCGCCTTTGTCTGTGATGAAGGCGCGCGTTGCCCGGACCGGAGCCTCTGAGCGAGGTATTCTCGTCAAGAAAAAGCAAGGGACGCACTGATGCTACGGTATCTGGTGCGAAAATTGGTGTCCTTGGCGCTGTCCCTGTTGGTGGCAAGTGCGGTGATTTTTGTAAGCCTTGAAGTCGTGCCGGGTGATCCGGCGGCTTATATGCTGGGATTGAACGCGCAAGAAGACACGCTGGCAGCACTGCGCGAGGAACTGGGCCTGAACAAAGGCCCGGTGGCGCGGTACTTTAGTTGGCTGACTGGAATGGCGTCCGGGGATTTCGGGACCTCCTACACCTATCGCACCCCGGTGGCTGACATGATTTCCGACCGGCTTTGGATCAGCATGCCGCTGGCCTTATACGCGCTGACACTAAGCGTGCTGATCGCGTTTCCCGCTGGCATCTGGGCGGCATCACAGCGCGGCAAGCCTGCTGATCTGGCGGTGATGGGGGTCACGCAACTGGGGGTCGCCATCCCGAATTTCTGGTTTGCCATGCTGATGGTGCTGATCTTTGCCATCAACCTGCGCTGGTTCAGTGCGGGGGGCTTTGCCGGTTGGGACAATGGCCTGTTGGCGGGGCTGAAAAGCCTGACATTACCTGCCATCGCATTGGCCCTGCCCCAGGCGAGCATTCTGACCCGGGTGATGCGCTCGGCGTTGCTGGATACGCTGGGCGAGGATTACATTCGCACCGCACGCGCCAAGGGGTTGAGCCGGGGCCAGGCTCTCCGGCGGCACGCTCTCAGAAATGCGATGATCCCTGTTCTGACAATCATTGGACTGCAATTTTCATTCCTTATGGCTGGCGCGATTATCATCGAAAATGTGTTCTTCCTGCCGGGTCTTGGACAGCTGGTGTTCAAGGCGATTTCCGCGCGTGACCTGATCGTTGTGGAATCGGTGGTCATGTTGCTGGTCTTTGCTGTGATCGTCGTCAATTTCGCTGTCGATATTGCCTATGCCTGGGTTGATCCCCGGCTGAGGGGGCGCTGATGAGGGCCGGTTTACTTCTTGGTCTTTTGCTAACGGTGGTGTTCGCCGGCGCGGCGCTGATATCCCTCCTTTGGGTGCCATATGATATTGAGGCATTGGATATTGCCAACAAAATCAAAGCGCCCTCAGGTGCGCACCCGTTGGGCACGGATCACTTTGGCCGCGATATTCTGAGCATGATCATGGTGGGCGCGCGCACGTCAATTGCTGTCGCACTGGTCGCTGTTGGCATCGGCATGGGGCTGGGCGTGCCTTTGGGGCTGGCCGCAGCCGCGCATCGCGGTAGCCTGCTGGATGAGATCATCATGCGTGGCAATGACCTGGTCTTTGCCTTTCCCAGCCTGCTGATTGCGATCATGATCACGGCCGTTTTCGGGCCCAGCGCCCTAAATGCCATCATTGCCATCGGCATCTTTAACATCCCGGTGTTTGCACGGCTGGTGCGCGGTGCCGCGCTGAGCCTTTGGACACGCGATTTTGTGCTGGCGGCACGGGTCGCGGGCAAGGGCGCTGTGCGGATTTCATGGGAACATATCCTGCCCAACCTGACCAATTTGCTGATTGTTCAAGGCACCATCCAATTCTCGCTTGGTATTCTGGCTGAGGCCGGGTTGAGCTATGTCGGCCTTGGCGCGCAACCACCTATTCCCAGTTGGGGGCGGATGCTGGCCGACAGTCAGACGATGATTTCTTTCGCCCCGCATATGGCGCTGTTTCCCGGTCTGGCGATCCTTCTGACTGTGCTGGGGCTGAACCTGTTAGGGGATGGGCTGCGTGATCGGCTCGACCCGCGGCTGAGGCGGCAGGCGCGATGAGTTTGCTGGAGATCAAAGGCCTGAGCATGTCCATTCATGGCCAGGACGTGCTGCATGATGTCAGCCTGAGCGTGGCCGCAGGGCAGATCACCGGGGTCATCGGTGAATCCGGGTCAGGCAAATCCATGACAGCCCTCAGCGTAATGCGGCTGCTGCCAGAGGGGGCACAAACCCAGGGCCAGATCACATTAGCCGGTCAGAATGTTTCGGACCTGAGCGAACGGCAGATGTGCAGGTTGCGCGGCAATGATGTGGGTATGGTGTTTCAGGAGCCGATGACGGCGTTGAACCCGCTCCACACCATAGGCGCGCAGGTCTCTGAGACGATCATGATCCATGAAAACGTAGGCCGCCGCGAGGCCATGCGCCGTGCGGGCGAGGCGCTGACGCGGGTGGAAATGCCTGCCGATCGTTTCCCGCTCAGCCGGTATCCACATGAATTATCAGGGGGGCAACGACAGCGCGTTGGCATCGCCATGGCCATTGCATTGCGCCCTAAACTGCTGATCGCGGATGAGCCGACCACCGCATTGGATGTGACCACGCAGGCCGAGGTTCTGAGCTTGCTCAAACGCCTCGTGCAAGAGGACGGCATGGGCCTGTTGCTGATCAGCCATGATCTGGGCGTGGTGGCTGATATGGCCGATCAGATCGTTATCATGCGCCATGGGCAGGTGGTGGAAACCGGGCGGTTTGACACTTTGCGCCATCCCTATTCGCAGGCCTTACTGAACGCATCCGATCATACCCCCACGCGGGAAACTACGGCTGGTGACACCCCCCTGCTGCAAGTGCGAAACGTGGTGCGCGAATATGTGACCCCTCGTCAGGGTTGGTTGGGCAAGCCCGGCACATTTCGGGCGGTGGACGGGGTGAGCTTTGACATCCATGAGGGAGAGAACCTCGGCCTTGTTGGTGAAAGCGGCTGCGGCAAATCCACATTGACCCGTGCCTTGCTGGGGTTAGAACCTGTGCAAAGCGGCACGATTGAGATTTTGGGCGAGCGGATCGAGGCAGGCGAGACAGTCAGCCGCGCCACGCGTGCGCAAATGCAAGTGGTGTTCCAGGATCCCTTTGGCAGCTTTAACCCGCGCCACAAAGTTGGCCGCCTGATTGCAGAGCCATTCCATTTGTCACAAATCCCTGTGCAAGGCGCACAACGACACGCGGCCATTTCAGAGGCATTGGTAAGCGTTGGAATGCACCCGGAAGATGCAGACAAATACATCCACGAATTTTCCGGCGGTCAGCGCCAACGCATTGCCATTGCGCGCGCACTGATTATTCGGCCGCGGTTGATCATTCTGGATGAGGCGGTTTCTGCATTGGATGTTCAGGTACGCGCGCAGATATTGGACCTGCTGGCCGGGCTGAGCGACCGGCTGGGGCTGACATATCTGTTTATCAGTCACGACCTGAGCGTTGTGCGCAACGTGACCGACCGTGTCATGGTGATGCGTGCCGGGCAGATTGTGGAAACCGGACAAACGGAGCAGGTGTTTGCCAACCCACAGCACCCATATACACGGCAGTTGATTGACGCTGTACCCCAGCTTCCGCAAGGTTTCTCCGACAGTTTTTAGGTTGCGATCAGCACCTGAGTAAACGAAGGTGACGCGAGTACAATCATTCGTTGAATCGCGAGTTTAGGAGAGGCCTTTGCATCTGAAAGCCATATTCATCTGTTTGACATTGGGGCTTGCCCTTTTTGGCAATATGAGTGCTGCACAACAACAAGCACCGACACGTTCTGATCTGATTGACCTTATCGGGCAGATGCCGGAACTAAGCCGAACCCGCGAGGAACTATCCAAACTAGGCTACAAAGGTGAGCAGCTTGATTTGGCCGTGGAACACGAACAGCAATTGTTGAAGGATAAAGTTGTTGCGGGTTACATTGCTGACCGGCTTCTCGCGCTTTACAACGGAAACCTGCCGACGGCTTGGGCGCCTGAGGGGCTGATCTCGCCTTTGTTTGACGTCGGATATACCAACCTTTCGCGCAGCGATAAGGCATTTTATTATCAAGTCCAATTGGCCTTGCTCAAGGCCATGCCGACGCGCGATTGTGGCCTTATCATTAAGGGGCGCATGTCAGAACGGCGGTTGGATCGCGCTGTAAGTCAGGCCGAGGCGCGGCTGAGTCCCGCCACATTGAAGCGCTATTATCAATTACAACGGGCTGCCATCAGATCAGGTGTGAGCAAAGCCCCCAAAACGCTGAGCCCGGCAGACAGTGCGCGCATTCAAGAGCGGCTGAACGCAAGTTTGCGCAGCCGTATTGAACAAGATCCTTCCCTGAGTGCAGCAGGGGCTGCCTTTGAGAATATGAACCGCGCATCAGCGGCCGGAGCCTGCCAGGCGGGAATGCTGTATTACGACGTGGCCCTTCAGATGAAGGGGCGCGATCTGGATCATGCGCTACTTTTTCTGAACGAGTAGTGGCACAGTTACAAATCACCAACCGTGATGCACGGCGGCTTTGGCTTTGGACCAATGGGCTGTCGTCAACGCCAACCGGGCCGGTGGATGTCATGAAGATGATCCGCGCTCTGGGGTTCTTGCAGATTGATACGATCCGCAATGTGACCCGCGCGCATAATCACATCCTGTGGACCCGCAATCAAAATTACCGCGAAGGTATGTTGTGGCCCTTGTTGCAGGGGCGGCAACTGTTTGAGCATTTCACCCATGATGCCTCACTTATCCCGATGGAAACCCTGCCAATCTGGCAGCGCCAGTTCCGCCGATTGGGGGAAAAGATGGGCAATTCGGATTGGTATAAAACCGGGTTGGGGCAGGATGAAATTGCAAACATACGCAAGCGTATTGAAATGGAAGGTGCCCTGTCCACACATGCGTTTGAAACCAAAACCAAGAGCCGCGAAATGTGGGCACGCCCGCCACACAAAAAGGCACTGGATCAGATGTGGTACGCAGGCGAGTTGGCCACCTGCTATCGGGAATCCTTCATTAAGTACTATAATCTGGGTGAGAGGGTTTTTCCGGCACACCTCAGGCAGGGGCCAAATGACAGGGATCAGATAGATATGCTTTGTGATCAGGCGCTTGATAAGATCACATTTGGCACCAATGGTGAGGTACAGCGCTATTGGGAGGCGATGTCAGCGCGCACTGCAAAGGGGTGGCAAGAGCGTAGAAACCCGGTGCCCGTGAGCGTGCAAACCGCAGATGGCGGACGCTATGACGCCTGGGGTGCCCCTGACATAGAACAGCGATTAAGCGATGCGCCCAATCCAACCATACGGCTGCGTATCTTAAATCCATTCGATCCCGCCATACGGGACCGTACGCGCCTGCAAAAGCTGTTTGGGTTTGAGTATCGAAATGAGATGTTCGTGCCTCAGGCCAAGCGTCGTTGGGGATATTATGTGTACCCGTTATTGGAAGGCGACCGGTTTGTCGGGCGCTGCGAAATCAAAGCGGATCGGGCGGCAGGCTGGCTGCGCGTGACAGGCTTCTGGCCGGAGCCTAAGGTGAAATGGAGCGCGAGTCGGCTGGAGAAGTCCGAAGCCGAACTGGCCCGTTTTGCCCGGCTTGCCGGAATCAGAGATGTGGGCTGGATCGTGCCGCGCCCAGTTTGAGAAGGACAAAAGATGCGTTTGAATGGCAAAACAGCAATCGTCACCGGTGCCGCCAGTGGATTTGGCGCGGGCATCGCGCGAAAATTCGTGGCCGAGGGCGCACAGGTGATGATTGCCGATCTCAATCTGGAGGGCGCACAGGCGTTGGCCAAAGAACTGGGCGCACATGCCTGTAAGGTTGATGTTGCGGATAGCGACAGTGTGCACCACATGTATGACGCGGCGATGGCCGCGTTTGGCCTGCCTGATATTCTGGTGAACAATGCCGGCATCACGCATCTGCCGCAGGCGATGGACAATGTCACCGAGGACGAGTTTGACCGGGTTTTTGCGGTGAACTGCAAATCTGTTTACCTGACGGCACATGCTTTTGTACCGGGAATGAAAACCCGAGGATCAGGGGTGATCCTTAACGTGGCCTCCACGGCCGGAGTCAGCCCGCGCCCAAAGCTGAACTGGTACAACGCCTCAAAGGGGTGGGTGATTACGGCGACCAAAACCATGGCCGTTGAACTGGCCCCCGAGGGCATCAGGGTGAATGCGCTGAACCCTGTAGCGGGTGAAACACCATTGCTGGCCAGTTTCATGGGGGAAGACACGCCCGATATGCGGGCAAAGTTTTTGAGCACCATTCCGCTGGGTAGGTTCTCAACCCCTGAGGACATGGGGAACGCCGCGGCATTTCTTTGCAGCGACGAGGCCAGTATGATCACCGGTGTCTGTATGGAAGTGGATGGCGGACGCTGCATCTAGGGCCTGTTCAACAGCGCCCCAAGACGGTAATCCGGAGCCAACAAAGTTAGTAAGGGGCTGAACCTTTGAAAAAAGCACTTATCACCGGGGTTACCGGGCAGGATGGCGCCTATCTGTCAGAGTTCTTGTTGGACAAGGGCTATGAGGTGCATGGCATCAAGCGGCGCACATCGCTGTTCAACACAGCACGGATTGATCATCTGTTTGAAGGTGAGCCGGGTCAGACAGGCCGGTTTCAGCTGCATCATGGGGATATGACGGATAGTTCATCGCTGACTCATATCCTTCAGAAAACCCGACCAGATGAGGTGTATAACCTCGCCGCGCAATCTCATGTGGCTGTCAGCTTTGAAGAGCCTGAGTACACGGCCAATTCTGACGCCATGGGCGCGTTGCGTTTGCTTGAGGCAATCCGGTTTCTGGGGATGGGTGAGACCACCCGGTTTTATCAAGCCTCAACATCGGAACTTTATGGTCTGGTGCAGGAAACGCCGCAACGCGAGTCCACGCCGTTTTACCCGCGCAGCCCTTACGCGGTGGCCAAGCTCTATGCCTATTGGATCACGGTGAATTACCGCGAAGCCTATGAGATGTATGCCTGCAACGGCATTCTGTTCAATCACGAAAGCCCGCTTCGCGGTGAGACCTTTGTGACCCGCAAGATCACCCGTGCCCTGGCGCGGATCAAGTTGGGGATGCAGGATGAATTGCGCCTGGGCAATATGGATTCCCTGCGTGACTGGGGCCATGCGCGCGACTATGTGCAAATGATGTGGCTCATGCTGCAACAAGACACCCCCGAGGATTATGTGATTGCCACCGGGCAGCAATACTCGGTGCGTGAATTTGTAAATCGGGCCGCCGAGAAGCTGGGGATGACCCTGCGTTTTGAAGGGAGCGGCGTTGATGAAGTGGCCCGTGACGACGCGGGCGTCGTGCGGGTGCGCGTTGACCCGCAATATTTCCGACCCGCTGAGGTTGAGACCTTGTTGGGCGATGCCTCCAAAGCGCGCCAGCAATTGGGCTGGGAACCCGAAACCAGCTTTGAGGCTTTGGTCGATGAAATGGTCACATCGGATCTGGCCGAAGCCGAGGCGCAAAAGCGGGCACAGGAGCACGCATGAAGATCTTCCTGACCGGTGGACGTGGCATGGTTGGGCGTGCCGTGCGCAATGACCCTGCGGCATCTGATCACCAAATCATTGCCCCCACATCTGCCGAATTGGACCTGACGGACCGTGCTGCCGTGATAGCAGCGGTTGCGGCTGAAAAGCCCGATCTGGTCATTCACACCGCCGGGCGTGTCGGCGGCATTCAGGCAAATATGGCCAACAAGGCCGGGTTTCTGACCGATAACATGGATATGGGTGTCAACATTGTGCTGGCGGCACAGGCGGCAGGTGTGGCGCAGCTTCTGAACCTCGGGTCGTCCTGCATGTATCCGCGCGATGCGCCAAACCCGTTGCAGGAAAGCAGCCTGGGCAAGGGCGAACTAGAGCCGACAAATGAAGGTTACGGGTTGGCCAAACTGGCGGTGGCGCGGCTTTGTGCCTTTGTGTCCGAGGAAAATGCACAGCTAAGCTACAAGACGTTGATGCCCTGCAATCTCTATGGGCTGCACGATAAATTTGACCCAAAAGTATCACATCTGGTGCCCGCGATCATCCGCAAGCTGCACGAGGCCAAAGAGGCCGGTGCCGCATCAGTTGAGATCTGGGGCGATGGCACAGCGCGGCGCGAATTTATGTTTGCCGGTGATCTGGCAGATGGCATATGGGCCGCAGTGCAGCGGTTTGAGGACCTGCCGGGGTTCATGAACATTGGCTTGGGTTATGATTACACGATCAACGAGTTTTACAGCGAAGCGGCTAAGGTGATCGGCTGGCAAGGCGCATTCACCCATGACCTGAGCAGACCCACCGGCATGAAGCAGAAATTGCTGGCCGTGGATGCGCAAGAGGCATTTGGCTGGCACCCCAAAACCACGTTGGCGCAGGGCATTGCCCGCACCTATGCCCATTTCAAGGAGCATCACGCATGAGCGAGATCCAGTTTCCTCTGGCAACGACAAGCTGGGACGAGGCCGAATATGCGGCGATTGACCGGGTGGTGAAATCGGGCATGTTCTCGATGGGTGCTGAGGTGCGCAAATTCGAAGAGCAATTCGCAGCAGCCATGGGCAGCGCACACGCGGTGATGGTCAACTCCGGATCGTCGGCGAACCTGCTGATGATCGCGGCGCTGCGGTATCACTCCAAACATGGCTTGCCCGAGGGATCAGAGGTGATCGTGCCAGCCGTCAGCTGGTCCACCACCTATTACCCGCTGCACCAATATGGTTTGGTGATGAAATTCGTCGATATTGATCCCGACACGCTGAACTATGACCTGGAGGCACTGGAAGCCGCGATCGGCCCGCAAACCCGCGCGATCATGGTGGTAAACCTGCTGGGCAATCCGAATGATTTTGACCGGATAACAGCCATCATCAACGGGCGCGACATCATTGTTTTTGAGGACAATTGCGAATCTCTGGGGGCCACCTATCAGGGCCGTCAGGCGGGCACCTTTGGGATTGCGGGCACATATAGTTCGTTCTTTTCGCACCATATTGCCACCATGGAAGGTGGATTGGTGGTGACCGATGACGAAGAGCTTTACCACATCATGTTGTCAGTGCGCAGCCACGGCTGGACCCGGCATTTGCCGCGTGAAAACCATGTGACGGGCACCAAAAGCGATGATCCGTTTGAGGAAAGTTTCAAGTTTGTGCTGCCCGGCTATAACCTGCGCCCGTTGGAAATGAGCGGCGCGATTGGTCAGGAACAGATCGCCAAACTGCCCATGATTGTGCGCGAACGCCGCGCCAATGCTCAGCGGTTTCGCGCATTGATGCAGGCCTATCCTCAAATCCGCATCCAACAAGAGATCGGCGAAAGCAGCTGGTTTGGTTTTTCCATGGTCGTGCGCCCTGACGCCGGGTTTGACCGCGCCAAGCTGATAGCGGGCCTTGGCCGTCACGGCGTGGAATGCCGCCCCATCGTGGCCGGTAATTTTGCCAAGAACGAGGTGGTGACCAAACATATGGCCCACACCATCCACGACGAGCTGCGCAATGCCGATGATATTGATCGTAATGGGCTGTTCATCGGCAACCACCACTATCCGCTTGATGCCCAATGGGACGCGTTGCGCGCGGCCTTGGACGACGTAAAAGGTTAATGCCTCCGGCGGGGATATTTAGCGCAAGAAGATGGGGCAAAGGCCAGCCCTCAGGCCACCCCGGCGCGCAGGATGTCGTGGATGTGCACCAGACCCTGAAGGGTGCCGTCAGCATCGACAGCAAAGAGCGCGCTGATTTGTGAGGTGTTCATCACGCCCAACGCCTCGGACAAAAGCGCCTGAGGCGTGATCGTGCGTGGATCGAGAGTAGCGACCTGTGACGCGGTGCGGCTCATCAGATCGGCCATGTTACGACGCAGATCGCCATCTGTGATCACGCCGATAAGTTTGCCATTTTCGATCATCGCAGCCACGCCAAACCCCTTGGCAGTCATCTCCAGCAGAGCCTCGCTCATCGGGGTTTGGGCATGTACCACCGGCAGGTCATCCCCTTTGTGCATCACGGCAGAAACCGTCAGCAGTTGCGCGCCAAGTGTGCCGCCGGGGTGAAAGGCCAGAAAGTTGTCCTTTTCAAACCCACGCAGGCGCATCAGCGCCACCGCAAGGGCATCGCCCAAAGCGGCAGTGCAAGTGGTTGATGTGGTGGGCGCCATGCCAATACCGCACGCCTCGGGCGCGTTGGGCAGGGGCAAAACATGATCCGCCTGCCTGCCCAGCGTGCCATCGGGGTTTTTGGTGATGGCCACCAAAGGAATGGCAAAACGTTTGGCATGAGCAATAATGTCGGCCAGCTCACGGGTTTCACCGGAATTGGAAATCAGGATCAGCGCATCTGCACCGGTGATCATACCCAGATCGCCGTGGCTGGCCTCGCCCGGGTGCACATATTGCGCGGGCGTGCCGGTGCTGGCCATCGTGGCGGCAATTTTGGCCGCGATATGCCCGGATTTGCCCATGCCCGAAACAACAACACGCCCCTGAACCTGAAGCAGCATTTGCACGCAATCGTCAAACGCAGCGGGCAGGCCTTCGCGCAATTGTGTCAGCGCGTCGGCTTCGATGCTCAGTACATCTCGTGCGATATCAGAGGGCGTTGGGGCGGTGCTCATTTGGGGCGCTCCGGCGAGGGGTTTGGCCATAGTGATAACCTGAGTAAGACCTCAGAGGAAGTTCATATGGCTTTCGCCACGCGCCTCAGACAGTTTGATCTGCTTTTGACGTTCACGAAACCGGTTCTTATCGTCTTGCGTGCTTTCCCCGTGGCATTGATGACAAGACACGCCGTGCTCGTATTCTGCACGCTCCATATCGGCAGGCAGGATCGGGCGGCGGCAGGCATAACACAGCTCGTGCGGGCCTTCTTTTAGCGCATGACCAACCGAAACGCGGCCATCAAAAACAAAGCAATTTCCGTTCCAGGTGCTTTGTGCCTCGGGGACATTTTCAAGGTACTTCAGGATGCCACCTTTGAGGTGATAGACGTCCTCAACCCCTTGACCAAGCAGGTAATTGGTGGATTTTTCACAGCGAATACCGCCAGTGCAAAACATAGCGATGCGTTTGTTGTGGAAGCGGTGTTGGTTTTCTTCCCACCAGGCAGGGAAATCACGGAAGCTGGCGGTTTGCGGGTCAATCGCGCCTTCAAATGTGCCAATCGCCACTTCGTAATCATTGCGGGTGTCGATAACAGCCACATCAGGGGCGGTGATCAGATCGTTCCAGTCGTCGGGATCAACATAGTGACCAACGCGCGCCTTTGGGTCCACGTCAGGTTGGCCCATAGTCACGATTTCCTTCTTCAGCCGCACTTTGAGACGGCGGAAGGGTTGCGTGGCTCTTTGGCTTTCCTTGTGTTCCAGATCGCCACATCCCGGCAGAGAGCGCAGGTGATCCAGCACCAGATCAATGCCCGAGCGTGGCCCGGCGATGGTGCCGTTGATGCCCTCGTTGGCCAACAAAAGCGTGCCCGAGATACCGTTGTCCTCGCACAGCTTCAGAAGCGGCCCCTGAATGGCAGCAGGGTTTTCAAACCGGGTGAAGTGATAAAGCGCAGCGATGATAAACATGGGCGGCATTTAAGGGATTGCGCAGGCAAGAGGCAAGAGGCCCCGCACCATTGACGCCGCACAAGGGGCTGCGTACTCCTGACATTAACCAGGAGGCTTCAAATGACCCACGCCCTTATTGTGATTGATGTGCAAAATGATTTCTGCCCCGGCGGCGCTTTGGCAGTTACCGGAGGGGATGAGATTATTCCGGGGATTAATACGTTGATGGCTGGCGCCGAGGCCGTAATCCTGACGCAGGATTGGCACCCACAGGGGCATTCCTCATTTGCGTCGTCACATCCGGGTAAGGCCGCGTTTGAGATGATCGACATGCCGTATGGCCCACAAGTGCTGTGGCCAGATCACTGCCTGCAAGGCAGCGGGGGGGCTGCGTTTCATGACGCGCTGAACACCGACCGCGCCGATATGATTGTGCGCAAAGGCTATAACCCGTCGATCGACAGTTATTCCGGATTTTTTGAGAATGACCAAACCACCCCCACTGGCCTGCACGGCTATTTGCAATCCCGCGGGATCGACCGGCTGACCATGGTGGGGCTGGCCACTGATTTCTGCGTGAATTTCACCGCCGTTGATGCCGCCAAGCTGGGCTATGCAGTCACAGTTGATATGGCGCTGTGTCGCGCGATTGATATGGATGGCTCGCTCGCGATGGCGCGTGATGGCATGCAAGCCGCGGGCGTAACACTGGGGTGAACCCTTGCTGCCCCTGCGCGGCTGACATACGCTGACCAATGCACTCAGACCGGAGCCAAACCCTTGGATATCGCCACTCGCGTACATAACCATAAATGGAAGATTGACCCGATTGTGCGGTCTTTGATTGACACGGATTTCTATAAACTATTGATGTGTCAGTCTATTTTCCGCAACCATCCAGACACGCAGGTGACGTTCAGCCTGATCAACCGAACCAAATCCATCCGTCTGGCTGAGCTGGTGGATGAGGGCGAGTTGCGGGAACAGCTGGATCATATCCGATCCCTGTCACTGTCACGCGGTGAGGGCACATGGCTGCGCGGCAATACGTTTTATGGCAAGCGCCAGATGTTCACACCTGAATTCATGGAGTGGTTCGAGGAGCTGCGCCTGCCGCCCTATCATCTGGAGAAACGTGACGGGCAATACGAGCTGACATTTGAAGGCACATGGCCCGAGGTGATGCTGTGGGAAGTCCCGGCATTGGCTGTGCTGATGGAACTGCGCAGCCGTGCTGTGCTGAACCGGATGAAGAAGTTTGAACTGCAAGTGCTCTATGCCCAGGCGATGACCAAACTATGGTCGAAGGTTGAGAAATTGCGCGGCATCGACGGCCTGCGGATTGCCGATTTCGGCACAAGGCGCCGACACTCATTTCTGTGGCAGGACTGGTGCGTGCAAGCCATGGGCGAGGGCCTGGGCAAGGCGTTTATCGGCACGTCCAACTGCCTGATTGCCAAAAACCGCGAGGTCGAGGCAATTGGCACCAATGCCCATGAATTGCCCATGGTCTATGCCGCCTTGGCCAAGGACGACGCGGCATTGGCACGCGCGCCCTATGACGTGCTGTCAGACTGGCACGATGAACATGACGGCAACCTGCGCGTCATCCTGCCCGACACCTATGGCACCCAGGGGTTTTTGGACAACGCCCCCGATTGGCTGGCTGGCTGGACAGGGATGCGGATTGATTCCGGTGATCCCGCGACGGGGGCCGAAACGGCGATCAACTGGTGGAAATCGCGCGGCGAGGACCCAACGAAGAAACTGGTGATCTTCTCGGATGGGTTGGACGAGGACAAGATCATATCCCTGCACCAGCAATTCGCCGGTCGGGTGAACGCCAGCTTCGGCTGGGGGACGCTGCTGACCAATGATTTCCGTGGCCTGACAGAAGGCGATGCATTGGCGCCGTTCTCGCTGGTGTGCAAGGCCGTGGCCGCAAATGGAAAACCAACGGTAAAGCTGTCGGACAACCCCCGCAAAGCCATGGGCCCCGCATCCGAGATCGAGCGGTACAAACGGGTGTTCGGGGTTGGAAAGCAGGAAGAGCAGGAGGTTGTGGTTTAAAGCGTTTCGACTTATTGTTGAATCACGACAATATGGCGAAACGCCCATAACGATTGAACGTTTCGCGCGTTTCGATCTCAAGTTGTGTCTCACACTTAAACTCGAAACGCTTTAGCGCAGTGTTTGCGCAGTTGTTTTTCGCTTGGTTACAAAATTACCAAGCAAAGCATCTGCAAATCTACAGCTTTGTCTCAGCCTCAATCGCACGTTTTGATTTGCGCGCACGTTCCGTTGCTGATTTCAGCTGACCACAGGCCGCCATAATATCCTCACCACGTGGGCGGCGAATGGGGCTGGCATAGCCTGCGTTGTGCACAATCTCGGCAAAGGCTTCGATTCGCGCCCAGTCACTGCGCTCATAAGGGGCACCGGGCCATTCATTGAACGGGATCAGGTTGATCTTGGCCGGGATTCCTTGGATCAGACGCACCAGACGGCGGGCATCGGCGTCGCTGTCATTCACGCCCTTCAGCATCACATATTCAAATGTGATCCGCTCAGAATTGCTGACTTTGGGATACTCGCGCAGCGTATCAAGCAACGCCGCGATGTTCCATTTCTTGTTGATCGGCACCAGCTTGTCACGCACATCATCCGTTGTGGCGTGAAAGCTGACCGCCAGCAAACAGCCAATTTCTTCGGCAGTTTTGGCAATCTCGGGCACCACACCTGATGTGGACAACGTGATCCGGCGGCGCGACAACTGTATGCCCTCTGGGTCCATTGCAATCTTCATCGCGTCGCGCACATTATCAAAGTTATACAATGGTTCGCCCATGCCCATCAGAACTATGTTGCTCAGCAAACGCGGGCCATCAGTGCGCGTGCCGCGCTCGGGCCATTCATTCAGATCGTCGCGCGCCACCATCACCTGACCGATGATTTCTCCTGCTGTCAGGTTGCGCACCAGTTTCTGGGTGCCCGTGTGACAGAACGAACACGTCAGCGTACACCCGACCTGAGACGAAATGCACAAGGTTCCGCGGTCAGTTTCGGGGATATAAACCACCTCAACCTCATGCCCGCCAGCAATGCGCACCAGATACTTGCGCGTGCCATCATCACTGATCTGACGGCTGACGACTTCGGGCACCGCAATCACAAATGCCTCGGCCAGTTCGGCACGGTACACTTTTGACAGGTTTGTCATTTCGGCAAAGTCGCGCACGCCCCACTGATAGATCCACTGCCAGATCTGGCCCGCCCGCATCTTGGCCTGCTTTTGTGGCGCACCATGGGCAATCAACACTTCGCGCAGCGCATCACGGGTCAGGCCCACAAGGTTGATCGGCCCCTCCGGTATTTTCCGGGGGATCGTCATCACGTCCTGCGTGATCGGCGCACTGGCCTGGGTGTTTGTATTTTCATCCATCAGATGCGAGTGCATATAGGAATTGGATCATGATATCTACAGGTGAGATGATAACATTTCTTGCGCAAGTTCCCTGACATCAGGCGTCACCCCATCATGAACAAGGCGATCCAGATCAGGTTTAAGCATCATTCGGATGTCAGCAGTCAGATGCCGCACAATTAGGTCCAAAATCCACTGCTGCCAGAAATCATCATCCGTGCGAAAAACCGCACTAATATGCGGCACGATTTCGGGACCGGAATGCGCAAGCAACTGTGCCACCGGACCCGCGACAGGCCAGTTTGCGTCCTGCACCCACTCCAGCAAGGCCGCGTAATGCGGAATCAGTTGAGAGTTTTCCAAATTTCCTGCGCGTTCGACTGCCGCGAGGTCAAATTTGTCCAGCGGAACAATATGGCTGTCTGTCATCTTACTAAACCTTTCACTTTGCCATGGCAGTGACAGCTGACCAGATGATCATTCACAAGGCCCACCGCTTGCATGAAAGCATAAACAATCGTCGGACCACAAAATTTGAATCCACGTTTCTTCAAATCTTTTGAAATTTGTTGGGATAATTCGGTCTGGGCGGGCACATCATCCATTGTGGCCCAATTGTTCTGGATCGGTTTGCCTCCAACATAACTCCAAAGATAAGTGTCAAAGCCCTGTTCGGCCTCGATCGCTTGCCAGACACGGGCGTTGTTGATGGCCGCTTCGATCTTGCCACGGTGGCGCACAATGCCGGGATTATCCAATAACCGCAGCACGTCTTCCTCACCCCATTCGGCAACAATATTTGGGTCAAACCCCTGAAATGCCTTACGGAATTCTTCGCGCTTGCGCAGAATGGTGATCCAGGCCAACCCCGCCTGAAACCCATCCAGGATTAGTTTTTCCCACAGGGCACGGCTGTCATACTCCGGCACGCCCCAATCGGTATCGTGATACGCCAGATACAGCTCATCCGGCCCGGCCCATCCACAGCGCTCTGTCATTCAATCTACCTTTAGGGCTTTCAGCACGGCACCTGTCTATCGTTCAAATTGTCCATTTAAGACTTCATTAGCGTGAACCCATCACCTTGTGAACCACCACAGATCGTAAGGGCCCCACCATGCGCAAAAGCAAACTGATCAAAGCAGATATACCAGCAGGTCAACATGACCCGCTGTCTTATGCCGTTTCAGCAAGGGATCGCTCTACGATACAAATGGTGGATCAGGCGGTTCGCCACAAACAAGTTCTGTTGGCCTATCAGGCGGTTGTCCCCTCAGGCGATCAATCGCGCCCCGCGTTTTACGAAGGATTGATTCGCGTCCTTGATGAAACCGGGCGTATCATCCCCGCCAAGGATTTCGTCGAATCTATTGAAGAAACTGAAACCGGGCGGGTGATTGATTGCCTGGCGCTGGAACAAGGGATCAAGGCTCTGGCCTCACACCCCGGATTGCGCCTGTCGATCAATATGTCTGCGCGCTCCATTGGATACAGTCGCTGGATGCGCACTCTCAAACGCGGCCTTAGCAAAGATCCAACAGTTGCAGAACGCCTGATCCTTGAAATCACAGAAAGCTCGGCCATGTTGGTGCCCGAACTGGTTGTCGGATTCATGAACGACTTGCAAAGACAGGGGATAAGCTTTGCTCTCGATGATTTTGGCGCGGGATATACATCATTCCGCTATCTAAGAGATTTCTATTTCGACATTCTCAAAATCGACGGGCAATTCATCCGTGGCATCAGCGAAAACACCGACAATCAAATTCTGACAGCTGCTCTTGCCTCGATTGCCGAACAGTTTGACATGGTCACAGTGGCCGAAAGTGTTGAACAACCGCGCGACGCGGCATTCCTGACCTCCATGGGGATTGATTGCCTGCAAGGGTATTACTTCGGCGCACCCACCGTGCGCCCACCATGGCTTGAGGTCGACAACAGACAAGTCAGCGCCTAACCTGCGACAACCCTTCGGTTGCCGCATTGCGGCATCTGCGGTATGAGACGCCTAAGGCGGGGATGTCCGGCACCAGCATCAATTGCGTATATTGGGCATTCCTCGACCACGAAATTGGTGGAGGACACAAAATTGACCAACGTAGTAATCGCATCTGCTGCACGCACCGCTGTCGGATCCTTTGGGGGTGCATTCGCAAACACACCCGCACATGATCTGGGATCAGCCGTATTGGAAGCCATTGTTGAACGCGCAGGCATCAGCAAGGACGACGTATCAGAAACAATTCTGGGTCAGGTTTTGACCGCTGGTCAGGGCCAAAACCCGGCACGCCAGGCGCATATCAATGCAGGGCTGCCCAAAGAAAGCTCCGCCTGGTCGATCAACCAGGTTTGTGGCTCGGGCCTGCGTGCCGTGGCGCTGGGTGCGCAACACATTCAACTAGGTGATGCCAGCATCATCGCCGCTGGTGGCCAGGAAAACATGACGCTCAGCCCCCATGTGGCAAACCTGCGTGCCGGCCATAAAATGGGCGACATGAAATACATCGACAGTATGATCCGCGATGGCCTGTGGGATGCCTTCAACAACTACCATATGGGCCAAACCGCCGAAAACGTCGCCGACCAGTGGCAGATCACCCGCGACATGCAGGATGCATTTGCCGTTGCGTCTCAGAACAAAGCTGAAGCTGCTCAAAACGCTGGGAAATTTGACGACGAGGTGATCACCTTTACCGTCAAAACCCGCAAGGGCGACATCGAGGTAAGCAAAGACGAATACATTCGTCACGGTGCCAATATCGAAGCCATGCAAAAGATGCGCCCTGCCTTCGCCAAAGATGGTTCTGTAACTGCCGCCAACGCCTCGGGCCTGAACGACGGCGCCGCCGCCGTTCTGCTGATGAGCGCGGATGACGCCGAAAAACGCGGCATTCAACCGTTGGCGCGCATTGCATCTTATGCAACCGTTGGTCTGGACCCGTCGATCATGGGTGTTGGCCCGATCCACGCCAGCCGCAAAGCGTTGGAAAAGGTCGGCTGGTCGGTTGATGATCTGGATCTTGTTGAAGCCAACGAAGCTTTTGCTGCGCAGGCCTGTGCCGTGAACAAGGACATGGGGTGGGACCCGTCAATTGTAAACGTCAACGGTGGTGCCATCGCCATTGGTCACCCCATTGGTGCCTCGGGCTGTCGTATCCTGAATACACTGTTGTTTGAGATGCAGCGCAGAGACGCCAAAAAGGGCCTCGCCACACTGTGTATCGGTGGTGGCATGGGCGTCGCCATGTGCCTCGAACGGGCATAAGCCTCATGCGAATCGCATTGATCATTAGGGGCGCCCAAACCGGCGCCCCTTTTTCTATCTTAAGGCCGCATCAGCAAGAAATCGCAACTAATGGCTGCACTGCGGTAATTTGTTGGCGCAACAATGTTGCGCACCCTGCCATCAAAGAGTAATAGAGTTACCAACCTGATTAACCACATTGGAGGACCCCATGGCACGAACAGCACTCGTCACAGGCGGATCGCGCGGCATCGGCGCAGCCATCTCAAAAGCCTTGAAAGCCGAAGGCCACAACGTCGCCGCCACTTACGCTGGCAATGACGAAGCCGCCGCTGCCTTTACAGCGGAAACTGGCATCAAGACCTACAAATGGAACGTCGCCGACTACGATGAATCCACCGCAGGTATCGCCAAGGTTGAAGCCGAAATTGGCCCAATTGATATCGCTGTTGCCAACGCAGGCATCACCCGCGACGCGCCATTTCACAAAATGACGCCAGAACAGTGGCATCAAGTGGTCGACACCAATCTGACCGGCGTGTTCAACACTGTACACCCAATCTGGCCCGGCATGCGGGAACGCAAGTTTGGCCGTGTCATCGTGATCAGCTCAATCAACGGCCAAAAAGGCCAGTTCGCACAGGTGAACTATGCCGCAACCAAAGCGGGTGATCTGGGCATTGTGAAATCACTGGCCCAGGAAGGCGCGCGCGCAGGCATCACCGCCAACGCAATCTGTCCCGGCTACATCGCCACAGAAATGGTTATGGCGGTACCTGAAAAAGTGCGCGAGTCGATAATTGCCCAAATTCCTGCTGGCCGACTGGGTAAGCCCGAGGAAATCGCCCATTGCGTAACGTTCCTGGCATCGGATGATTCGCAGTTCATCAACGGCTCGACCATTTCGGCGAATGGTGGGCAATTCTTCGTCTGAATTGAACAATCTACAATAAAAAGGGCCGGTCGCAATAACCGGCCCTTTCCTATTTCCGAACAACGCTTGCAACGATCACTCGGAAGAATTCGGTTTCCTGAACCAACGGAAAATAGCTGACAAAGCATCACCACGCGCCTGATGGGCGGCACGAATGGCAATTCGGGTGCGCTCGCTTGTCGGTGCTTCAATCATGGCTGGCTCCTTTTCATATCAGCATTCCTTGACTGAGATTAATATGAACCCCCATTTACCGCACCACAAACGAGACTTTCTTTGCCTTCAGTTAAATGATACTTAACTGAAATGTCGGATCGCCTGCCCCCGTTGACCGCCCTGCGCGCCTTTGATGCCGCCGCCCGGCACATGTCATTTCAGATGGCCGCTGCAGAGCTAAATGTAACGCCAGCCGCACTCAGTTTTCAGATCAAATCGCTTGAAGAACATTTGGGCACGCTGCTGTTTCGCCGCCTGAACCGCGCGGTTGAGCTGACGGAGGCAGGTCGCGTCTTGGCCCCTGGTGCCAAAGATGGCTTTGAGGCACTGAGCCTGGCCTGGCGCGCGGCGCGGCGGATCAATGACAGCGGGTCAGTCACCGTTACAGCCGGCCCGGCCTTTACGTCAAAATGGCTGGCACCCCGGCTGTTTGACTTCGCGCGCGCGCATCCTGAAATTGAACTCAAGTTTTCAGCCAGCCTGCGCATTGTCGATCTGGAGCGTGATGAAATTGATGTCGCCATCCGCTTTGGTCTTGGGCCTGATACCGGGTTACATTCGGTACCGTTGGACGATGAATGGATCACACCTGTGATGACCCCAGAACTGGCCGAGCGTTATCCGACACCTGAAAGTTTGAAAGACGCGCCGCTCATCATCGACGATTCCGTTGATTTTCTGTCACTTTCCACCGATTGGGCCACATGGTTTCGGGCAAATGGGATAGATCACACACCACAGCACGGCATCCATTTTTCGCAACCGGATCATGCCATTAACGCCGCGGTGTCAGGGGCCGGCGTCACCTTGGGCCGCAACACATTGGTGCAACACGACATAAGCACCTGCCGGTTATTGGCACCATTTCGGATCGCCTTAGGCACCAAAGCACGCTTTCGTATTTTGTGTCAGGAAGGCCTAGAAGATCGTCCGAACATCAAAGCGTTTCGGGAATGGATTTTACGTCAAGCCTCCGAGATGGAAGACCTGACGCAAAACCACACTATTCTTGATGTATCAGAGGTCTAGGCCTCGACAGCAAGTCGTTCGATTTCTTCTTTAAGCCGTAGCTTTTGTTTTTTGAGTTCTGCAATCACCAGATCCGACGACCCCGGAGCACGTTGCTCTTCTTCGACCTTGGTTGAGAGATCCTGATGTTTCCGTTTCAGTTCTTCCACATGCGAACTTAGGCTCATAGATAATCTCCTTTTCCGGGTTTCAAACTCAACACTCCGAGTGCACCATATTTTTACAAAACTGTCACGCTGCGTGTGCGAAAAACGCTTGGGAATTTCACTCGGTTTGTCAGCGTTATATTAACAAAATGGTAACGCGGCCCCGTTTCGCAAGAGGCAAGCAGTTGCTTTGGTGTAATTTTCCCGGTCGCCGGGATGGCTGGCCCCTTCGTGCAGCAACCATCCATCATGCAAAAGAAATTCTGCCCGCCCGCCTTTACGCCCCCGGACCAAGGCCAGCCGGGCAGGTTTTCCACGTCTTGGGATCAGCGGCAAAAGCTCCAGGCTGCCCAAATACTGCGCCATTGCCCCAAGCAGTTCTGGCACCCGGTCTGCACGGTGGATTATTGTCACACACCCCTTAGAGGCCGCACGTTTGGCCGCTGCCTTCACCCAATCGGCCAGCGCCGTTTCTTCACCCAAGGCCATCTCGCGCCCGGAATCGCGGGCTGCAACGCTGGCTGAACGGTCAAAATATGGTGGATTTGCGATGACATGGTCAAACTGGCGCTGGCGTAGTGCCTCGGGCATGTTCACCAGATCGCCCGTCACCACCTCGGCGGTAATTCCGTTGGCCTGTGCATTGCGCCGTGCAAGCCCGGCATAATCGGCTTGCCGTTCCAGCCCGCTCAGCTGCACCCCCGGCACACGGGCCGCGCAACACAGCATCGCCGCCCCGGCCCCACAGCCCAGATCAAGCAGGCTCTGCCCGGCGCGAATGGGCACAGATGCAGCCAGCAAAACGGGATCAATCCCCGCACGGTATCCGGCCTTGGGCTGCGCCAGCGTCAGCCGCCCGCCCAGAAAGGCATCCCGGCTCAGCGCATCTTCGGGCCAGGTCTCACTCATGCACCGGCAACCCGTTGTCTAACAAGGCCCGGCGGGCCGCATCAAAATCACCCTCAGCCACCATTATCCGGCGTGGGAAAACCCCGATTGAGCCCTCAAGGATGCTCATATTTACGTCCAATTCAAAGCAGTCTATACCCTCGCCCTGAAGCAACGCTTTGGCAAAGGCGATCTGGGTCGGGTCGTTGGTGCGCATCAGTTGTTTCATGAACATGAGATAAGGGCACAGATCGGCAAATGTCGAGCCTGTGTGACGGGAGTGTGATGGGATTGGACGACGTAGCCACCAAGCCGCATGAACAGCTGGCAGACCACTTGAGTGACCGGATGGCGGCGGTGAACGCATTGATCCGTGATCGGATGAAATCCCGCCACGCCCCGCGTATCCCCGAAGTGACAGCGCATTTGGTTGAAGCAGGCGGCAAACGCTTGCGCCCGATGCTGACTTTGGCTGCGGCCGAGCTGTGTTCCTATGAGGGCGAATTTGATGTGCATCTCGCCTCAAGCGTTGAGTTTATTCATACCGCGACCCTGCTGCATGATGATGTCGTAGACGAAAGCGGCCAGCGTCGTGGGCGCCCCACCGCGAACTTGCTTTGGGATAACAAATCCAGCGTTCTGGTGGGCGACTATCTGTTTTCGCGGTCGTTTCAGTTGATGGTCGAAACCGGATCATTGCGGGTGCTTGATATCCTGTCCAACGCATCGGCCACAATTGCCGAAGGCGAAGTGCTGCAACTGACCGCCGCGCGTGATCTGGCCACAGATGAAAGCATCTATTTGCAGGTGGTACGCGGCAAAACTGCGGCACTGTTTTCGGCTGCCACAGAGGTGGGAGGCGTGATTGCCGGCGCCCCCGACGATCAGGTTCAGGCCCTGTATGATTACGGTGATGCATTGGGTATCGCGTTTCAGATCGTGGATGATCTGCTGGATTATCAGGGCCAGAGCACAGCCACCGGCAAAAACGTTGGTGATGATTTCCGTGAACGCAAACTGACACTGCCAGTGATCAAAGCTGTGGCCGCCGCTGACGCCGAGGAACGCGCCTTTTGGCAGCGCACCATTGAAAAGGGTGATCAGCGCGACGGTGATCTGGAACACGCGCTGGACCTGCTTGATCGTCACGGTGCCATGGCCGCAACACGCACAGATGCCCTTGGTTGGAGCGCCAAAGCGCAAACCGCCATCCGGCAATTGCCCGAGCACCCCGTGCGGCAAATGCTGGATGATCTGGCCGATTATGTGGTGGCACGGATCAGCTAAAAATGCGCCGCAGGGACATGTAGCAAGATTTGCTCAGGGATTCAGCCGCACCGCGACGACCCACCAGCCGGGGTTCTGTTCGCTCAACCGCCCGGCTGCTGACGCCGCCGTTTCCGCATCAGAATACAGCCCGAAACATGTGCCACCCGATCCCGACATACGCGTCAGCATGCAGCCCGGCGTAACTGTCAGCGCCGAAAATACCTGTTCTATCACTGGCTCGGCTTCAATCGCGGGGGCCTCAAGATCATTTCGCATCCCCCTTAACCAGTCGATCAATTCAGCTGCCGTCTGGCCTTGTGGCACCTCTTGGGGCATGGGGGCATTGTCTGATCGCTTTAGCCGCTTGAACACTTCAGCAGTGAGCACCGGCAGGTTGGGGTTAACCAGAACTGCGTGCAGCGTGGGCATACCGGGCAGAACCTCTACCTTCTCACCGACGCCACGCATCCGCGCAGTTTGACCAAGCAAACACACCGGCAGATCAGCGCCCAGAGTGTGTGCATTGCCTGGGATTGGCCTGCCGCTGAGGTCTGATAGTGCCCGCAATGTGGCTGCTGCGTCACTTGATCCGCCGCCGATACCAGCGGCATGAGGCAGCACTTTGGTTAGGCGCATCGCTGCCCCAACGCGGGCCAACGCAGCGGCACGGATCATGATGTTACGTTCATCCACAGGCACGCCGCGCGCCAGCGGCCCGGACACACTCAGCGTGGTTTTGGCAGCAGGTGAAACACGGATCGTGTCCCCTACATCAGCAAACATCACCAGCGAATCCAGCAGATGATATCCGTCCGCGCGCTTACCGGTCACATGCAATGTCAGATTGATTTTGGCCGGTGCAAAGACCTTACCCATCTTCGCCCGCAATCCTCAGAGGTGGTGCCCCCTCGTTGGCCAAAACGGTATCAAGACCCAACTCCAGTTTACTGCGGATGCGGTCAGGGTCCAGGTCAGGGCTCGGCTCGTCCTCTTTGACAAAAGACAGGGCGCGCTTCCACTGAAACTCGGCTTCGGTAAACCGACCAACGGACCACAGAACGTCCCCCAGATGGTCATTCACCACCGGGTCAACCGGCTCAAGCTCGGCGGCACGCTCCATATGGCCAATCGCCTCGTCATAGCGGCCCAGACGATAGAGCACCCAACCAAGGCTATCGACGATGTACCCAGAATTGGGCTGCGCCGCGACGGCCTCTTGGATCATCGCCAATGCTTCGTCCAAGTTCACTTGTTTCTCGACCATGGAATATCCGAGGTAATTCAACACCTGTGGCTGACCGGGGTTCAGCTCCAGCGCCTTGCGGAAATCGGCTTCGGCCTGCTCCCAATTGTCCAGACGTTCATGGCTGATCGCACGGGCATAATAGACAAACCACTGGCTGCT
>Ga0209121_10000808_pt1 | contig 33387 bp, 31 predicted proteins | sample Cruoilmetagenom3_FD_187292 | JGI IMG/M metagenome (GOLD analysis project Ga0209121, IMG submission 187292) | Oil polluted marine microbial communities from Coal Oil Point, Santa Barbara, California, USA - Sample 3 (SPAdes) (version 2) | ecosystem: Environmental > Aquatic > Marine > Oil seeps ... | reverse complement strand
AAACTATACTTGTGAACGATGTACCTGTCCTAAATTTACCTAAGAGTGTGAACGATGTGCCTGTCTTTGCATGTAAACGATGTACTTGTCCTCATCACCTAAGACCTAAAAATGCCACGGTAAACTCACGGTTAATTCTTTATTAAAAAACACACACCACCCAAAAAATAGACATAGACACAGAGTTATTTGTCCAATGTCCAAGGTCCAACGTCCAATGTCCAAAGTCAAACGGACCCGCAGATATAGTTAAATAGTTGAGTGGTTGAATCGTTGAGTAGTTGAGTTGGTGATTAGGAAAAACCCAACGAACCCAACGAACCCTATCAACGCTATAGACGCAACAGACGCCATGGACGCAATAAACGCAGACATAGTTAAATGGTTAAGTGGTTGAGTAGTTGAGTAGGTCGAAGTAGAATATTGACTATAGACTGATGACTTAGGACTGGAGCGAAGCGATTATTGTTCAATAAGTTTCAGAAAATTCTTAAGAATTCTCCTTCCATACTTATCTGATCTCTCGAAATGAAATTGAGTCCCAAAGATAGGCTTTTCTCGATGTATTACTGCTTCTATGCAGTAATCTGAAGCCATAATAGGTAAGAGGGGATCCATAACAGCCGTTACATATTCTTCGTGACTTTCTGGAAGTTTTGCAACATTTGGGATACCATTTATAAGGGGATGCTCCCGTAACTTACTTATCTCTACCAATCTTTTTATATTCTCTTTGCGCTCAAAAACAGCCCCAAAGGCACGACATATCAATTGAAAGCCAAAGCATATACCAATAATGGGAATACTGGCGTTTCTAATAAACGAAAGCCAACCATCTTCGTAATCATCTTTAGTTATAAGACGTTCGGAACCAGACAGAACAACCCCATCCATTCTTCCTATAGGGGATTCCCAGCCTAACAGGGTTACATTAGTTTCCGATTCCAAGAATTCCTTCAACTTCACTATTTTTTTTTCGCTGTTTTTTTTATAGAAGTTGAAAAGACCAATCATTTAATTTTTATGGCATCAGAATTATCTGTAACAATCTCGAGTCCGTATTTTTCATGATCAATAAGTTTCCCCTCTAACTTAACCACTGCATTATTTAATATTTCGAAATCAAAGCCCTTTTCCTTTAATTCCTCCACGCCTTCTTTCCACATAAGGAAGGTAAAAGCGTCTTTCGATCTTCCGAAATCCAGGAAGAGATGACCACCTCGGGATATGTTCCAGTTCGATGGAGTGCCGACAACTACTACCCATTCTCCAACATGCTTCCTTAACAGGGATATATTATACGGGTCAAGAGTAGGAACTCTTTTAAGTTCAAGTGGAGCAGAACGAGCCCACATACTGTTAAATTTCCTTTGATATTCCTTTATTATCTGTTTTGATCCTCTTACAATCAGAATATTTTCATCATTTAAATTCTCAGCAGAATGAGTCCAGTTATACGAACCCGTAATTAGTACATTGCTATCAATTATTGAGAACTTATTATGCATTATCCCCTGATGTTTTCCAACTTTTGATAGATGTGTCTCATCAAGCCTTACCTCTATCCCCCTACCCTCCAGGAAGCGATGTTTGGAGTACCTAATCTCATCGGATTTTTCACCATCCATCATCACCCTTACTTTAACACCTTTCTCTACAGCAAGAGCGAGTGCATTCGATAGTTCCCTATCAGTTAATATATACATTGCCACATCTATCTTCTTCCCTGCCATGGATAATTCCTTGATGATTGCATCCCTTATCCCACCACCAGGACTAAAGAATGCCTGAATTGTTACAGATATTATAAGTAAAAACATATTTTCTCCTTATTTTTACTACATTACATAAAGGAAAGATAAGTGGGTAGATGGGTAAATAAGTTCATAATTCTATGTTCTGGGTTCTGAGTTCGTGGTTAGGATTTAGGATACAGGAGTTGTGAGAGAAGCAACTACTGTCCAAAGTCCGAGGTCCGATGTCTAATGTCAGTATTATATTCCAACCTACTTAACTATTCAACCACTCAACCATTTAACTATATAGTTTGTCTACTAACTAATGACTGTTGACTCATATCTATATATCTGGAAAGCCCTCGGTACTATCTGGATATCAAGTTCATTTGCTTTCAAAGGCAGTAACTCGCCATCAACCTGTATTGGGAGTACTCTTTCAAAATTGGCAGTAATCTTCTCCGTCTTCCAATAGGTAACCTCTTCTATGTCAAGATGGGTCCCTGAATATACCTTGGGAAACTTAATAATAAACTTGGCTTTGTTGATTAAGCTCATTAAACAGACATCCAGCATACCATCCTGTATATCAGCCTTTGGGGCAATCTTAAAGCCTCCCCCATAAGTGGATGCATTGTTCACCGTAAACATCAAAAGATTAGAATCTACGTTCCTCTCCAATGTGGTTATCCGGGCACTGAATCCTCTAAATGTAAAAAGATTTTTAAATACCATACCAACATATCCGAGATTACTCTTTAGATTCTTTTCTTTCATATCATGTATTATCTGTGCATCGAATCCAGCACCAACATTAGTTAAGAATATTCTATTATTTACCTTCCCAGCATCCACTAACTCCGTGGTATCTGCTTCTAAACTATCCAGAAAGGAATCCAATCCATGCCAGGCCCCTAACTCCCTCGTGAAGTCATTGCAACTCCCTCCTGGTATTAACCCGAGCTTTACATCCCTTCCGATACATCCATTTGCTACTTCGTTATAGGTTCCATCTCCTCCAAGAACTAAAAGAGTCTCTACATCATTGCCGGATATTATCTCCTCTGCAAGTAGAGTTGCATGTCCAGGATATTCTGTAAAGTGAAAGGAATAGCGCTTCCCTCTCTTATCCAACAGGTCTGTCAGGTCCTCAAACATCGCCCTAGACCTTCCTCTATCTGCTGCTGGATTTACTATTATCGGTAATGTCATTATCTATCTAAGGAATATCCCTCCAAAAAAGGAGGATATTATTAAAACGAAGCAATTTTATATACCAATTTTCTCTGCTTTTAAGTTTATTAATCTCTCTCCTTTCGGGTATCGCTTCAAATAGCTGGCATAAACAGACCGATTACACCTGCAATAATAGCAAGAACCCCAATAGGTACTGCCAGGGTTGTCATCGCCGTATCCATCTGACCCTTTGACTCTTCAGTTCGTGGAATCAATTTTAGAAGATCCAGTATTAAGAATCCTCCAGCAATGATACCCATAATACCCTGAAATGTTCCGGCTGCGCCATGGACTCCCCAGAAACCTATACTGGTAAGTATTATAACAATTCCAAATGGGATTTTTAGGGCTGTTAGTGCCTTGAGGGAATTCTCCATTGAACTGAATGCTTCCCATTTCTTGAGTAGATCCATCGTTAGAATGAGACCCCCTAAGATCAAAAATTCCATAAGTTACCTCCTTTATTTTTTGCCACAGAGATACAGATCAAACCTTATAAGTTGTGTCCTCCGTGTAGCTCTATAGTTACCATTCAATGCTGATTCCATTATTCCTCAATTATCTCTACATTTGCTCGAGGAATGGTTAATTCGCTACCCTCTTCTGTTTTAACTTTTAATATCCTTACCTTTGATTCACTCTCAACAATTTTCAGATCAGGAGGAAGTTCGATAACCTTCCCGATGATTCCAAAGTATGGTTCCCTTATTATTCGAACAGTTTCCCCCACCCCAAGACCTTTTGAATAGTCTTTTACCTTGTGAAGGGTCGAACTTTCGGAAAGCGGAACAACCACCTCAGGACGGAGAACACCAGCCCTAATCTGTGTGGCGCCATTTATGGAAGCTCGGTCTCCTTTATGTTGAGCAAGGAGTCTAAAAGCTGCGGGAGACATATCCATTTTCCCGAACCCTTCGGTAACAATTAGGGTAATACCCTTGTTTTCATTTCCCGTTATAGCTACACCTATCTCATATCCGAGGAAATCCTTCAAAACCGCATCATCTATACCCCCAACAACAAGTCCAACCGCCCCTACATTAACTGCTTTAAGAATGGCCTCCTTTGTTACATTCGAACCGCCAATCAATACCTTGTCGCGGAGACTTTCGTCAATCATCTCAGGCACTACAACTTCCTTCCTGCTATCAACGATTGGCTGTATTATACCTCGGGTTTCTCCTCCAATGCCAAAGATACCCTGCACAAAAGTAACCTTGGACTCTACTACAACTCCTTCATTTTCTATTATATCTACAACCCTACCATCCATGTACGCATCTATCTCTACTGGAGTTGGAGTTCCCCGTAAGATAAGCTGCCCTGTGATATTGGAGATAGTTTCTACCTGACCCTTTATAGGGGATTTAATCTCTGTTTTGAACAATCCAAATAATCCAGAGGTTTCTGCAATTGTTTCTCCTTTTTCGATTGGGTCGCCTTCCTTCTTTTTCATAAACTGTTCCAGTTCATCAGGCAGTACCCCCAACTTTCCAGCGAGGTTTACCGTCTCCACATCTCCCGGCAACTCTGTCCTCGCAACTATGTCCTCTCCCTTCACTCTATCCCCAATCTTGACTATCACATCACCCTTTAATGGCAACCTTCTCTCCTTTCTCAGATTGATACTGGTTGTTACCTTAAGACCCGGTGTATACGCATGTGCCATTATTCCTCCTTTGCCTCAGGATAGATGGACAGGGCTTTATTCCATCTGTTCAGATTCTCACGCCTCTTCTCTTCATCTTCGGGTAATTCTAAAGGCCTACCTCGACAATCCACAATTACACCAACGATCCCTCCAGTTATGGATGCCTCGACCTCTTTGCCTTTACCCTCACCCATATCAAAATACTTACTTGGCTTTATTACAGCGGCAACCTTTTCCCCATCTGCGAGCGGTACGAGTACCATATCTCCCGCATTTATCTTTATTACTTCAGACCCCATTTCAATCTCCAATGCTTCTCTCCCCTCTGGGGCCTTACCTGTCGGCGCAATACATGTTCCCAGTCTTATCAGGCAATCCTTGTCAAATACTTCTGTTGCTGCTTTCTTATGGATTGTTGAGAGAACTCCAAGATGAGGCATCATAAATATTGAATCTACTGCCAGCCCTGTTACGCCTTCGGGTTGAAAGGAATCTATCAGCATAAAAGCTGCCTGAGCTCTTCTTGGAGCATGAGAGAGAGCTCCACCCGAACCAACTATAAGATTTAGTTTCATCATATTAACAAGAGTTGCCCCTGTGGAAACCTGTTCAAATGCATCCGATATTGTCCTTTCTTGCTGCACGCCTTTTAGCCCTACAGCCATCTCTTTATGTTGTCTAAGCGCAAGCCGCAGAGCCTCTCTTGCAAGCGCTTGTTCCATTTTCAGTTCTTTGAGAGACATTGGCACAGTAGTAGGCCTTATCATTTTATTCCGAACCCTGTTACCAAGGTCGTCTCTTCTCATTAAGAATGGAACCCAGCGAAGGACATTTTCCATCCCTGCCTCTGAGAGAACATTGGATACAGAATAGCTCATCCCCAGATTAGCAGAAACAGTTCTGTTGAATATACCGTCAAACACAGAGAAAATATCGGTGGTTGCACCTCCAATATCCACTCCCATAACATTGATGTTCTGTCTCTCTGCAATGGTCTGGATTATAGCCCCAACCGCTCCTGGGGTCGGCATTATAGGAACATCAGTCCATTCCATCAGCTTTTTATATCCCGGTGCATGGGCCATTACATGTTCCATAAACAGTTCATGTATTGCATCTCTTGCCGGTCTTAAATTTTCTCTTTCAAGAACTGGTCTTAGATTATCTACTATGCTTAAAGCGGTCTTTTCTTCCAATGCTTCCTTGACCGCCTCTCGTGCATCCACGTTCCCTGCAAAGATCACCGGGAGTTCATACCCGGTTCCAAATCTGGGTTTAGGATCCGCAGCCTCAATGGTTTCACTTAATTCCACCACATGCGAGACTGTTCCACCGTCAATTCCTCCCGAGAGAAGGATCATGTCCGGTCTTAAGTCTCTGATTAGTTCTATACGTTTGTGTGGCCTTCTACGGTCATTGGTAGCAATGACACCCATCACGATTGCTCCTGCACCAAGTGCTGCACGGGCAGCACTCTCAGCAGTCATTTCTTTAACCACTCCTGCAACCATCATCTGCAGCCCTCCACCAGCACTGGATGTAGAGACATATATATCTATTCCTCGATTGCCTTTCGAAGGATAGATTATCTTTTCTCCATCCAGTATTTCTCTTCCAGTCAGTTCTTCCACTTCCTTTACAGAGTTCAGAACTCCTCTCGTAACATCTTCAAAGGGAGCTTCCACTGTTGTAGGAGCTTCTCCTCTTACCACCAACCGGTATTCGTCACCTTTTTTCTCTATAAGGATTGCTTTTGTTGTTGTGCTGCCACAGTCCGTAGCCAGGATTCTATTCAGCTCCGTCTTCTTCTCCATGACACCTCCTTTCTATCTCCTGGATAAGATACTCAACATTTTTCCTGTCTTCCAATAGAACTGTTATCTCCCAATAAGATTTCGAATTAAACAGTGCCTGCACAAAGGGATTGGCCATTACCATAAGTTGACTCCCAATGAAACTTAAGGGTTTCATGGTCTCTATAAACATTATAGCAGGTGTGGTTAGCCCTCTGCCAACTATTTCCTGTGCAAGTTTGCCAAGCATATCATTCCTTCTTTCTTCCGAGATATCCTCAGGGCCTAGTATTTTATGAAAGATATCTCCATTACCACCGAACATTTAATTCCCTGTTTGCCTTCACTTCATCCAATCTACCTACAGGTGTATTGGATGGAGCGTGTTTTACTTTATCTGGATCCTTTTTTGCTTCATTTGAGATATTTATCATCGCTTCAATAAAACCATCCAGTGATTCTTTGGATTCAGTTTCTGTCGGTTCAATCATTAATGCTTCTGGAACAATTAGCGGAAAGTAAACAGTGGGCGCATGATAACCATAGTCTAATAATCTCTTTGCTATATCCAGTGTTCGTATACCGAATTCCTTGAAATCCGACCCCGAAAGGACGAATTCATGCATACAATTCTTTCCATAGGGTAGATTGTATACCTCTTTTAATTTAGTAAGTAAATAGTTGGAATTTATTACCGCCTGCTCGGTTACTTCTTCTAATCCCTTTCCCCCCAGCAGTCGGATATAAACATATGCTTTAACCATTACAGAAAATGCACCGTAGAAGGCTGAAACCTTGCCAATAGAGTTTTGCAAATTACGGTTAAAGTAATACTTCCCGCCGTCAAAATCAATAATTGGAACTGGCAGAAAAGAAGAGAGCTTAGAACACACAGCTACAGGACCACTCCCTGGACCTCCACCCCCATGAGGTGTCGAAAAGGTTTTATGGAGGTTAAAATGCATTACATCAACACCAAAATCACCTGCCCTGGCTTTACCCATTAGAGCATTGAGATTTGCTCCATCCATATACAGTAAAGCTCCATATGAATGGAGAATTTCTGCCAGTTCTGCTATATGTGCTTCAAAGATACCAAGTGTGTTGGGGTTGGTTATCATAAGCACCGCTACATCTTCACTCATAGCTTCTCTAAGCGAGTCTGGTTCCAATATGCCATCCAGATTGGACTTAATCTTCAGAACCACAAACCCTGCTCTGGATGAGGATGCAGGATTGGTGCCATGGGCTGTATCAGGAACAAGAACTATTTTCCTGTCTTCATTCCTGGATTTAAAATAAGCACGAGTGATTAGGAGTCCGGTTAATTCTCCATGGGCACCTGCCTCTGGTTGTAATGTAATTGCATCCAGTCCTGATATTTCTTTTAAGAATTCCCCGAGTTCATACATAAGTTGTAGGGCACCCTGAATTTGTGATTCCGGGGCCTCCGGATGGATCCCGATAAATCCTGGAAGACGTGCAATATCCTCGCATACCTTGGGGTTATATTTCATCGTGCAGGAACCCAGGGGATACATCCCTTTATCAATATGGTAATTCTCCTCCGAGAGTTTCACGAAATGGCGCATCAGTTCCGGTTCTGAGGGTGAAGGTAGTAGCAGGGGCTTTTCTCGAACCTCCCCGAGATCAAAGAGTGCTTCGATTGACTTCTCCTCTACATCTAATTTAGCAATGTAATCCTTTTTTATTTTTCCTATATATTTATCTAATAATTCCATCGATTGATAATATGTATTGATATCTAATTTGTCAAGATATCTGGGGAGATTTGCCACGGCAAACTCACGGTTAATTTTTAATAAAAACACACACCACCCAAGGAATAGACACAAATGAATGTAGTTAAATAGTTGAGTAGTTGAGTTGTCGATTAGGCAAAACGAAAAAGATCGAGGCTGGAAAGCCTCTCCCACAAAGGGTTCGATAAATCAAACCCCTACAAAACGTGGCAAGAAACTTAGGAATAGGCACAGATTCCCACAGATAAATAAAGTTAAATAGTTGAGTAGTTGAGTCGTTAAGTTGGTAAAAAAAACTAAGACCCAAAACCTAAGACCAAACACCTAATAATGACACAGATTAACACAGATATCAACTGATACAAATAAAGGAATTAATAATATGTGTTAAACAGTCTCAAATTAGGATTTAGGGGTTAGGGAATGGGTTTTAGGTCTTGGTTCTGAGTTCTGGGTTTGGGGTTATGATTAAACAAATTCTCTGTGAACTCTGTGTCTCTGTGGCAGAAAAATCAGTAAGTATCAGTGTAAATCAGTGTCGAATTAGGATTTAGGGGTTGGGGATTGGGTTTTAGTTTTGCACGAATAAATTCGTGCCCCATTAAATAGTAAACATTTTACGGGGCAAGCCTACAAGCGCGAAACTTGTAGAGGCAATTCATGAATTGCCCCTACTCCAGTTCTATCTTTTAACTCTTTACACTGGACTCTAGACTCTTGACTAATCCCCACATATCACATATCACTTACCACTTATCACGATGATGTTCCCATATCACATACCACATATCCCATATCACGTATCTCGCTAACCTGCGACTCACTGCCCCACATACCCCACAATACAGAGTCCTATAAAGAGGAGAATGGTAGGGGTAATCCCAAAGATTGGGAAGAGGAAGAAAGATAGGAATAGAGCTCCAATTCCTCCTCCGATTACATCATATGCATAAACTAAGGGTGCAGATCCTTTTGTCTTCCCATCTCTCTCAATGATAGTCGTTGCCATAGGATAGACCCATCCAACCACTACCCCGGCTAAACAATTTAAAGAAGGAAGAAGAACAAGACCAGATAGTACGGGCATCTTGAGCCCACCCACGAGGAAAATAATAAAGCAAAGTGTACCCAGGATCAGGAATGGCAGTTTCATATTCGGCTCTGGCTTCAATCTCTCAGAAAGATACGTTCCAAGTCCTACCCCAAACATAAACAGTCCTGTTATAAGACCTACAAGGTGATATAAATTCCCGTAGATTATCTGCAGTGTTAGTATGCAAAGATAACCAAGACCCATTGCCATAGCTCCTATTAAACCTACACGAAAACCGGTCTTACGGAATATTAAGGGAAGAGGGAGGAAGAATAAAAGAATATAGGGCCTTAAATTCAGTGCACTCTTGTATATCCAGGATATATCACTGTGTTTCTCTATCCAAAGAATCATAGCGAGGAGGAATGCCCGTGGATGAGTATCAGTATTAAAGTGCTTGAAATTCATGTTTAACTGCTCTTTCAGTCTCCCTGCTCTATATTCTTTAAGGTAGGCCTTTATTGTATACGAATCAAGATATTTTAAGTTCATTGAATCAATTTCTTTTGTCACTGAATACAGATCAAACTTTAAGGGTGAATTGGAAAAGATAAGATGGAGCTTATAGCCAGGGATTAAGAAACTGTATTGGAAATTCTCTCTAAATGTCCAGTATACAATGGAATTATAATCCAGGATAGTCTTATCAAGATAATCTTCTCCCGATGATATTGTAAGAGTCAAAACTCCTTTTTTATCCAGTATCTCTCTGAGTTCTGATGCAAATTCCAGGGAATAGAAACGATTGGTGGAAAGGTTCAATGGGTCACCGACTTCTAAGAAGATTGCATCATATTTTTTCTTCCCTTTCCGAAGGAACATTCTCGGATCGGATTGAATAAAATTCACTCTCTCTGCCTGTCCTTTATCTAACCGTTCCTTTAAAAATTGCTCTGCAAATGGGTCCAGGTCTACTACTGTGACAGAGTTATAACGGAGTAATTCTATTACAGCATAGGGGTCCGGAAACCCCAGATATAAAATATTCTCCTCCTTTCCAGGGCGGAGGAAGAGGGGGATGTGGATTACCTCGGATAGTGCATATGTGGGATAAGTGATAGAGAGAGCACCATTATATAGTAGTGAATGCTCACCTTCCCTTTCTATTTCAATGTATCGGCCATACCTTGTTTCCTTAAACCTCTCAATCTTAAATCCCTTATAGAGATTACTATAACCAAGCCTCATCAAATTATCAGTTATAGGAAAGATAAATAGCAGAAGGAAAAATAACATAAGGGGTATAAATCTCTTGCCTTTTAAAATAACCACTGGGATAAGTGCAAGTGCGCTGACGAGGAAAAGGTTCCCTGCCGGAGAAATAAATACCACGAAGAGATAAGAGAAAACAATCCCTCCAAGAAGGTCACCCACAGAATCCACAATATAGGGCCTTGTAATTCCCATTATCCCTCCTCCAATGAAACTGGAGAACTTCTTTTGCCCAAGGGAGAATATAAATCCGAATATCATATACACAGGTAATAGCAAAATAAAGCATTCAAATAGAAGAGGAATAAACCCTGTTATTTCTCCTGGATCATAGCCGAGGAGCCCTGGTAATAACCTTATTAGAAATACCGAAAGTGGGAGAAGGACTGAAAGGGATAAAAACGCAAGATAGAGTTTGTCGCATGATATCTTTCTTCCCAGAAATGACCCAAGGCCAATTCCTAAAAGCCACCCTGATACTACAATACCATAGGTCAATTCATCCCCATAGAATACCATATAGATTTCCCGAATAAGAATATTCTGGGTCAGAACCGATAGAAAACCTGAAAGGAAAAGGAAAGTTAGAAACAATTCAGGGGTTTATTTTAGATGTAAGTTCGGAAAGTTTGTCTTTGGATAAGGGTTTTCCATCATGGGAGACAAACGCGAGCAGGATATTAGCAGCAGGTCTTTCCATACTGGAAAGAGTGATTTCACAACCCCTGCAGATATTAAGAACCTTTCCAGCAAAAGATTTATCCTTAGGAGAAGCGATTACAATGGCAGTGCCGTCCAGAAGCTCAATATAATTCAGCATTATCTTGCCCTTTTTATACTTCCCGAGTTCATTATAGGTGAGTTCGATAATTTTGGTAAGATTAGATATGGAAGCACTCATTCTCCAGAAATCCTCTAATGAATAATATATGCGTTTGATTTCTTTTTCGGGAATGGAAGGCAAATTTTCCAGGATGGATTGTAACTTACCTGTGTCTGTTTTCCTGAGTCCCTCATCAAAATCGCGGAATTTCCCAATAGCCTGTTTTATGATTTCTTTCGTCTCATCATAAAGAGCCATACTGCTGTCAAATTTATCCAGATCCCCTCTGACGTCGAAGATATTCACAATGACATTTCCGTATGTTTTTGGAGGATGAATGGAGAGGAGCATAAGTCCATCAACACGGTCAAAGCCTTCAAGGACTCGCGCTATCTTCTTTTCCTTGTCCTTCTTGTCGGATACAACAATGATTTTGAACTCAAGAAAAAACTCTGAAGAAGTCATAACAGAGAAGAAAACCTGAGGGATTCCAGTATTATTAAATTCCCTGACGAGATGTGGTATTATAGCCCTGAGGTAATGCTCGAAACCTCCTGTAGTTTCCAGGACTTTTCCGCTTTCGGAACGTGTCTTTTTATGCAGTCTCTCAAGAACCCTTCTCATTCTCTCATGGTAGGTGGGTGGATATGCATTTCCAGCTACATCGCTTATCTCTACATGGACAACCAGAACTCCCTCCGGAGTAGTAAACTCCTTATTGTAAAGTATCCTGATATATGGAAGAGCAAAGGATATAGAGTCCAGGATTTCTTTAAGCAACATGTCCTTCTCTAAAATTCCAACAGTTATACCCGTAAGGTTCTCTTTTGTAGTTTTCAAATTCTTTATATATATCTGGATTTCTCCCTTACTTTTGACAACATCCTTCTGGATCCTGTGGTTATTAATAATTTGATCGGCAAGGTCCTCGGGACTTCGCTCTCTGATATATGCTTCGGAGCGGGAAGCAAAGAACATAAATGCTTCCCCGTCGGGGCCCAAAAGGGCTTTTAGCTCTTTCTTTTTTGCTTCTCTTTCAATGATGTCCACTACCTTAGAATATATCTCAAGCCGCTTTGATTCTATAGAAATGAGCAACCTTTTTGCAAGGCTATCAATGGAGGTGCTACGGAGGTTTTTTATTATTTCTTCTCTCTCCGTCAAAAATTTCTTCAGGGCTTTTTTATCTTCTATCTTGATTACCACTATTATAATTCCCAACTTGCTCCCTTCCACTTCCTGTGAAAGTCCCGACATATAACTCAGGTTCCAGCCCCTTTCATGAATTGTTCCCAATACTGCCTCTGAGAAACCGGGCCAGTCTCCAGCAATGACTCCGATTGAAATATACAGCGGATAAGAGGGTTTATCTGGGGGTGTATCGTGGTATATATGTATGTGTTCTTTGTCCTTGCGCCATTCATCCACTAATTTTCTTACCAATTCTTTTTCTGCTTCAATTGGAAAGAAACTGCGGAAGTGGTCATAAATACATTTATTCATCAGTGAGTAAGAGCGTATAGGTAGATGTTTATTCCCATACGAAATGCCTTCTCCCTTATATCTTCAGGGTCATTATGGACAGACGGAGAGGCCCAACCATCAGATATGTTAGTGTTATAAGTGTAGAACAGGGAAAGCCTTCCATTAAGATAGAGTCCGTATCCCAGAGGTGGACCCTTATAATGTTCGTGTATCTTGGGTAACCCTTCCGGAAACTCGTAGAGGATATGGTATATTTCATGGTTTTTAGGCAGTTGGACGAGTCGATGCTCCGGGAAAACCTCATTGATTTCTCCTCTAAAATATTTGTCCATTCCATAATCGTCATCCGCGTATACAAAGCCACCGTTCCAGAGGTATTTTCGGAGCTCTTCCTGCTCCTCCTTTGACAGTTGAATCCTTCCATGTCCCGTAATGAAAAGAAAGGGATATGAGAATATCTCAGGGTCCGATAGGATTAGAATCTTTTCCTGCTCCTCAATCTTTACCCCTGTTCTCTTATTAATCTCCTTTGCAAGATTGGGTAAGATATCAGGGTCATTATACCAATCACCTCCTCCATATCTCACTCTTACTATAGGTGGATTTAGTATTACAGATAATATTACGAGTAGCAGCATAATTAGCCCCTTGGGTGATATGAGGATACTATATCGCGCAAGTATGACCTGTCAATATGGGTGTATATCTCTGTGGTAGAGATATCTGAATGTCCCAGGAGTATCTGGACTGTCCGCAGGGATGCCCCACCTTCCAGGAGATGCGTTGCAAATGAATGCCGCAGGGTATGGGGAGTAATCCTCTTCTTTATCCCGGACTTCGCTACATATCTCTGGAAGCGTTTCCATAAACCCATTCGAGATAATTTGTTCCCATTTCTACTTAAGAATAAAATCGAAGAAACATTCTTGTCGAGCTTGGATCTTCCTTCCGTTAGATATTCCATAAGTGCGCTCTTTGCTTTTCCGCCTAAAGGGACAACGCGTTCTTTACTTCCTTTACCCCTAACCCTTATAAAGTCTTCAGCCAGGAATAGGTTTTCTTTGTATAAATCCAGGAGTTCTGAGATTCTAAGACCACATCCATACATAAGTTCCAGGATTGCTCTATCGCGCATCTCGAAAATAGAGGTCCCCCTCGCACTTTCAATCAGGAGCTCAACCTCGGTTGGAGATAGAACAGTTGGTAATTTTCTTCTCAGACGTGGGGATTCCACATTACTCATTGGGGATTCTAGGAGCCTCCCCTCACCTATACAAAACCTAAATAGCATCCTGATGGAGGATAGTTTCCTTGCAATCGAAGAACTGGAATATTTGGAATTCTGAAGTTCATCAATATAGTTTAATATATCTTCCCTCGTAATATTTTCTATTTTCTTTTCCGTTCTATCGAGAAAATACAAGAGATCCCTTTTATATGCACAGACTGTATTTAGAGATAACCCCCGTTCAGCCTGCAGATAATAAACAAAATCCGTTATTGCCTCTTTGTTATTCCTCATGAGGAGTAAAGTCCTCAAGTTCCCATGTAACGGAATCCAACAGGGTTTCCTTTCTTATAAGCCCTACATTTGGAGCATACCATTCATAGGAAATGAGACTATCTTCATCCTCTATACGCGTCCTTCGTATGCGATACACTTCATTAAATTTTCCGGATGGAACAGTAAGTGTTGTGATCGTTACTGAATCGACTGATATAAAAAGGCTTTTGCGCACTGTATCGCCTCTGTATACTGTACTGGTCTTAAACACCCTTTCCCAATTATCATTTTCAATAAATGGTAAGCTAAGATAGGGCTCATGAATTATCCCAAAGGATACTTTTTCTCCAAGGTAAGTGGTAGTGAGTTCATGTACTATATTTACTTCTCCCGCCCCTCGTTCTATCAACATTTCCTCTCCCCCAACAGCCACTGTATAGAGAGTGTCATAACTCATAACTTCGATTTCTGCCTTAAAAGATGCCTCCCCCCCTACATTGTATACCCATTTATTGCCCACCTGCAGTGGAAAATAATCGGCGCACATACGGATAGAGAAAGGATTACTACAGCCTGAAACCAATACCAATATCAAGAAAGTCAATGCCAATTTCTTCATCAAAGATCTCCTTTAGCGTAAACCCAACCTGGAACCTTGGACTTACCGATGGTAATAGGTATAGAAAACGGACAGAGAAAACAGGGGAAAAACCCCTTTCCCCTACACCAGATCTTTCCCTTTCCACCACGGTGAATCCCACCCCAGGAAAGATTTTAAGACTATTCCAGAGTCCGAATTCCTTACCCACTCCCACTCCATATATCCCTACTTGATAATTATCCCCCCTGTAAAAAGAGGCCATAAGGCTATAATCTATGTAGTATCTATGGTTGCACTCGATAGAAATACCGGATGGTGTATCGATTGAAGTTTCACCTTGCGGCACGGAGGAACTCGCAAATATGCCTAAACCTATAAGAAGATTGAGTATCATAGTTTTATAATAGAGTTGTTTGGGAATTTGTCAAGAAGTTAAACACAACAGATACCGCAAATTTTCTCGCAACGTTTTGTAGGGGTTTGATTTATCGAACCCGAGACAAAAAAGGGCGTGATAAATCACGCCCCTACACTTAATTTCTGTGTGTGTGCGTCTTTATCTGCGTCCATCTGCGTTCATCTGCGGTTTCGTTTGACTTTGGACTTTGGACATTGGACTAATAAAAACTACTCAACTATTTAACTATGTCTGCGTTTATTGCGTCCATGGCGTCTGTTGCGTTAATAGCGGTTGCCGAGTTGACTGCGTGTATCTGCGGCATTATTAGGTGTTTGGTCTTGGGTCTTAGTTTTATTTTTTTACCAACTTAACTACTCAACTATTTAACTATTTAACTATATTTCTCTGTGTTCTCTGTGTCTATTCGCTATCCAGAACTTCCCGCAACTTTTGGGCAAACTCTCTGGAAGCGAAGGGCTTCTGCAAGAAGTTCATCCCCTTAAAAAGAAAACCATGTTGCTCTGTAATGTTATCAGAATATCCTGAAACGAAAAGAACTTTAATCTTTGGGCGTATTTTTTTGAAATATTTAGCCACTTCCATTCCATTCATCCCTGGCATAACAATATCCGTCAAAAGTAGATGAATCTCATCCTCGTGCTCCTCGGCCACCCTGACCGCTTCCTTACCATTAGATGCCTCAAGCACAGTATAACCCAGACTCTGTAGAACGCGGTGGGCGAAACCTCGAACCATTTCTTCGTCTTCGACAATTAAAACCGTCTCCTTGCCCTCTGGTAATGTCTCATCCATCTCTTTTAGAGGGATTCTTTCGGCTTCTTCCTCCACTTGCAATAAATAAATATTTACCGTGGTTCCCCTTCCTGAAGTGCTTTCTACCGAAATATATCCATTGTGCTGCTTGACAATCCCATAAACAGTGGAAAGGCCTAACCCCGTTCCTCGCCCTTCCTTTTTTGTCGTAAAGAACGGTTCGAAGATGTGCTCCATTAGTTCCTCTGGTATACCAATCCCAGTGTCACGTACAGACATCCTCACATAATCACCAAGCTTACTACCAATGTGCTCACGGATGAAATCCTCGTCAAGTGCTACATTGCCAGTCTCGATGAAAAGTTTCCCTCCCTTTGGCATAGCGTCTCGGGCATTGACAACTAAATTTACTATAACCTGTTCAATCTGGGCAGGATCGACCTTTACAGAAGACAGGTCTTCTGAAGGAATGAATATCAGTTCGATATCCTCAGTGATCAGACGACGAAGCATTTCATCTATTCCAAGGATGAGCTCATTAAGGTTTATTACTTGTGGTTTTATGAACTTACGACGGGAGAATGCAAGTAGCCTATCAGTAAGTGTTGTGGCGCGTTCGGAGGCCTTTAGAATCTGTTTCATATCTTCATACCTGGAATCCTTGGGAGACAGTCCATCTATTAGTAAATTGGCATAACCCTTGATAGCTGTAAGTAAATTGTTGAAGTCATGAGCAATGCCACCGGCTAACCGTCCAACGGTTTCCATTTTCTTAGCCTGGATTAATTGTTCCTCAAGACGTCTTTTCTCGGTGATATTTAAGCTTGAATCGACAACCCCTACAACTTTACCATCCTCATCCTTAACTGGGTTGCCCCGTACCAACCATCTTCTACCATCAGAAGTAGTAACTTCTCCTTCTTTGAACTCTCCAGTCTTAAGAACTTCTACAATAGGGCATCCCTCACGGGGTTCATCTCTCTGTTCCCATACTTCATAGCAATGCCGTCCTATCAATTCGTCAGAACTCAAACCAATAGATTCCAGCACGGCATTATTGACCCAGACTATTCTCATTTCCGTGTCCTTGTATGAAACAAGTTCTGAAAGGGAGTCGAGGATGACAGCCTTTTCCTTTTCTCTGGTCTGCACTGCTTCAGCTGCCTGCTTCCGCTTTATAGCAATAGCAACCTGTCCTGAGACAAATTTTAGGATATTAAGATCCTTTCCTGTATAAAGATGGGCATTTGTATAACTTAACACAGCCAGAGCACCTATAATTTCAGCCCCGGCCTTCAATGGTACGCCAACCCAGACTTCCGCAGGAGGGCCAATTATTTCTATTTCTCCAGATTCTTCCATTCTCTTAATAACTTCTCTTGTAGCAAAAAGTGGCCTTCCCTTTTTTATCACATATGCCATCAATGTTTTTCCAGCTGGGAATACTTCAGCTTTACCTCTCTCATCTAAAAAATAAGGAAGTGAGATGATATCGGTATCTTTATCATATAATGCGATATAAAAATTAGTGACATCCACAACCTTCCCAAGATAATTGTGAATAGCTTTAAATAGTTCACTTAGATTTTCAGTGGTATTAACAGCATAAGCTATCTTGTATATTACAGAATTTATACGCTGTTCCTGCTCTTGTTTTCCCAATATTTTCGAAAAGAGTACGCCAGAAGTGACAAACAACAGAAATACGAAAGTCCGTAAGTAGAGAATGTTAAGCGGCACATCAAGAATTAGCATCCCCAACAACGACCCATCATAGAATAAATAATAGTAATTAAGAACAGCATCAACCACCCAGTACAGCAACCCAAGTACCACAGAAAAAACAAGAACTTTGTCTTTAGTACTCATAAATTCTTCCCACCTTTTCCATGATTAATTATTATAATAGTTAGGAATAAATCAAAGTCAAGAGGGCACCTCCCTCTCACCCCCCCTTATCTCTCGCATAGCTCGCAAAGACTGACAGCTGCATGTTGGATGTGGTATGTGGTATGTGATAAGGGATATGTGGTATGTGATATGGGAACATCAGTCCAATGTCCAATGTCAGGAGTTGATAGTCCAGTGTCCATCTTTTAGGTATTAGGTGTTTGGTCTTGGGTCTTAGGGTTTGGGGTTATGATTTAAATAAATAAATTCTCTGTGTTCTCTGTGCCTCTGTGGCTAATCTCTTTCCTTAACCGTGAGTTTGCCGTGGCATATTTAGGTCTCTTAGGTCTTGGGGTTTTAGGGTTTAGGGTTTAGGGTTTAGGATTTAGGGGTTAATCAGTTAATATCAGTGTAAATCAGTGTCTATTCTTTGGGTGGTATGTGTCTTTATTTGTGGCAAAACCTTTATGGAAAGAGATAATTTCATGCTCCTCTGGACAAAAACACAAATACTAATATTATTCTTTATTCCGTGGCTTATAAAATGTGGAGTGCAAAAAAATTTATAAAAATACTTGACATTTTTCTATATTTAATCATAATAAAAGTATGGAACTCAAAAAAATTCTTTCTGATGTCTATCAAATATTGTCAAAATACGGGGTATCAGGTTTGAAAGTTCACATAGAAGGAGTTACCATTGCTGAGGGGGACATCTCTGGAGAGCCATTAAAGGTGAAGCTCTCTAAAATTCCTATCGAAGGGGAACTTTTCTTCAATGAGAAAGCGACACCACCGGATAGGGAAATTTCTAAGGAAATTTTACAATTCGCCCTTCAATCTCTATATACGGGTAGGAGTCTTGCAAGGCAGACGTCTGATATAGGAAAGCTTGGTGGATTAACCAAGCTGATTTCCTCAAATTTAAATCTTTCTAAGGTTATAAAAGAATTATTGAAGGCGGGTATGGAACTCACTGGTGTAAGCCATACAAGTATACTCCTTATTGACCCAATTAAATTAACAAAGGGTACTGCATATGAAATGTTCAGGGGTGACCCCGAGCTGCATACATATCTTAGTACTGCAAGAATGACTAAAGGGATTTCCCACAAAGTTATAAACACAAAAAAGTCCGTAATCGTAGAGGACTTAAGAAAATTTAAAGGTCTTAATCCAGTAGCGCTAAAAAAGGGAAGAATATCCGTTTTAGCTATACCTTTGGTTTATAAAGATAGGATAAATGGAATATTTTATGCTAATTCCGATAAGGTAGAATATTTTGATAAGGAAATACTCGAAAAGATGGAATTTATTGCTTCTCAGGCCTCAATAGCACTTGAGAATGCACACTTATACGAAGAAGCAACAAGGAGATTGGAAGCACTTTCACTCGTCAATAGAGTAAGTAATGCACTTGTCCAATCAATAGAATTAGAGAAAATGCTTGGGAAGATACTCAGTGAGGTTGTCTCTATCTTTAAACTCCCTTACGGAATAATATTTATTTATGATGATGAAAACGAAATTTTTAAGGCTGCGGCTTGGACAGGATATGAGTTTGCCAAAGATGCGGATATCACCATAAGGCTTACTGAGAAAACAATAGCTTCCCATGCTGTAAAAATGAAGAAAATATACTACGCACCTGATGTAGGAAAAGACCCGTATTACTTTAAAATTAATGACTCTATCTCCTCCGAGATTGCAATACCGCTCCACGTAGCAGAAACGCTCTTTGGGGTAATCGTGCTTTCAAGTGTGGAAAAAGAAGGATTAGATGAAAACGATATTATGCTTCTTTCAGCCATTGCAAATAATGTCTCTATGGCAGTTCAGAATGCAAAACTCTTTGAGAATACAAAAAGGTTGTCTATGATAGACCCACTAACAGGTGTATATAACAGAAGAAAGGCCACATCTGTCATTGAGCAGGAGCTGAAAAGAAGTACCAGATTTGCCAGGATGTTCACTATATTGTTTGTCGATCTGGATAACTTTAAGCAATTCAATGACGAAAATGGACATATCAAAGGAGACGAAGCATTAAGGGAAATTGCCAGGATTCTCGGAGAAGGTATAAGGGAAATAGACATTCTTGCAAGGTACGGAGGCGATGAATTTCTTATAATTCTAATGGAAACTTCTAGTGAACAAGCCATTCAGGTTGCAGAAAGAATAAGGGAATCCGCGGAAAATTATAATAAACCAGGAAACATCACCCTGAGTATAGGTGTAGCTACTTTCCCAACTAATGGACAAAACTTGAAGAAACTCATACATAATGCAGATAGGGCCTGTTATACTGCAAAGAATAACGGTGGAAACAGAATAATTATTGCAAAGTGAGATTAGTTATAGAAAACAGAATTAATACTCTGGGGAGGATTTATGAAAAAATTATATCGCTCAAAAGAGGATAAAAAATTAGCAGGGATTTGTGGGGGCCTGGGAGAATACTTTAACGCTGACCCCACTTTATTGAGACTGACTTTTGTCCTTCTTTTATTTGTCAGTGGGTTCCTACCAATGATAATCACATATTTGATTGGTTGGATAATAATACCGGAAAACCCGTAGAAGAACACAAAAAATAAAGTAAAGGGATCAGTGTAAAGACTTTTTCCATTCCTTTATATCTTCTCTTTTCTGACTTTATTGTATTTTGTAAGTATTATATTCTAATTAATAAACAGCCACCTGGTAACGTAGGACCGCTTAATTTCTATCATTTTTATCAATGTCTAATTATCATAAAATAAGGACATGTGATGTATTGTATGAAAATGGCAGATATGCAGAATCGGGACTTACCCGTCTATCTTCACGGAAAGCCACCCTCTTCTCGCCATCTCCCTCAATGTTGTTTTTATAATTCCACTCTTATTTTCTACTTCAAAGGGCAGATTTAGTATGGGCGCAATTGAACTAAAATAGGAGATATCCCTATCATGCCCGGAAAAACTGGTTGAATTAACGCCTATTATGAATCCATCATTATTGATTACGGGGCCCCCACTTACCCCGGATCTTAATGTCATTTGTGTTTCAACGCAGGGTCCAGGAAGAAGATAAGAATCCCTTCCATCCGGATAGTACTTTCTAACCGTACCGAATTCCCATTTATATTCAACCTTGGGCTTTAATTTGTCATTCAGACGGAAGAAATAACTATTATCTTGATAAGCACATGTGGAAACTACCTCACCTTCAGATGGGATTGTAGAACAGAGATGAGGTTTGCACTCCAGACGGAATACTATTGCTTTTTTATTGCTTTTAAGTTCAAGGATACCAAGACCAATATCAGCATCATCACTTAGAATAACCTTTTTTACAGAGTATTTCAGAACCGAATGGTCATTTGCAGGGTAAACACCAAACAGTTTAGGATTTTTTACTTTTCCTCGTAGGGTAAGAACATGTTTAGCAGTAATAAAGAGTCCATTTTCTGAGATTAAAAATGCTGTACCTACCGGCTTACAGGATTTTTTTTTCGGGTCAAGCCACCTGAAAATTGGGAAAAGAATTTTCTCGATACCCGGTAGTTTGTGATTATCATTTAGTAACTTAACATTATTAAGAGGATATCCGCTCTTTTTCATTTTTATGAAAATTGGTTAGTAAAATAGTTCCTGGTTTTTCATTCTATTATTCTCTCTTTCATTAACTATCTTCTCTGATTCTGTAATTTATGCAATCTATACTTAAATCCCTGGAAGCCATAGGTGTATCAGTTAATGTGCAATGATGAGGTTTTTTTAAACCCGGGTGGACATCCTTCTGGAAATTAGCACACGACAGGCACATTCTTGCTCTGCCAATAACCCCAGCTTTTTGTAGTGATTTTATGACTTCCATCATACATAACATTATTCTTTCTTTTCTGTCAGAGGGAAGCTGCCTAATGTGTTTTAGGAGTAAATCGGACCAGGTAGAGACTTTATCAGCTACCTTAAGACCCTCTGGAGTAAGGCTCAAAATAAAGACCCTCTTGTCCTCCTTTTTTTGTTGCTTTACAATATAACCCTTGCCCTCAAGAGTTTTTATTGCCTCACTTATTGTTGCCTCTCGCAGATCAAACTCCTTTGCAAGATTATTGACACTGCAAAATTCTTCAGGATGGTTCCTTAAATAGATAAGGGATTGAGTCTGAATCGGGCTCAAATTCTCCTTCTTCGACACCTGCCATTTTAAGACACGACTCACCTGACTGAGTTTTTCTATACTAAAAGCAATTTTCTCTTCCATCTCCTGCAATAGTTCCAATTCTTAATCCCCCTAATTATAAAAACAAACCATTATCAGAAATACATTTATCTTTAAGTATATTGGAGCATTGCTTCCAATGCCCTCTTTGCTGAGTCGACAATCCCCTTGGGAAGTGAAATTTCATATTGTTCATCCAGAAGACATAGATATACATCCTTCAGCGTCGTCATCTTCATATCCCAGCAAAATCTCTTTCTACCGGCTGGATAGAATTCCTTTTCAGGATTCTCTTTTTTTAAGCGATAAATAATTCCTTCCTCAGTTCCTATAAGGAATCTCTTGTTGTCTGACTCACGGGCAAGATTCACCATGCCTCCAGTTGATAGAACCTTATCAGCAATGTCAATAACAGAAGGATTGCACTCTGGATGAACAAGGATAACAGCATCAGGATACTTCTCCTTGGCTTTAAGGACCTCTTCTTTTGTTATATACTCATGAACATAGCAATACCCACCATCCCACGGTATTACTTCTTTGTCCACGAACCTCTGTACATATGAGGCAAGGTTCCTGTCAGGCACAAAAATCACTCTATCCGCTTCAATATTACGGACCACATTTACTGCATTTGCAGAAGTGCAACAGACATCAGACTCTGCTTTCACGTCTGCAGTTGTATTTACGTATGAAACAACCCTGGCATCGGGATATTTCTGCTTTAAAACCTTAACATCCTGTGCTGTTATCTTATTTGCCAACTCGCATCCGGCTCCTAAACTTGGCTGTAAGACCTTTTTATCGGGTGAAAGTATCTTTGCTGTCTCCGCCATAAAACTAACACCACAGAATACTATCATGTCCGCATCCGTCTTTGCGGCCTCCTTTGAAAGACCAAGTGAATCACCAAGTAAATCAGCTATATCCTGAATCTCAGGTCTCTGGTAATTATGAACCAGTATAATAGCATTTTTTTCTTCCTTTAATCGTCTAATTTCTTCTTCAATTTTTTCAATATTCATTAACTTGCCCCCTTAAAACCCGTGTGGAACTAATTTACCCCCTCCCTCCTTCTTTCTCCTTCTTCCTATAATCTTCGATTGCTGCTTTAAGACCCTCCTCTGCCAGGAGTGAACAATGCATCTTTACCGGAGGCAAACCGTCCAGTTCCTCTGCCACATCCTTATTAGTCACCTTAAGTGATTCCTTGATTGTCTTCCCTTTGACCAATTCTGTTACCATAGAAGAGGTTGCAATGGCAGCTCCGCATCCAAAAGTCTTAAATTTTATGTCGGCGATTACATCATCCTTTACCTTAATATAGATAGTCATCATGTCACCGCAAACAGGATTCCCGACCTGTCCGACACCATCTGCATCCTCTATTTCCCCAACGTTCCTCGGGTTCATAAAATGTTCCATTACCTTCTCTGAGTACACCATATTAACTCCTTTAATCTTTCCCAAAAGGCGACATTTCACGCAGTCTCTTCACAATTGGGGGCAGGACTTCTATCACCCTATCTATATCTTCCTCGGTATTACTACGCCCCAGAGTAAAACGTAGGGAACCATGAGCTACTTCTGGAGGAATACCCATTGCAGTAAGAACATGAGATGGCTCAAGGGAAGCGGATGTGCAGGCAGACCCACTTGATGCAGCAATACCTTCGTGGTCCAGTTGAAGTAACATTGATTCACCCTCAATGTATTTTACACAGAGATTAAGTGTTCCGGGAAGTCTCTTCTCAGGATGACCATTTACAATAACATCCTCTATCTCTTCGGTTATCCCTTTCTCTAATTTATCTCTCAAGGCCTTCAGTTTCTCTTCTTCCTCCGTTATTTCTTCCATTGCAATCTCACAGGCTTTCCCAAGTCCAACAACTCCCGGAATATTCTCGGTCCCAGCCCTCCTATTACCCTCGTGATGTCCCCCATGTAGGAGAGAAGCAATCTTTGTTCCTTTTCGGATATATAAAGCTCCAACCCCCTTGGGTCCATAAAATTTATGACCTGAGAGAGCCAGGAGATCAACTCCAAGAACATTTACGTCTACCGGAATCTTTCCAACCGCCTGAACTGCATCTGTGTGCAGATAGACACCACTATCCTTTGCAATCCTTGCAATTTCAGCTAAAGGTTCTATTACCCCTACCTCATTATTTGCATGCATAATGGTTATTAGAATGGTTTTATCTGTTATTGCACCCTTAAGTTCATCCAGGTCCAAAACTCCATATTTGTCAACGCCAATATAACTCACGGTAAAACCCTGCCCCGAAAGCCACTTACAGGTATTGAGCACCGCATGATGTTCTATCTTTGAGGTTATAATATGATTACCTTTTGCCCTGTTAGCAAAAGCAATACCCTTTATCGCAGAATTGTCCGCCTCTGTGCCTCCCGAGGTAAAAACAATCTCTTCGGCTTTAGCATTCAATAACTTTGCAACCTCCTCCCTTGCATCCTCTTCTGCCCTCTTTGATTCCTTGGCTAAACTATATATGCTTGAGGGATTTCCGTACAACTTATTAAAATACGGGAGCATTGCCTCCACCACCCTCTGGTCAGTGGGTGTGGTCGAACCATGATCAAGATATATAAGATTATACATTTATAACCTCCTATATTGTTGAAAAAATTTACTTAGGACTCCTATATATTTACGAAAATATAATAAAGACTGAATTTGTCAAGGGGTCAGTTGATTTAAAGATAAAAAGCCTTTATTACTACCCTGTTCTTTCCCATCCCTCCCTTGCAACCTCTCCTAAGTCTTTCAGATGAGACCCTTGTAATCCGTATTTTGAATCGTCTATTGGTTCTCCGGGTAGCAATCCATTTTGCCATAAATATGAGAAAGAACATATAGTATTTAACTTGACTTTCTAAAAAGTCCAATTATCTTTTCTAAGATGCTTATAATAACTTTATTAATATCAATAACACCAGAGGGACTACTTCTCAAGATAGACGAGAGCAGGGTGCCTGAACGTTACGAAACTATCACACTTATGCATAACCACCTCCAGGACAACAGAGAGATAACATACAAATTCCGGGCGATTGTGGACAGGGAAAAAGCAAGCTACCTCGAGATTCTGGAGCCGGGAAGAGAAGCAGGAATGAAATTCCTTCTTATAGGTTCGGATATATGGATGTATGCCCCTGAAATAGGAAAACCCTTAAGACTTTCTGCCCGTGATAGATTCCTTGGGAGTGAATTCTCGAACAGTGACCTTATGGAAAACAGCTTTACAAAGAACTATAATGCAGTTTCTCTGGACTCAGTCAATAACTATTATTTGTTGGAACTCGAAGGTAAGAGCCAGAAGTCACCTTACAAAAGGATAACGATGAGGGTTAGAAAATCCAATTTCATCCCTTCGGAACTCGAATTTTATACCCTTTCTGGTAGATTGTTCCGACATATGGTCGTGGACAGCATAAAGTATTTTCAACAGGAACCCTTCGCCACATATATGAAAATGACCAATGTGCTTACACCTGGGAGCTATACAGAGGTTAAAATTCTTTCGATTGAGGAACGTCAATCTATACCCCCATATCTTTTTAAGCCAGAGAACCTCAAAAGATGATAATCCCCACACTTCTCCTCCCAGGGGATTTAGACGCAGATTTACACAGATATAAACTGATTAAAAACAAAAAATATGAATAGACTTAAAGACCTTTATTTTAATAATTTATTTAAAAAACTAATGGGAGATTCCCGGGATGAATTTTGTCGCCTGAATGTTTCTCCTAAAGATTCCCCCACTGTCTAAGGGGAAATGATACGCAAAATTCCCTGTGGGTGACCTATGATATTATTGTTATTAACACTCTTTAAAACCTCCTTAGGGAACGAGCTAATCTACTCAGATGAGAGGGTCTTCTACCTTGCCGAAATAAGGTCCCTATACACCCAGAAGAATGACAATTCATCTATTACCCTCTCCCTTCGCAGTGGTTTACTTTCGCCTCCTGACACATTTTATCTTTCTATTGATAGGGCAATCATTACTTTAAAGTATAGGGGGTTCGATGGGTTTCTCGGGAGGGAAACCGTTTCATGGGGATATGGTCTCTTCTATTCACCCTTTTCCTATGCCCGCTCATACGCATCTCCCTTTGATTCTGAACTGTTAAAAAGTGGGCAAAATATCGCAGGGATAAACTATCAGAATATTCGCTTCATGACTCCGGAATTAATTGTCTTTCTCCCCAGAAGGAGCATAGAAAGAGATAGTGTAATGGTAGGCATAAGGAGTAATTTTTTCTTTTCCAATCTTGAGTTTCACACACCCCTTGTCTATGCCGCAGACACAATCTTCATAGGCTTTGGTTTCCGATTCTCCCTTTTTTATTTTACGCTCTTTCTTGATTATTCTCTGTCCTATACCGATACCGAGATAAAAAATAGTGCGGTCACGGGCTTCAATAGAAACATAGGAAGTAATTTATTCATCCAGGCAGAATATTTCTATAATCAGAAGGGGTTAAACTCCGAAGAGTATGATAATTCATCCACAGAGTTTCTTACTCGGAACCTAAATCTTGGTTACACGGGAAGGCATTATATATATTCAATAGCCCAATGGACCTTTATGACTGAAAACACAATTAGCTTTTATTCCCTCATACATCCCCTCTGGAAAAGCGGACTCCTCGGAGCATCAGTTTCAAGTTCAAGATTCGAAAATACTCTGATAATGCTCAATCTCGTAAAAATCCTGGAGGGGAGAGAATTTGAATATGTCCCTGCAAGGAATTTCTATTCACTTGAATTCAGATACTACTTTTAAGGAGGAAATATGCTGATAGAACTCCAGGGAGTTAAAAAAGACTATCCCCTTGGTAAAACTACAGTCCATGCAATAAGGGGTGTTTCCCTTTCCATTGCGGAAGGAGAGTTTTCCGTAATTGCAGGACCATCAGGCAGTGGTAAGACAACGCTTCTTAATCTTATGGGCTTACTTGACTACCCGACCGAAGGGAAAATCCTTTTTGAGGGAACAGACGTGAGCGGTATCAGAGATAGTGAAGCAACACGTATAAGGAAAACTCGAATTGGTTTTATCTTCCAGTCCTTTAATCTCATCCCTGTCCTCACGGCCCTTGAGAACGTCGAACTACCTCTCATACTTAAAGGAATAAGCTCAAAAGAAAGGCGAAAGAAGGCCATCAAGATAATGGAAGAAGCCAATATAATGGATATAGCCGAACACAAACCGGATGAGCTCTCGGGTGGACAGAGACAGAGGGTAGCCATAGCAAGGGCATTGGTGGGAGACCCCGATATCGTATTTGCTGACGAACCAACAGCAAATCTTGATTCTGAAACCGGTCTTCAAATTATTCGCTTAATGGGAGAGATGAATCAAGTAGAGGAAGTAACCTTTGTTTTTTCTACCCATGACAGAAGGATAATTTCTCTTGCAAAGAGGAAAGTAGAACTCCGCGATGGAAAAATTTTAAACAATGTTATTTAGAACTGCGATCAGAAATAGCAAAAAGTATTTTCGTAGAAGCCTTGCTGTTGCATTGTGCATTGCCATCTCTGTAATTGCAATGCAAATGATGGATAGTATTGGGGAAGGATTTAAACAAACAGCTCTAAAGATTCTTCTAAGAAAGCAAGGGATGATTCTCTTCGAGCCAGCGGATGATGAGCCCCTTGATTTCGCAGTTCACTCCATACGAAGATACGACGAAATTAAGAAGAAGGTTAAGGAAATTCTTCCTGATGCCAGTATTTACGGAATTATCTTTAGCCCTGCTATGGTAATAAAAGATAGTCTCTCAATCGAGACTGCTGTCTTTTCAGAAGATGACCTTACCGGAACAATCCTTGGTAGGAAAACAGCGGAAATACTCAAGTCGGAACCAGGGGACACAATTATTCTCTTCGGAACAGATAGGTATGGAGGGCTAAGTGTCATTTCAACAACTATAGAAACCACTTCAACAAATTATCGTTCAATCAGGAATGGAAGAGGAATCATGGTACCAATTTCAGAAGCAAGGAATTTTCTTGCCTGGGACCCCGATGAGGTGAAGAGGATAAAAGTAAACTTTGATGATTACCAGAATGCGGATAATTATGCAAAGCAATTTATGAGCATCTTTCCCGAAATAAAGATTACTCCCTGGAGGGAACGCCTGACAAACATAGAAGCCCTTTTCCGGGTAACAGATATCAAGATGGATGTTTTTTCAGCAATAATTCTCATTGTAGTTGCGGGTATCATCATGAATACCATTCTTACTAGCGTTATGGAAAGAAAAAAGGATATAGGAACTTTACGCTCAATAGGTGCTTCACGTAGTTACGTTGTTCTACTAATTATGATTGAAATAGTTTTTGTTTCTCTGATTGGGGCCCTTATAGGAACTGGGTTTTCCTATCTAATAACTGAATACATTTCCAGGACTGGCATATCCATGGAAAGCATGAGTGGTACGGTAGAATATTTCGGGGGTGCACTTTATCCTGAAATTGTATGGAAAAACTGGATTGGGCGTATTGGGTATGCAATCTTGTGGGCATTAATGTTTTCAGCTTATCCTGTTTTCTATATCGTAAGGATGAGACCGGTTGATGCACTAAGAGAAACATAATGGATCTTTTTAAACTTGGATTTCGTAATATTGGAAGAAATAAAAGGAGAACCCTGATCAATGCGCTTACAATCAGTGTTGCAGTTCTCGTCATTATACTCTTTGATGTTCTCGTTGAAGGACAGTGGAACGATATAATTGAAAATTATGTAAGGATGGGAGTGGGGCATGTAAAAATTCATAAAAATGGCTACGATAAGGAATCTGAAAGACTCCCTCTCAACCTACTCATCAGTAATGCTACTGAAATAAGTAAAAGGATTTCAAGTACTCCAGGCATAAAGGATATCTACCCAAGATTAAAAGCAGGGGGTCTTATCTCGTTTGGAGGTAAAGAATCACCTGTAGTGATAAACGGGGTGGACTTAGAAAAAGAGGAGAAAATAGAACTTATAACAGATGAGAATGTTTCCGGTAACATTCCTTCGAAAGGAGAATATGGAATCTTAATAGGAAATGAACTTGCTTCCCTTCTAAAAGTAAAAACAGGGGATATTGTTTTTCTGTACAGCAGGACAGCTTTCGAGACGCACAATGTTATAGACCTTGAAGTATCCGGTATTTATACTATTGGCTTTTCATATTATGAGAAGTCCAATGTTTTTATTCCGGTTGACATTCTCAAGGAATTTCTCGGGACTTCCTCCGTATCGGAAATGACTGTTATGTTGAAAGAGGCTGCGTTGGCCGGTGTTATGAGTGATACCCTGATAAGGAAATTAGCGGGCTTTGACACAGAAGTTTTTCCATACTATCATTATTTACCCGAAGTACAGAACATTTCCTCAATGCAAAAGGGTGCTATGGTATTTATTAGATTCATTCTCTTACTCCTTGCTCTCTTTGGAATAGTAAACATTATGCTGATTTCGGTATGGGAGAGGAAAAAAGAGATAGGAACAATGCGTGCTATCGGTTATAGTAAATCACAAATTATGAGAATCTTTTTATACGAGGGATTCTGGATTGGAGTACTTGGAAGTCTCCTCGGTTGCTTATTTGCCTTTGGAATAGGTAGTCTTCTTGAGAACTTCGGAATACCCATTCCTGAGCAGGCTCTCGTAGGATTCAATCTCCCAATGAGCACCCGAATATACGGTAAAATGTTGCCCGGGTTTTTTATACGGGCATTTTTACTGGGCACAATAATAACTGTCCTGGCTACATTACCTTCAACACTGAGGGCATCATTCCTCACTATAATAAACGCATTAAGAGAATATTAAATGCAAAATACCCTACCTTTATCTCTTGTGAAGAAGCTAAGGGATAAACAATGAATGGAGCAAAGGGGCTATCTCTGTGTGTAGGGGAAAGACATGGTGCTTAACCTATGCTATTAAAAGGAATTTTTCGGGAAGTGAACATTGGATCGAAGTTGCAGAGGATTTTAACGGATTTTGCGAAGTGAGTCCACGAAACCCTGTAGATTATTTTTCTTTAACTAAAAAATCCACCAAATCATCCAAACCGCATGTTGCAAGACAACATCTCTTATCGGCTGCACCGTAATAGACAAAAAGTTCGCCCTCTTTTACAACAGCTCCTTCCGGAAATACTACATTAGGTATGTCGCCTATTCTTTCATAATCCATTTCAGGTTCTAAAATAGGTTTGGTAGGGCGAGCAATCACTTCTTGCGGACTATCTAAATCTAATAATACTGCACCGGCCCTATATATTATATTTTCATCAACACCATGATAAATTAATAGCCATCCTTCTTCAGTTTTTATTGGAGGAATCCCCGCTCCAATTTTCTTTGATTCCCATTTATATCTTCTTTCTAGAACAACATACTGGTCTAGCTCCCTCTGATATTTCTTCCAAAACTTATCATCATGATTTTCTTTCAGTTGTTCAATATCATCAAAATACATTATCTGAATATTTGACTCTATTCTATGTAACACTACAATCTTTCCATTGATTTTCTCTGGAAAAATTACAGCATCTTTATCCTCTACGTTTGGCCCGATAATACCGTGTTTTTCAACCTTAAAAAAATCTTTTGTCGAAACAAATCCTATTCTACCTCCTTTTCCGGAAAATGCAGGTTCCAAGAGAGCTGTATAAAGAATTAAATATTCGTCATCCAATTTTGTAACTCTCGCATCTTCACAACCATATATATCATACGGCTTATCAGGTTTTATAAATGGTCTTAACAAGATGAAATCTTTGCCGTCATCACTCTTCGCAAGCCAGATTTCAGAAATATAGTTCTTATACCCATATCCTTTCTCTTTTTTTGTATAACCCTTCTTTATTACTCTTGGCAATAAGTATATACATCCGTCATATTCTGTGGCTCCACAATTAAATATCGCTCCAATTCCCTCCCTTTTAGACTCTAATACTGAACCATATCTTTTAAGTTTCATAATCTCTATTTTAAATAAAAAGATAAATAAATCTTTCGATTTTTGGCAAGACGTAGTGAATTTCGCACAACGATTTGCGTGTATCTGAAGCCATTGGACAAAGTGAAAAACTTGAGTGTAGCTGAAGGTAAAATTGTATATCCACTGTTATACAGTTGCACTTCTTATGTTCATATCATTCTCATAAATTACCCTCTATCTCTTGACGGATTTCATCTCGTGAAGCTCCCAATAGCCAGGAGTTCGGTTTACCATTTATATAAATACCATAACCATGCCCATATTCTCCCTTCACATCTGAGGGTAGATCATTCGTTGCTACTTCTTTTATGAGCACTTTGTTCCCGAATTCATCCAGTACATCCTTCAATAACTCAACACATAATAGGTTATGTGGACATGCGCCACTCCAGAATATTTCCACTACTACCCTCCAAGATGTCGACCGAGACATATTGCCATACTTTTGTCTTACGAATTGGGGAGACTCAACAGGGCGAAATGCTTTCAGCATGAGCATTTCTTTAATTTCGCCATCTTGCTCATCAACTACGTTGTAACCCATCTTTGTAAAGAAAGAAGATGGCATCCACCCTGGGTGATTATGAGCTATCACTGCAATTCCTTTACTTACTTTTTCTACATCAGTTTCCATTTCTCCAAGCAAGAGCTCACCAAAGCCTTTGCCTCTATAAGCGGAACTTGGAATGATAAGAATACAATTAATCAAGGTAATATTTTGCCCAGAGATAGCTTCTTTTGCTGCTTCAATAGGCAAACAATCAATGAATCCAATTGGCCTTTCTCGTTTATACGCAATCTTTGCTCTATAACCTAACAATATCCGTTTCTTTATCCAATCAACCCTTAATTCTGCACCCTTAGAAAATCTTCGGCTAACTCTTTGCTCACTCACATGGTTACCTTTTGCAAATTTCTTAACCCATTCCTCACAAACACAGGGCTTTACTATATCTTTTAAATTCTCTTCGTTAAGGCTTTTAATTGTGAGAGACGTTGATTGACTTTGTGACATATTTTGTTCCTTCAATTCCTTTTCTTTAGCTCTCCTGTATAATTGACCTGTCCTTCTTTCATTATATCTTTACCTATTCATTCTTTAGTGATTGTCCATTATACAATATGCAAATAACTTAGTCTTAAGAATTTTTGTTTTCTCTTTTAAAACTCTCAAAAAATATTCCTTTGCACTATCATCAGGAAATATATCCTCCCCTCTTATGCCCCTGTTCATTACATGATGATATGCACCCTTATAGGTAACCCTTGCTATTCTCATGGCTTTATTATACCAATAAATGTCACAATGTCAAGCAGCGTCCCCTATATTTTTCTTTTATTCCTTTCTTGACTTCTCCTTAACTTTTTCATATAATATATAAGGCGAAATGACAGCCAAGATAATCAAAATAACTATTAGACAGTTTGTAAGTGATTTAAGATATATACCGGAATTATTAGGGCACTTATCTGCGTGCATGCTTGTGCTACGGCAGATAGGCATCGTACAGGCAGACAAGAATTTAAAAACAACTGAAATATACACCCATGTTAGTAAAAAGCCTATAGGTAAGATAGTCAATCCTTTGGATAATTTATAGACCGAAGGAGGTGATAAATAAAGACAGAAAAGGGCATCTATAGGCAAGTATATCCGAAGTTTACTTCGGATATAACACCATATCGGAGACATATCCGCAATTAATTGCGGATATAAACAAGTTATACGTAATCGGCTTCAGGACGTTATTTAATACCTTGAAGGAGGTCAGGGTGAGGCAGCAGAGATAAGGGCTCAAGGCGCTCGCGCCTAGAAGCGAACTACCGAAAATAAAAAATAAGGGAGGAAAAATGAAGAAGATTGTAAGTGTCATAATAGTAGCAGTGGTTTTGATATCAGCATTAAGTGTTGTTAGCTGCGTTAAGGAGGGCGGAATGTTCACGCTTACATCATCTGAGTTTGTAGCTCAGGGAATAATCCCAGATATGTATACCCTTGCTTTAGGTAAGAACATTTCTCCGCCTTTTTCCTGGTGCAATATCCCGGAGGGAACAAAAAGCTTTGCCTTCACCATAGTTGACCCAGATGTGCCATGGGGAAAGTATGGGAATCCACCAGCAGGTTTCTTGCCTGGAGATCTTTTCATTCATTGGGTAGTCTATGATATTCCTGCTGAGGTAA
>Ga0209121_10000807_pt1 | contig 33408 bp, 33 predicted proteins | sample Cruoilmetagenom3_FD_187292 | JGI IMG/M metagenome (GOLD analysis project Ga0209121, IMG submission 187292) | Oil polluted marine microbial communities from Coal Oil Point, Santa Barbara, California, USA - Sample 3 (SPAdes) (version 2) | ecosystem: Environmental > Aquatic > Marine > Oil seeps ... | reverse complement strand
GGTGCAACCGCTGTGATCCCGCCCAAAGCCAACCGTAAAATCCAACGCGATTATGACGCGGAGGTCTACAAGCGGTGGCATCTGGTGGAGAATTACTTCGCAAAGATCAAGGAGTTCAAAGGGATAGCCGCAAGATACGATGAAACGGATTGCAGCTATGCAGCGTGTTGGAACCTCGTTGCTGCCCTCATTGCCTCAAGATGATTGTCCGCGGGACCAAACATTCAACATGGGCCAGTCAATTGGGGCAGATCAGGGCCAATCTTAACGAAAACAAAGATCAGCTCTGCGTCCAGCGTTTCGTCGATACCACTTACACGTTGTCGCTCACCTTCAAACTCAATCTCTAAAAACCGCCGTGCATCAAAGCTCACTTCACCTGTTCGCCAAGCCTTTACCTGCAAATGGCAAGTTGCGCCGTTAGCATTGCTCCCAAGTCAATATCAGGCACGTTACCTGCAAACGCATTAGCAATAATCCCACGTCTACCCAGTTCCGTTACAACCAAGCCTTCACAAATCTGTCCCGATCGCTACGCATAAAACTACGCGCCAATGCTCAACTTCATACATGCCTTAAACGCGATGCCAATAATCTGCTAATAACGAAAAACGCCCGCAAAATAATGCGGGCGTTTGTTTTTGTTGAGCTTTTCGCTCGTTCTGCGTTAGCGCTTCGAGAACTGGAACGAACGACGCGCTTTGCGCTTACCGTACTTCTTACGTTCCACAACACGCGAGTCGCGGGTCAGGAAGCCGGCGGCTTTCAGCGGGCCGCGCAGGCTGGGTTCGTACAGTTGCAGGGCTTTGGAGATGCCGTGCTTGACCGCACCAGCTTGACCCGTCAGGCCACCGCCTTTGACGGTTGCCATGACGTCGAATTCACCTTCGACACCAGCAACCTGGAACGGCTGGCGCAGGATCAGCTGCAACACGGGACGCGCGAAATACTTGTCCTGGTCTTTGCCGTTCACGACAACCTTGCCGGACCCCGGTTTGATCCAAACGCGGGCGACCGCGTCTTTTCGTTTGCCGGTGGCGTATGCGCGGCCCAGCTCGTCACGGACGGGCTCACGGGGGGCGGCGATTTCAACAACGGCTTCGGTGCCTTCGGCAACTGCGTTCAGTTCGTCGAGCGATTTGATTTCTTCAGTCATGCTCAGCCCTCACGCGAGTTTTTGGGGTTCATGGCTTTGACATCCAGCACTTCGGGCGCTTGCGCCTCGTGCGGGTGTTCGCCACCTGCGTAGACGCGCAGATTGGTCATTTGCACGCGCGACAGCTTGTTGCCTTGCAGCATGCGCTGGACCGCTTTCATCACCACGCGTTCGGGGTGTGCGCCTTCCAGGATCTGTTGTTTGGTACGCGACTTGATGCCACCCGGGTGACCGGTGTGCCAGTAAAAGTTTTCTTCGCGCTTCTTGCCGGTCATCTGCACCTTTTCAGCATTGATGATGATGACATTGTCACCACAATCCATGTGCGGGGTGAAGGACGGCTTGTGCTTGCCACGCAGACGCATGGCGACAATCGATGCCAGACGGCCCAGAACAACGCCTTCGGCGTCGATCAGGATCCACTTTTTGTCGATGTCTGCAGGTGTTGCAGAGTAGGTTTTCATCTATTCGGCCCTTGGTGGGTTTCGGATGAGCTGTTTCTAAGCATTTCCATAGCGCCGTCAAGCGCATCATTGGCCATAAAAATACGCAAAAACAACACCTTACAATTAAGGTATTATTTTACCCCATCAAAATGGCGCCATTTCAACTCCCAAACCATCGGAGCCGCGTGGGTGGACAGAAAACGTGATGCCCCCACCCCGGCCTGACGCAGGCTGGTGCCAGACAGCCCCGGACCCAGAGCGGTTTGCCCGCCTGATCCCCCTCCTACGCGCGCACGAGGGATTGAAGGGATGTATCATCCAACAACAGGACCACAGGGGTGGACCAGGCAAACACCCGCACCGGGTCGCCCTGCCCGGTGGCCACATGCAGCACGCTTTCAGATGGCCACAGCAACGCCTTGGCGGCAATCGACACGGTCACCGCATCATAGCTGGGCACATCAAAGTAGAACCCGCGATCCCCCCAGCCCAGTTCGAACCACGTGGCATCCGGAAAATCACGCAGCCAGCCCTGCCCGACCGGCCCCGCGACCGATTGCAGGCTGTCGCGTGTCACGACAATGCCGCTGTGCCAGCCGTGGTCAAACACCACGACCCGGTGGCCGGTCGGCACTTGGGGGTCAGTCATCGTCGGCGACCAGGCCAGCCATGCCAAAACGGGCAGCAGCAGCCAGAGACGCCTCACACCGTCATCTCTTCGCTGGGGTTGTCCAACAGCGCGCGGACCTTGCGCAGCGCGTCCTCGTAACAGCCCTGCGAGACCTGGCCGTTGATCGCCAGACGCACCGCGTGGGGCGCGCGGTCGTCGCGCAGCACGAAATCTTCGGAACTTTTCAGGATCACGCCCCGGCTTTGGGCGGCACGCACGAACCCCGAGCTGCGCCAGCCAAACGGCAGCCGCAACCACAGGAACTGTACGTCCTCGCTCCAGCTCAGGTCATGACCGCCCAGATGGTTCACCGCCTGACGCACCCGGTCGGCGATCTTTTCATGCACACGGGCGCGGATGCCCGGCAGACGCGGATCATTCAGAATGCGCGCGCCCAGATCCGCCATCGGGCGGGCCATGCCGAAATGGGTAAAGGCCGCCGTGCGGGCCATGTCCTTGGCGTGACCGTCCGGCGCGGCAATGTACCCGATCCGCAACGCAGGCGTCAGCACTTTGGAGAAACTGGACAGGTACCAGCCCAGATCGGGCAGAATGGCGCGATAACCCTCCTGCTCCAGCTGCGCCACCGTGTAACAATCGTCGTCCACCACATGCAGCCCATAGCGCCGGGCAACCGCCGCGATCTCGTGACGCCGACGCGATGATGTGCGCCGCAGCGTCGGGTTGTTCACATCCGCCGAGGTCAGGAACAGCTGTGCGCCATGGTCACGCACCGCCGCCTCCAATTCATCCGGCAAGGGGCCTTCGTCATCGGTGCCAATGCCGATCACCCGGGCGCGGTTCAACTCGGCCGCCCGGCGAAAGCCCGGATAGGCCAGCTTTTCAACCACCACAACCGGGTCCGGCCCTTTCAGGACCGTCTGCATGATCATCACCAGCCCGCTTTGACCGCCGTGGCACAGCACCATATCCTCGGGCGTAATAGGCCCCAAAGCCTCGTGCGACAGGCGTTTGGCAAGCGCGGTGCGCAGCGCACCATCATGGGCGCGGCCGGGATAGGCCATCAGCTCATCGAACGGCAAATCTTCGGCCTGCTGGCGCATCAGATCGCGCAGCATCGCGACCTGTCCACCGTCGGGCAGGCTGGGGCTGCGGAATGTCACGACCTCAGGCCAGTCCTGAGCGATGGGGACAGGCTTATGGCTGGCGACGAAAGTGCCGCGCCCGACCTCGGCGTGCAAAACGCCCTCGTCCACCAGCACCTTATAGGCACGCGCGACCGTGCCCGGCGTAACCGCTGCGCGAAAGGCCAGATCGCGCACCGGGGGCAGCTTTTCACCGGATTTCAACAGCCCCTCGGCCACCGCTTTGCGCAGCGCCGCAACCAGGCGCGTATACTTCGAACGCCCGGCGTCCTGAAGATCGGGAAGCCATATTGTATCCATTACAATCTTTTCCTAGACCACACACTTGTTCATTTGTATCCAGCATTGTGTGGAGAAGTTCACATTGTGTCAATACAATTCGGAGATTTGTCATGTCCCAGATCCAGATCCAGCGCTTGTCGCAGCTTGAAACCCTGATGGTTGGTGGCCCCCTGCCCCTGGCCGCCCAGGTTGCGGTCGGGTTCGCGGTGGTCGTGACAAAATGGAGCCGAACCTATCGAACACGTAAGCAGCTGGCGCATCTGTCATCCCACATGTTGAACGATGTAGGGCTGAGCGAACAGGACGCCGCGCGTGAAGCAACTCTTCCGTTCTGGCGAAGCTGATCCCCGTCAGTGTCAGAACAACTTTAGGCCCGGGTTCGTCCCGGGCCCTTTTTATTCAGGATGGCAAAATTCAGCCCGCGCAATACCGACCACCGTGCGAATGATCAGGCCGGTGACGACCACCGCCAGCACACACAGCACGATCACGCCAATGGTCTGATGCAGTCGCGTGCCTTCCAGTTGCGAAAACCGGAACGAGGCAATGGACAGCCCGGCCAGCGGAAAGCTGAGCGCCCACCAGCTGAGCGCAAAGGGCAGCTTCACCAGACGCGGCACCTGCGCCAACACGAGCGCTGTAAAGATATAGGCGGCATTGATCAGGATGCGGGCAAAGCCATCGACAAAGCCCATCATCGACACATAGGCCAGGAAGGCCAGCGCGGGGGGCGCGATCAGAATGACCATGGTGGGAAACAGGCGGGCCCCGATCGGATCATGGAAAATCAGCCGGTTCATGACCAGTGTCAGCAGGATCAGCCAAAAGATCATGCCACCAGAGAAGAACAGCCAGCTGACCTCGATATAGCCCATGCGCGCACCCAGAACGGGCACGATCACATTGCCCACGGCGGGGATGAACCAGGCGGGCGTCAGGTGGCCGACCTCGAAACTGCGATGGCTGATCCAGCTGGTGACAACCGCAATGGTCAGCGCGCCCTGCCCGACCGTGCCGATCAGCCAGAGGACCTCGGCCAGACCAGCGTTATGACTGTGAACAGCGGTGGCCAGCAACAGCAGCGAAATCGTGATGGTCGGGAAAAACGCCAGTTTCACCGGGTGGTGCCACTCCTGTGACACGGCCTTGGGGTAACGCAGCGCCTTGAGCCCAAAGATCACCGCAATGGCGCCAAAGGCGACGGCGCCGGCGACCATCATGCCGGTCGAAGCAACACCCAGCCAGGGAAAGGCCGGGGCACCCGCGTGTAGGGCAAGCGTCATGCCCATCAGCCCCATGGTGATGGCAAAGAAGGTGACGGGGAAATGTTCCAGCCGATTTTGGGCGGCGGGCGGGGCCTGTGTGGTGTCGGACATGGTGCTGCTCCTTATCGTTGACGCAGGGTTGCCCAGCCGACCGCGCGGGTCAATCCCGTTCGGGCGGAATGGAATAGGTCAAACTGGCGCGGGCGACGGGGGCCTCTTCGCCTTCGGAATAGATCATGACATCGCCCACCGCCAAAACGCGGCCCAGCTTGTGAATACGCGCTTCGGCGCGCAGATGCGCATTGGCGACCGGTTTGCGCATGAAATCAATCGAACAATTGGTCGTCACGGCCAGCGCTTTGGGACCGATCATCGCCAGAATTGCCAGATACATGCAGACATCGGCCAGCATGAACATGGTCGGGCCGGACACAGTGCCGCCGGGGCGCAGGTGCTTGTCCTCGACCAGCTTGCGCACGGTGATATGCAGAGGCGACACATCGAGGATCTCGAATTCGCCTTTCACCTGTGGAAATTGGTCGTCCATGAAGACGCGCAATTCATCCAGGGACATTTTCAACGACATGCTTTTCCCTCCCGCATTGTGTGCCTATCGTGGGTGCAACACCGTGGGAGGACAAGATGGAAGATCCGATTCTGATCCGCAAGGACGCTGCGTCAATTGCGCGACTGACGCTGAACACACCGAAGACGCTGAATGCCCTGTCTGATGACATGCTGGCGGCGTTGCAGGGCGAACTGGAGGCGCTGGCGGCTGACACGTCAATCCGCGCGGTGGTTCTGGCAGGTACCGGCAAGGCGTTCTGCGCCGGGCACAACCTGAAGGAAATGACCGCCGGGCGCGCGACGAAGGATGGCGGCAAGGCCTATTTCAAGGACCTGTTCGAACGCTGCGCCAAGATGATGATGACCATCCCCCGCCTGCCCCAACCGGTGATCGCCGAGGTACACGGCATCGCCACTGCGGCGGGCTGTCAGCTGGTGGCGTCCTGCGACATGGCGGTCGCCGCGCGCGGCACGCGCTTTGGTGTAAACGGTGTGAACATCGGCCTGTTTTGTTCGACCCCCATGGTCGCCCTGACCCGCAACATCCCGCGCAAACAGGCGTTCGAGATGCTGACAACCGGCGAATTCATTGATGCTGACCGGGCGCGCGAGCTGGGCCTGGTGAACCGGGTCGTGGACGCAGCCGACCTGACCAACGCCACCATGGATCTGGCCGCAACCGTCGCCGCCAAACTGGGCACCGCCGTGGCGGTCGGAAAGTCGGCGTTTTACGATCAATTGACGATGCCGTTGGGTCAAGCTTATGATTTCACCGGTAACGTAATGGTTGAAAACATGTTGTTTCGGGAAACCGAGGAAGGCATTGAGGCATTCATTGCGAAGCGTCCCCATAGTTGGGACCAATAGTCTTTTTTTTGCATTCCCCGGATAATAACGCGGAGAAAAGACTTGAAAAACAAAATCTTATCACTGGCCATTGTGGCCATGTCAGCAACCGGCGCCCAGGCGCAGGGGCTGGAAGGCCTGTCCTTCGGGGCGGAATATGCCACCTATGACGACGGCTTGGGCTTCAGCGTCGACACCGCCGAAGCCTGGGCGGATGCAAGTTTCCTGATCACCGACCGGTTCGGGGTTCAGGTCGGCCTGGGGCATATGTCCGAAGTGGGCAGTTCGGACCCCTTTCTGGACTTTCTACACATCAATGCGGCCGAGCTGCACGGGTTTTGGGATGTGAATGACGCAACGCGCCTTGGCGCTGTGGTGGCCTGGGACGACTATAACGACGGCGACTGGCTGTTCGCGATTGAAGCCACCCATGTCAGCGGCCCTTTGCGCCTGGAAGGCCGCCTGGGCCGGTTTGACAGCGCGCTTGAACCCGCCACCCTGGCCGAACTGCACGGATCTTATGCCGTCGGGCCCAACACACGGCTGCGCGCCTTTGCGCGCGATGTGATCTATGACGGCGATTTCGGCCACTATGGGCTGGTGTCGATCGGGGTCAGCCATGACATTGGCGAAAGCCTGCGTCTGTTTGCCGATGCCGGCTGGCATGAAAACGATTTCGGCGGCGGGAACGTCTATAACGGCAATGTTTTTGCCGTCGGGCTGGTCCTCACGCCGGGCGGCACGCGCAACGACCGTATGTTTACCTATACGCCGTTCTATTGACCCAACCCTAAGCTGGCCAAAGCCCACCGGTGCGGGGCCTTGGCTGCACCTACATACCTGTATACCATCGCATACTATCTTTCCTTTTGCCCCTGTTTGCGCTAAAGACCGCGCAACAGTAGCCAGCCAAAGGTGTGCCCGTGACCAAGATTAAAGTTGAAAATCCCATCGTCGAAATGGACGGTGATGAAATGACCCGCATCATGTGGGACTTTATCAAGACCAAGCTGATCCTGCCCTATCTGGACCTGGACCTGCTGTATTACGATCTGGGCATTCAGGTGCGCGACGACACCAACGACCAGATCACCATTGATGCGGCCGAAAAGACGAAAGAGGTCGGCGTCGCGGTGAAATGCGCCACGATCACCCCCGACGAGGCCCGCGTCGAAGAATTCGGCCTGAAGGAAATGTGGCGCAGCCCCAATGGCACGATCCGCAACATCCTGGGCGGCGTCGTGTTCCGTGCGCCGATCATCTGCAAGAACGTGCCGCGCCTTGTGCCGGGCTGGACCAACCCGATCGTCATCGGCCGTCACGCCTTTGGCGACCAATACAAAGCCAGCGACATGAAATTCCCCGGGCCGGGCACGCTGACGATGAAATTCGTCGGCGAAGATGGCACCGAAGAAGAAATCGAGGTGTTCAAGGCGCCCTCCTCCGGTGTGTTCATGTCGATGTACAACCTGGATGCGTCGATCATTGATTTCGCACGTGCCAGCATGAACTATGCGCTGAACATGGGTTGGCCGCTGTACCTGTCGACCAAAAACACCATTTTGAAGCAATATGATGGCCGGTTCCTGGAGCTGTTCCAACAGATTTTCGACGCCGAGTTCGCCGACAAGTTCAAAGAGGCGGGCATCTGGTATGAACACCGCCTGATCGACGACATGGTCGCCTGTGCGATGAAGTGGAACGGCAAATTCGTCTGGGCCTGCAAGAACTATGACGGCGACGTGCAATCGGACACGGTCGCACAGGGCTTTGGCTCGCTTGGTCTGATGACCTCGCAGCTGATGACACCCGACGGCAAAATCGTCGAGGCCGAAGCGGCCCACGGCACCGTCACGCGACACTATCGCCAGCACCAGAAGGGTGAACAGACCTCAACCAACTCGATTGCCTCAATCTATGCGTGGACCGGAGGGCTAAAGCACCGCGCCAAGCTGGACGGTAACGACCAGCTGATGCGCTTTGCCACAACGCTGGAAAAGGTGATCGTCGACACGGTCGAAAGCGGCAACATGACCAAGGACCTGGCGCTGCTGGTCGGCCCTGATCAGGGCTGGCTGACCACCATGGGGTTCCTGGAAAAGATCGACGAGAACCTGAACAAAGCGCTGGTTGGATAAGGCTGGCTGGATCAAAGACGGGGCCGCTGTCACAGGCGGCCCTTTTCAGGGTTGAAACGCCATGACCTCGATCTGATCACCATGAAACCGCGCGATTTGGCCGGGCTGCAACGCGGTCCAGTCACCCTCATCGTTTTCCAATGGCTCGGACACCACGGCCCACCCGGCGCGCGTGTCGCTCCAACGGTAATACAATGTGGGCGCAATACAGTCCGAAGAATACCGCGCCGCCCAGAGCGTTTCGCCATCAGAAAAGGCCGCCGACAGGCGCATATGCGGGGCTTCGCCGCGCGTGCGTGACAGGTCGGACAGTTGGCGCACCGCATGTCCCAGTGCCGCAGCGGGGTCGCCCATCCCCGCGCCCAGCATCAGCAAAAACAGTACTTCGCTGTCGGTTGCGCCCATGCGGTTGGCGTACAGATCATCCGGGACCAGCATATCGGCCTGTTTGCGAAACCGGTCAAAGCCACCGACCTGACCGTTGTGCATGAAGCTCCATTTTCCGACCGCGAAAGGGTGGCAATTGTTGCGACTGGTCGCCGTGCCAGTCGAGGCGCGCACATGGGCCAGGAACAGACCTGAACGCACCTGACGCGCCAGCGCGCGCAGGTTGGGGTCGGACCAGGCGGGGTACACATCGCGAAACAGGCCGGGTTCGGCGCGATGATCATACCAGGCCACACCAAAGCCATCGGCGTTGATCGCCGTCTTGGCCTCATCCGCATCCTGGCTTTGCACGATCAGCGAATGACCCGGTGTTGACACGACATCTTCAATGAAGATCGGTTTGCCCAGATAGGCGGCCCAGCGGCACATGGCGGTCCCTCGTTTTTTTTGGTCGCGAATGAACCCCAAGCGGGTCGGAAAGGCAATGGAGCGCGGCGGTGTATTTGCCCTAGATTGCCGCGATCGGCTATGCGACCTTTGGTCAACGGCTGGATTTGCCCGCCCTGTTCGGCCTTGCGCTGATCCTTGCCGGGATCGTCGTTATCAACGTCTTTTCCACCACTTCCCCCCATTAGGGCTGGCTTTTGCTCCCTAACCACGGTATGCGCCCGCAAACTCCTTAAAAGGCGCGTACTATGGACCTTCGCAATATCGCGATTATCGCTCACGTTGACCACGGCAAAACCACGCTGGTCGACGAGCTTCTGAAACAATCCGGTGCGTTCCGGGAAAACCAGGCTGTGGCCGAACGGGCCATGGACAGCGACGCCCTGGAACGGGAACGCGGCATCACGATTTTCGCCAAGCCGACCTCGGTGGAATGGAAAGGCACGCGGATCAACATCGTTGACACGCCGGGCCACGCCGATTTCGGTGGCGAAGTGGAACGCATCCTGTCGATGGTCGACGGTGTTGTTCTGTTGGTTGACGCCGCCGAAGGGCCGATGCCGCAGACGAAATTCGTCACCTCCAAGGCGCTGGCGCTGGGTCTGCGCCCGATCGTCGTGCTGAACAAGGTTGACAAACCCGACGCCGAACCCGACCGCGCACTGGACGAATGTTTCGACCTGTTCGCCAACCTGGGCGCAGACGAAGATCAGCTGGACTTCCCGCACATGTATGCCTCGGGCCGCTCGGGCTGGGCCGATCACGATCTGGACGGGCCGCGCAAGGATCTGCACGCTCTGTTCGATCTGGTTGTGAACCACGTCCCTGCCCCGCGCCAGATCGCGCATCAGCACGAAGATTTCTCGATGCTGGCCACCACGCTGGGCTCGGACCCGTTCGTAGGCCGTTTGCTGACAGGTCGTGTTGAAACCGGCACGCTGAAGGTCGGCGCGACCGTCCAGGCCCTGTCGCGCATCGGTCAAAAGATCGAACAGTTCCGCGTCACCCGTATTCAGGCCTTCCGCGGCCTGGCCCAACAGGACATCGAAGAAGCCCAAGCGGGCGATATCGTGTCCCTGGCCGGCATGACCAAGGCGACGGTGGCCGACACGATCTGCGCCCTGGCGGTCGAAACCCCGCTGGATGCCCAGCCGATCGACCCGCCCACCATCACCGTGACTTTCGGCATCAACGACAGCCCGCTGGCCGGTCGTGACGGCAAGAAAGTGCAGTCGCGCGTCATCCGTGAACGTCTGATGAAAGAGGCGGAATCAAACGTCGCCATCAAAATCTCCGACACCCCGGGCGGCGAGGCCTTCGAGGTTTCGGGCCGGGGCGAACTTCAGATGGGCGTGTTGATCGAAAACATGCGCCGCGAGGGGTTCGAACTTTCGATCTCGCGCCCGCAGGTGATCATGCGGGAAGAAGACGGCGTGACGATGGAGCCGATCGAGGAAGTCACCATCGACGTGGATGACGAATACTCGGGCGCGGTGATCGAAAAAATCACCGGCGTGCGCAAAGGCGAAATGACCGAGATGAAACCGGCCGGTGCAGGCAAGACCCGCATCATCGCCCACGTGCCCTCGCGCGGTCTGATCGGCTATCACGGCGAATTCCTGACCGACACACGCGGCACCGGCGTGCTGAACCGCGTGTTCCACGGCTGGGCACCGCACAAGGGGCCAATCCCGGGCCGTCGTGCCGGTGTGCTGATTTCAATGGAAAATGGATCTTCGGTGGCCTTCGCCCTGTGGAACCTGGAAGATCGCGGTCGCATGTTCATTGGTGCCCAGGTCGACGTGTATCAGGGCATGATCATCGGCGAACACTCGCGCGAAAACGATCTGGAAGTGAACCCGTTGAAGGGCAAAAAGCTGACCAACGTGCGCGCAAGCGGCACGGACGAAGCGGTGCGCCTGACCACGCCGATCACCATGTCGTTGGAAGAGGCGATCGCCTATATCGACACGGACGAACTGGTTGAGGTCACGCCGAGCTCGATCCGCCTGCGCAAACGCTATCTGGACCCGCACGAGCGCAAACGCCAGTCGCGTTCCTCGACCCAATAAGGCCGACAAGCCTTTGACCTAAAACGCGAAACCCCGGCCAGTGGCCGGGGTTTTTTGTTACTCAGTTGTTTCGACAATCAACAATTCACGTTCCGATGCGCCACGCGCGTGACCCAATGCCTCTTGGTATTCGGGGCTGTGGTAACAGGCCTCGGCCGCCTCGACGCTGTCAAACCTGGCAACGACATTGCGCGGGCGTTCTTTGCCCTCAAGCTGAACAAAGCGCCCCGCGCGGGCGATGAAATGGCCACCGTGTTTGGCAATCGCCGGGCCCGCAAGGGCGGCGTATTTGCCATAGGCATCTTCATCCGTGACGGTGACGTGGGCGATCCAAAGGGCAGGCATGGGCTTCTCCGATATTTGAGGTTGCCTGAGCTTAGCCCAAACACCGGAGTTGCCAAGTGGTATTTGACCGTTTGGTCAGCCAGCGATCACCGCTTCGGCGGCCGCGATGGCCGCATCGGCATTCGTGGCATCCTTGCCACCGCCCTGCGCCATGTCAGGGCGTCCGCCCCCCCCCTTGCCACCCAATTCGGCAACAGCCGCACGCACCAGATCGACAGCCGACAGCCTGTCGACCAGATCGGCGGTGACGCCGGCGGCGACGGCTGCCTTGCCATCAACGTCGGCGATCAACAGGACTGCACCACTGTCGATCTGGGCTTTGTGTTCGTCCACCAGGGGCGGAAGATCACGCCCTGAAACGCCCGACAAAACATGCGCAACAAAGGATATGCCGTTGATATCTTTGGCAGGTTCAGCTTCTTTGGCTCCACCCGACATCGCCAGTTCGCGCCGCAGTTGCGCCACTTCACCGGTCAGCGCCTTGCGTTCCTCCAAAAGGGCTTTCACACGGTCCACCAACTCGCTGGGCTGGGCTTTCAACACGCTGGCCAAGTCGGCCACGCGCTTGGCTTCGTCTTCCAAATAAGCAAACGCCGCCTTGCCGGTCAGCGCCTCGATCCGACGCACACCCGCGCTGGAGGCGCTGTCACCCAGCACCACGCACAGGCCGATATCACCAGTCTGTTTCACATGCGTACCGCCGCACAGTTCGATCGAATAGGTTTGGCCGTCCGTGCCCTTGCCACTGGCCGCATGACCCATCGACACGACCCGCACTTCGTCACCGTATTTTTCGCCAAACAGCGCCTGGGCACCCAGTCCGCGAGCATCATCCGGTGTCATAATCCGCGTTTCCACCGCCGTATTCTGGCGAATATAGGCGTTCACCTCCAACGCGATATTGGTCAATTCCTGCGGGCTCAGTGCCTTGTTGTGGCTAAAATCAAACCGCAAACGATCCGGCGCATTCAAGCTACCGCGCTGCGCGACATGATCGCCCAGCTCTGCGCGCAAAGCTTCGTGCAGCAGGTGCGTCGCCGAATGGTTGGCCCGGATCGCACCGCGACGCAGGTGATCAACAGCCAATTCCGCGCCCTGCCCTGTGCTGATTTCACCGTCATCAACGGTGGCAATGTGGATAAACACGCCCGCCACTTTCTTGGTGTCCGTCACCCGCGCTGCGCCGGTTTCGGTGCGGATCAGACCGGCATCGCCGACCTGCCCACCGCTTTCGGCGTAAAACGGTGTCTGGTTCACAACGACCTGAACCTCATCGCCAGCTTTCGCGGCATCCACCGGCTCTGTGCCCAGAACAATGGCCAAAACCTGCCCTTCGGCATGTTCGGTGTCATAGCCCAGGAATTCGGTCACGCCGTTTTTCTCGGCCAGGTCAAACCACAGGGTCGCATCGGCCTGTTCGCCCGACCCGGACCAGGCGGCACGCGCCTTGGCCTTTTGTTCGCCCATCGCTGCATCAAACCCGTCCGTGTCCACGCCTCGGCCCTTTTCACGCAGCGCATCCTGCGTCAGATCCAGCGGAAAACCGAACGTGTCATACAGCTTGAACGCCGCCTGACCGGGCAAATCAACCCCCTCAGGCAGCCCCTCCAGCTCATCATCCAACAGCTTCAACCCTCGATCCAACGTCGTCTTGAACCGGGTTTCTTCGGTCAGCAGAGTTTCTTCGATCATCGACTGCGCCTGGCCCAGTTCCGGATAGGCTTGGCCCATCTGGTTCACCAGCGACGGCACCAAACGGTGCATGACCGGATCCTGAGCGCCCAACAAATGCGCATGACGCATGGCGCGGCGCATGATCCGCCGCAGCACATAGCCGCGCCCTTCGTTGGACGGCATCACGCCGTCGGCCATCAGAAAACTGGTCGATCGAAGGTGGTCAGCAATCACGCGATGGTGCACGTTCTTGTCCCCATATGGGTCGGTCGAAGTCGCGTGCGCCGACGCTTCGATCAATGCCTTGAACAGATCTGTGTCATAGTTGTCATGGCTGCCCTGCATCAATGCGCCAATGCGTTCCAGCCCCATGCCAGTGTCGATCGACTGCATGTCCAGCGCCCGCATCGAGCCATCTTCGAACTGTTCATTCTGCATGAACACAATGTTCCAGATTTCGATAAACCGGTCGCCATCCTCGTCTGCGCTGCCCGGCGGGCCGCCCCAGATGTGATCGCCATGGTCATAGAAAATCTCAGTACACGGGCCGCAGGGGCCGGTCGGGCCCATCTGCCAGAAATTGTCATGGGTCGCGATGCGGATGATGCGATCTTCCGGCACGCCGACCTTTTTCCAGATTTCAAACGCCTCATCGTCAGTGTGATAGACTGTGGTCAACAGGCGTTCGGGGTTGATACCGAATTCCTTGGTGATCAGGTCCCAAGCAAATGGGATCGCCTCGGGTTTGAAATAGTCGCCAAAGCTGAAATTTCCCAGCATTTCAAAGAACGTATGGTGGCGCGCGGTATAACCGACGTTGTCCAGATCATTGTGCTTCCCGCCGGCGCGCACGCATTTCTGCGCGGTCGTTGCCCGCTTGTAATCTCGCGTTTCAACACCGGTGAACAGGTTCTTGAACTGCACCATGCCCGAGTTGACGAACATCAACGTCGGGTCATTGCGCGGCACCAAAGGTGAGCTGTCCACCACCTCGTGGCCGTTCGTTTCGAAATAGTTCAGGAAGGTAGATCGGATATCATTCAGGCTGGCCATGATCGTCTGTCTGTTAGGAGTGTTCGGCTTGGTTTACAGGGGCCGCGCGGGGCTGTCTACAGTTCGCGGTCGCCCAAGAAAAAAGGGCCGGAGGAAACCCCCGACCCTTCGCTGCATTTCAGTGCGTTTTGATGCCTCAGCCTTCCAAAAGACCGTCACCCTCCGGGCCAACGCCCTTAGCTTTGTCCGCCGCCTTTTGAGCGGCTTTCTCGGCCGCTGGCATATCAAAATCCAGACCATGGGCGGCACGGATCTTGTCTTCGATATCCAGCGCGGTGCTGACATGTTCACGCAAGTAGGTCTTGGCGTTTTCACGCCCCTGACCGATACGTTCATCACCGTAGCTGAACCAGGCACCGGATTTATCGACCACCCCGGCTTTGACACCAAGGTCCAAAAGCTCGCCCATCTTCGAGATGCCTTCGCCATACATGATGTCGAATTCCACCTGCTTGAAGGGCGGGGCCACCTTGTTCTTCACAACCTTTACGCGGGTCGCGTTGCCGACCACCTCGTCACGATCCTTGATCGCCCCGATACGGCGGATGTCCAGACGAACCGAGCTGTAAAACTTCAGCGCATTGCCACCGGTGGTGGTTTCCGGGCTACCGAACATGACACCGATTTTCATCCGGATCTGGTTGATGAAAATCACCATGCAATTGGAGCGCGAAATCGACCCGGTCAGCTTGCGCATCGCCTGGCTCATCAGACGGGCCTGGACGCCGACATTGCTGTCGCCCATGTCGCCTTCCAGTTCGGACTTCGGCGTCAGCGCGGCCACCGAGTCGATGACAACCATGTTCACCGCACCAGAGCGCACCAAAGTATCAACAATTTCCAACGCCTGTTCGCCCGTGTCCGGCTGGCTGATCAGAAGCTCATCCAGATCAACCCCCAGTTTCTTGGCATAGAGCGGATCCAGCGCGTGTTCGGCATCCACGAAGGCGCAGACGCCACCCTTTTTCTGTTCTTCGGCGACGCAATGCAGGGTCAGCGTTGTCTTGCCAGAGCTTTCAGGGCCATAGATCTCGACGATCCGACCTTTCGGAAGGCCGCCGATCCCCAGGGCGATGTCCAACCCCAACGATCCGGTCGAGGTCGACTCGATCTCGGCCACAGGATTGTCGGCCCCCAGCTTCATGATGGATCCTTTGCCGAACTGTCGTTCGATCTGGGCCAGGGCCGAATCCAGTGCTTTTTGTTTGTCGCCTTCGCGCTTCTTATCCATATCGAGCAAATCCGCAATTGCCATTGTTTCTTCCCTTATCACACAGCTGCACGGTGGCGGCAATGATGGCTCTTGTTCGCCTCTTGTTCTCATGCTCCTACATGAGATCAAAAAGGGAACAAATCAAGAAAAATTTTATGCATTCAGTATTGGGTGAAACAAGTAACCAAATACTTAACGGACCAAAATTTGTTCGAGCCCGCTTCGAAATCTTAAGAAATCTTTTTATTTACAGCGCGTTACACTAGTGCAGTTGTTGCTGAACCGTGTCCGTTAATTCCGACAGGGAAAACGGTTTAGGGAGGAAAACCGAGTTTGGGATACGCGCTTGATGTTCCGCGACACTGTCTTCGGCATAGCCGGACACGAATACGACACGAACGCCAGGACGTTCTTCCAAAGCCAAAGCAACCCAAGTTGGCCCATCCATGCCAGGCATAATCACATCTGTGACGAATACATCAACGTCAAGGGTGCGGTCTTCCAAGGTTTTCAAGGCCTCCTCTGCACTCTCGGCCTCCAAGACCGTATAGCCGCGCATGCGCAGAGCACGCGAGGCGAATGCACGCACTGGCGCCTCGTCTTCAACCAAAAGCACAATACCGCGTTCCGCCGCGTTGGTCTGGTCAGACTGTGTCACCTTGTCGACCTCACCAAAGAGAGGTGCACGTTGTTCGGCATTTTCCGGTGTCTCTGTTGCCTTTGCAACAGCCGCAAGAAGCTCGCCTTCATTTTCAACGATGGTCGGTGGTGCCGATTGGGCAACGAGGACTTGCTCGCCCTCGCTGTCACCATCTTGCTTTACTAGCGAAAGTGGTTCCACCGAAGTGATCTCAGGCAGCGGCGTGCTGGATGACAGAGATGGAGCTTTGTCGACATGACGTGAGGCAGATGCCTGAAGATCAGTTACCTCATGCTCTTCAGCGTCTTGATAAATCGGGAAATAGAGCGTGAAGGTCGTGCCTTGACCAGGAATTGAGTCTACAAAAATAAACCCGCCGGTCTGTTTGATGATCCCGTAGGCCATGGACAGACCGAGGCCCGTACCTTGCCCTGCCCGTTTCGTGGTGAAGAACGGCTCGAAAATCTTGGGCAGTTTATCCGCAGGGATACCTGTTCCCTGATCAATAACTTTGACGGTAACATAGTCTCCGGGTGGCACCGTGGCACGGTCACGTTGAAGCGCTTGGTCCAGAATGGCATTCCGGGTCTCAATTCGAATCTCACCGCCATCGGGCATCGCATCACGCGCATTGACAACCAGGTTCATCAGGACCTGATCCAACTGACGCCGGTCTGCACGGATCGGAAGCAGCGCATTATCATGGCTTAAATCCAACTGCACCCGTTCCCCTACCAGACGGTTCAGAAGATGCGTTAGGTCCGCCAAGCTGTCAGTCAGATCAACCTTTTCCGGCCGCAGGGTCTGTTTGCGCGAGAAGGCAAGGAGCTGGCCAACCAGAGACGCCGCGCGGTTTGCATTCTGGTGAATTTGCGCGAGATCCGCATATTCAGGGTCGCTTTCATCATGGCCCATGAGCAAAAGATCACAATGGCCGGAGATTGCCGTCAGCAAGTTGTTGAAATCATGGGCAACACCGCCGGCAAGCTGGCCGATTGCCTGCATTTTCTGGCTTTGAACAAATTGTGCTTCCAAGGTTTTCAGCTCGGTCGCGTCGTGCAAGACGGCCACGAGAGCCATGCCGTCTTCTTCGAAAACCTGCCCCAAGGAAATCTGCAAGAAGACTTCTTCTTCGGATTTCACAGCACGGACCACTTCGGATCGTCCCAGCAGGCGCCCAGCGTTTGCTTCGCGCAACCATTCGGATACCGGACGGCCCAGCCCTTCCACTTGATCCGACAGCAGTGATCCCACCGCCTCGACATCATTCAGCAGTGCGCGGGCACGCTGATTTGCCATCTGGATTTCCCCATCGGCGTTCAACTTGAGCAACGGGACCGGAAGGCCATCGACGACACCCCATTCCGCCGGTTTTACAACGGCAGCTTGCGGTTCAGGCAATAGATATAGCTCACGCCGACCGGCCGAACTGGCAATTTCGCTGATCATGGCACGCACAGGGCCGTCGCGTCCGGCCACCTGCATCACCTCGCCAGCGCGCACAGGAAGATCGGTGAACACCCGGTCCAGCGTAGTTTCACGCCCGCCAAGAAGACGGCGTAAGGCTTCGTTCATGAACAGGATCGTTCCGGTTTTGGACACGGTCATCATCGGCAGGCTGATGTTTTCACCAGTCCGCCCCGCCGGGCCACGATCGCCCATATCTTCGAGCCGCCACAGAAATCCGCCGTCGCCAACCTGATGTACCGAGAGCCGCATATGGCCCCGACGCAGCACCACGTCTTCGCGCGCTGCGCCTTTGGCTTGTGCCTTGTTTTGCAGGCGGTACAGCACCGCCGCCGGAGAGGCGAACAGGTCATCCAGCGCCGACACCAGCGTTTCGCCATCCTTGCCACCGAACCGTTCAATCGCAGCGGCGTTCTGATATCCGATCTGGCCATCTGCATCGGTGGTAAAACTGGGGGCCGCATCATGTTCAACAAAGGTGGACACCGCTTGGAACAAGCCCGATGTCGCCTTGTTGTGGCGCAGAACAAACAGTCGGACCAAAAGCGCGAGGGCAAGGAAGGTTGCCCCGACCAGGACCAGGCCAATCGCGGCGATCGGTTGTGGCACGAACCATGCCGCGCCGAGAAACAACACGGCGAGGAGCAAGAGATAACCTGCCTTCGGTGACAGGTCGATCGCTGCCTGGGTCATAGGCCGCGGTGATAGCGCCGAGTACGACACGTCTGTCCCCCTGTTCATGATTCGGTCAGGGTCATTTCGCCGGAATACTGTTAAGTACCAATTAACGCGGGACCAAAAGCAACCGCCGGTTGACTTAAGCAGGTGCGCTTTCCCGCGTCAATGCCGCCAGGAAAAACCCATCACCGCCATCCAGCGGCGTCAGGCAGGTTTGCCGCAACACAGACCAGCCCGGATTACGTGCCAAGAAAGCGGCAATCTGGCCCTGATTTTCGGCCTCGAACAAAGAACAGGTCGCATAGGCAAGCACGCCACCGGGCGCGACCAAACCTTTGATATCATCAAGAATTTCCGCCTGAATGGCGCAAAGTTCAGCCAAATGCTCGGCGGTCAGATTCCATTTGCCTTGCGGAGATCGGCGCCAGGCACCAGACCCCGAGCAGGGCGCGTCCGCAAGCACAAGATCATAGCTTGCAGCCAACTGGGCGCGGCTGGCCAATTCGATATGCACGGCGGCGCGCGTGGCCCGTTCCGGCAGATCGCGCATACGTGCTGCGTTCACATCATGGGCCGTGACCTTCGCGCCCCGTGCTGCCAGCGCCAGGGCCTTGCCGCCACCGCCTGCACAATAGTCCAGAACGCTTTGACCGGGCGTGATCTTCAGTGTTTCAAGAATGGCCTGACTGGCAGCATCCTGCAACTCGACTTCGCCATCACGAAATGCCGCGCTTGATTGAACCCGCCGTGGGTTTTCAGTAACTTCCAGGGCGGTTTTGGCAAGGGGATGGGCTTGGGTTGCGATCCCTTCCACGGCCAAAGCCTCTTGCGCCTGCGCCACCGTTGTCAGCGCCGTATTCACGCGCAAGAACACCGGGGCGCGGTGGCGCAGGGCCTCGCACACAGCCTGGGTATCCTGGCCCAGAGAGGCCTGCAACGGAGCCATAACCCAATCGGGCATATCCAGTGCAACAGCGTCCGGTAAATCACTCGTATTGAACGATTTTTCATCATCCGTCAGCGCCGAAGCGGCATAGCCTTCACCGGTGAACAGCGTGCCCGGATCAGTGTCCGCCGCGCGACAGGCGCCGATCATGATGCCCCGCCCGGTCCGTGCGCCACCGCGCGCGGCGTGGCTGCGCAAACACCGCAAGGCATCAAAGACGTGATCGCGAATGGCCGCGCGGTCTTTGGAGCCGGCAAAGCGGTGGCCGCGCGCCCAGGAGGTCAGAACCTGTTCGCCACTGGCCCCGTCCAACACCTGATCCAGGATCTCGATCGCGGCGGCAACGCGCGCGCCGGGGGTCAAGAATTCACCTTAAGATCGACGCGCAACATATTCATATAATTATCCAATCCGATAGTTCGGGCTTTCGCGCGTGATCTGCACGTCATGCACATGGCTTTCCTTCAGCCCGGCGCCGGTGATCTTGACGAACGTGCAATTCTTGCGCATCTCGGCAACCGTTGCACAGCCGGTATAACCCATGGCGGCACGCAGACCGCCGACCAATTGGTGCACCACCGCATTGGCCGTCCCCTTGTAGGGCACCTGACCTTCGATCCCTTCGGGCACCAGCTTGTCGGACGCCGCGTCCTTCTGGAAATACCGGTCGGCCGAGCCGCGCGCCATGGCGCCAAGCGAGCCCATGCCGCGATAGGATTTGAAGCTGCGACCCTGGTACAGGATGACTTCACCGGGGCTTTCGTCGGTGCCCGCGATCATGCTGCCAACCATGGCACAGGAGGCCCCTGCCGCGATGGCTTTGGCGAAATCACCGGAAAATTTGATGCCGCCGTCGGCGATGACCGGAATGTCCCCTGCTTCGCGGGCACAGTCCATGATGGCGGTCAACTGTGGCACGCCAACACCGGCGACCATGCGGGTGGTGCAGATCGATCCGGGGCCGATACCGACCTTGACCGCATCTGCGCCCGCATCAATCAGGGCACGGGTGGCCGCGGCCGTGGCGACGTTGCCGGCGACAATCTGAGTGCCCCCCGGCAGGGCCTTGGCGCGTTTCACCGCCTCGATCACCCCTGCCGAATGGCCATGCGCCGTGTCGATCACCACAATGTCGACACCTGCGTCGATCAGCGCTTCGGTGCGCGCAAAGCCGCTGTCCCCCACAGAACTGGCCGCCGCAACGCGCAGCCGCCCCAATTCGTCCTTGCAGGCGGTCGGGTTCAACACGGCCTGTTCGGTGTCTTTCAACGTCAACAAGCCGGTCAACTTGCCACCCCCATCGGTGACCAACAGCTTTTCGATCCGGCGCGCCTTCATCAGGCTTTTCGCTTCGTCCAGGTCGGCGGGCTCCTGCAACATCGCCAGATTGTCCGAAGTCATCATGACGCTGACCGGCGTGTCATCATCGGTGGCAAAGCGCATGTCGCGGTTTGTGACAATGCCCAGCACGCGGCCATCCTTGCTGACCACCGGGAAGCCCGTCACGCGGTACCGTTCCTGCAACGCCTTGGCATCGGCCAGGGTCTGATCCGCCGTCAGGGTGATCGGGTTATACACGATACCGCTTTCGAACCGCTTCACGCGGCGCACTTCGCGGGACTGTTCTTCGACGTTCAGGTTCTTGTGGATCACCCCCATGCCGCCGGCCTGGGCCATGGCGATGGCCATGCGGGCCTCGGTCACGGTGTCCATGGCAGAGCTGAGCAGCGGAATGTTCAGGGCAATGGATTTGGTCACAAACGTGGTCGTGTCCGCCGTTGAGGGCAGCACGTTACTGGCTGCTGGAACCAGCAAAACATCGTCGAAGGTAAGGGCCTCGCGAATCTCCATGGGGGCGTCTCCTTGGGAGTTTTCGTTTGACAACTTCCTTTCTCACCTCTTGGGGCATTTGGAAAGGGCTGAGCGTAAAATTTCTTGCCTCCGGCGGGGATATTTTGGGCAAGAGGAAGATGTGATTGACAAAATATCGGTCCCCATGCCCCCTCGGCTGAAGAATTGCAGGAGACGCACATGGAACTGTCGAAACGGATTACCGGGCTGACCGGCGGGGGCAGCGATGGCTGGGACGTGTTTTACAAGGCGCGTCGCATGGTGGACGACGGCCTGCCGGTGGTTGAACTGACCATTGGCGAACATGACATTCGCACGGATCCGGTGATTCTGGAGGCCATGGATCGCGCCGCCAAGGGCGGGCATACCGGATACGCCATGATCCCGGGGGTTCAGGACCTGCGCACGGCGGTGGCACGGCGTTTGAGCGAACGCACCGGCGTGGCGACGCGCCCCGAAAACGTGTTGATCACCCCGGGCGGTCAGGCCGGGCTGTTCGCCGCCCATGCCGCCGTTTGTGACCAAGGTGATCGCGCCCTGTTCATCGACCCGTATTACGCGACCTATCCGGGGACCGTGCGGGGTGTCGGGGCGGTGCCGGTGCCAGTGCGTGCCCACCCTGAGAACGGGTTTCAGCCCCGCGCGGCGGATATTGACGCCGCAACTGACGGCGCCGCCAGCCTGATGATCAATACACCGAACAATCCGACCGGCGTGATCTATTCGCGCGCCACGTTGCAGGCGATTGCCGAGGTCTGCCAGCGGCGCGATCTGTGGCTGATTTCAGACGAGGTCTATGACACGCAGATCTGGCAGGGCGAACATCTGTCGCCGCGTGCCCTGCCCGGCATGGCGGACCGCACGCTGGTGGTGGGGTCAATGTCCAAAAGCCATGCCATGACCGGCAGCCGCGTTGGCTGGGTCGTGGGGCCCGAAGATGCCATTGCGCATATGGTCACGCTGGCGACGCACACGACCTATGGTGTGCCGGGGTTCATTCAGGACGCCGCCACCTTTGCGCTGGATCAAGGCACCGAATTAGAGGAAAAAATCGCCGCGCCCTTCCGTCGCCGCCGCGCCGCCGCGCAGGCGTTGATTGCAAAGCAGAACCTTGTGCGGCTGGTGCCGTCGGGGGGGGCCATGTACCTGATGTTGGACATCCGCGACACCGGGCTGACGGGCGACGCCTTTGCCAACCGCCTGCTGGACGACACGCTGATTGCCGTCATGCCGGGCGAAAGTTTCGGTCAGGCGGCGGCGGGCCATGTGCGGGTCGCGATGACAGTCGACGACAGCGCGTTCGAAATCGCTCTGGGGCGGGTTCTGGAATTTGCCAATGAGGTGACAGCATGACCCGCGATATCGGTGCGGACTTTCGCGCCCTGCATAGAAAGGGCGACCCGTTTATCCTGGCCAATGCCTGGGACATCGGCTCGGCCAAGGTGCTGGCAGGGCTTGGGGCACAGGCGATTGCCACGTCATCGGCGGCGCATGCTTTTACGATGGGGCGCCCCGACATGGGCACGCTCAGCCGCGACGAGACCTTGGCCCATGCGCAGGACCTGGTGGGAGCCGTCAATGTGCCGGTCTCTGGGGATTTCGAAAACGGCTTTGGCGATGATCCCGACACCTGCGCAGACACCGTCCGCCTGGCCGCCGAGGTCGGGCTGGCAGGCATTTCGATCGAAGACAGCATGCTGCCCGCCGCAACGCCATACGCCCACGCGCTGGCTGTTGAGCGCATTCGCGCCGCCAGTGCCGCCGCCCGCGCCCTGCCCCGTGATTTCGTGCTGGTGGCACGTGCGGATGGGGTCATGAACGGCCAATACGATCTGGACGAGGCCATTGCGCGCATCCAAGGCTTTGAGGCTGCGGGCGCTGATTGCGCCTATGTGCCCATGCCCGGCGGCATGGCGGCCCAGGCGCAGGTCTGTGCCGCAACCACCCTGCCCGTGAACGCCCTGGCCGCAGGTCCGTTTACCGAGGTCAGCCGCGCTGAATTCGCAAGTGCCGGAGTTGCGCGCATTTCGCTGGGTTCTGCCCTGGCACGTGCCGTTCACCGGCTGATCATTGATGCGGCACATGGGATGTTTGAGCGGGGCGATTTCAGCCTGCTGTCGCACAGCATTGCCGCCGCCGAAGTGGACAAGCTGCTGGGGTGAAGTGCCCGCAGGCGGCACCTGCGACCTAATCGGCCGTCACATCGTGCTGATAGATCCAGTCGAACCGCCCCAGCACCGTGTTCGGTGCGAACCGGTTGGCCAGACGCAGAACGCCATGGCCCACGGCCTTGGCCAGCGGGTTGCCATAGTGATAGTTGCGCGCATTCTTGTTTGCCGCTTCGATCACGCGGGCCGTGCGGGGGCGACGACGGGCCTGATACAGGGCCGGGCCATCCTCCAGACCCTGTTTGGCCAGGCTATCAGCCAGCACCCAGGCGTCTTCCAGCGCCATAACGGCCCCTTGCGCCATGAACGGCAGCGTCGGGTGCGCCGCATCGCCCAGCAGCGCGCAAAACCCCTTGTGCCATTCCACCGCGACGGGGTGGCGATGCAAGCCCCAGACATGCACCTGGTCGACCCGGCTCAGCACGTCCTGGGCATCCTGGCAGAACCCGGCAAAGGCCCGGCGCAGGTTTTCCGGGTCATCCTTGTGAAACCAGCCTTCGGCCGCCCAATCGGCGCGTTCTTCGACAGCAACCAGATTGATCACCTGCCCCTGCCGCAGCGGATAGGTCACCATGTGACGCCCCGGCCCCATGAAAATCGTCGCCTCGGCCTCTTCGCGCCCGGAGGCGGGCACCAGCGCACGCCAGGCGACCTGACCGGTGAAAAACGGCGCCGGATTGCCATTCAATTCGCTGCGCAGCACGGAATGCAGCCCGTCAGCGCCAACAAGAAAGCCAACCTGTTCGGGCGCACGCCCGTTGATGTGGATCACTGGTTTGCCTGCTGTCGCCTCGACCCGGTCGACGCGCACGCCGGTTTCGACCGTGACGCCTGCCGCCACGGCGGCCTGCATCAGCAGGTCCAACAGATCGGCACGGTGGAACATCAGATAGGTCTCATCAGGACGCAGCCGGGCCAGGTCCAGGTCGATCACCTCGTGACCGGACACCCCGTCGCGCAGCCAGACCCCTTGGGATCGGGTCGCGCGCGCGCGCGCCTCGGCTCCAAGCCCCAGGGCGTCCAGCACCCGCACACCGTTCGGGCTGATTTGCAGGCCCGCGCCGACTTCGCCGATCTGATCGGCCTGTTCCAGCACGCGCACGACGGCGCCCCGTTGTGCCAGCGCCAGCGCGGCGGTAAAGCCGCCGATGCCGCCGCCCATGACAGTTATCTCTTGTCCGATCAGCATGTCACGCCCCCTAAACCGAAGAACACCGAGGTGTTTCCACCCCGGTGTCCCCCAACTTGTCGCACATGTCCACCGGCTCAGTCGTCGCGGTGCACTTTTTCGCGGCGCTCGTGACGCTCCTGGGCCTCAAGGCTCAGGGTCGCAATCGGGCGCGCATCCAGGCGTTTCAGCGAGATCGGTTCACCCGTATCCTCGCAATAGCCATATTCACCCTCGGCGATCCGGCGCAGGGCCTGATCGATCTTTGCCACCAGCTTGCGCTGACGATCACGGGTGCGCAATTCAAGCGCGCGGTCGGTCTCTTCCGAGGCCCGATCCGAGACATCCGGGATGTTGCGTGTATTGTCCTGCAAACCTTCGATTGTATGCTTGCTTCCATCCAGAAGTTCAGCTTTCCAAGCGTCCAGTTTACGGCGGAAATATTCCGTCTGCCGTTCGTTCATGAAAGGTTCATCTTCGGCGGGCCGATAATCGTCGGGCAGGAAGGTTTCGGCTTTCATACCAGGTTCCTTTTGCTCGCCGGCGTGACCTCTCCCGCAAGCAGCAGGGAAAGTCGTCCGGATCTCTTCTTGGCGCTCGTTTACACATGTGATTAAGGGTTGTCACTAGGCAAACCGGTGAATTGACTGTTAACGCTCGCTCAACTGGGGGTGTTAACCACGAATTGCCAATAATTCAGCCAGTTGCGCCCTGTTTTCCGGCGCCCTTGCCCCCTGACCAGCCGCAGCGCTTGCCAAAAAGCCCCCATGCCTTTACCTGCATACCCCGCACCGAGTGTCAGGAGACCGCGCAGATGACTACCAAGAACACGGGCCAGAACACGGGCCGCTTTGAAGGCACCGCCGACTATGTTGCCACGGATGATTTGAAGATCGCGGTGAACGCCGCTGTGGCGTTGGAACGGCCGCTGTTGGTCAAGGGTGAACCGGGCACGGGCAAGACGGAACTGGCGCGTCAGGTCGCGACCAGCCTGGGCGCGCGGATGATCGAATGGAACATCAAATCCACCACGCGCGCGCAGCAGGGCCTGTATGAATATGACGCGGTGTCGCGCCTGCGTGACAGCCAACTGGGCGAAGAACGGGTGCATGATGTGGCGAACTACATCAAACGCGGCAAGCTGTGGGAAGCCTTTGAAGCCGACGAACGGGTCGTGTTGCTGATCGACGAAATCGACAAGGCCGATATCGAGTTTCCCAACGATCTGTTGCAGGAACTCGATAAGATGGAGTTCCACGTCTATGAAACCGGCCAGACCGTGCGTGCGATCAAGCGCCCGATCATCATCATCACCTCGAACAACGAAAAAGAACTGCCTGACGCCTTCCTGCGCCGCTGTTTCTTTCATTACATCAGCTTTCCCGACACCTACACGATGCGTAAGATCGTCGAAGTGCATCACCCGGGCATCAAGGACGCGCTGTTGACCACCGCGTTGACGCAGTTCTATGACATCCGCGATCAGGCGGGGTTGAAGAAAAAACCCTCGACCTCCGAAGTGCTGGACTGGCTGAAACTGCTGCTGGCCGAGGACATGAGCGCCGAGGATCTGAAACGTGATGGCGCGTCTGCCCTGCCGAAACTGCACGGCGCGTTGTTGAAGAACGAACAAGACGTGCATCTGTTTGAACGCCTGGCCTTCATGGCGCGGGGGCAGCGGTAGACGTCTCTGCCCCATTTCGTAATGCTTTCCACCGTCCATCTTTTTCCTTCTAAAACTGACCAAGCAGTCCCCCGCTTCGCTTCTTCTTGGGAAAAGGGTGTCTGGCATTGGAGGAAATGAACGTCACCACAAGGCTTTCAAACGGCATTTAGAAAATCCTACATCCAGCGCGAACCTCACCGATACTTTCATGGCTATGCAAAAACGCGTCAGAGACGTTGGCGAAATCGACCGTTTCCAGCGCGCTTTGTCTTCCGCCGACTCCGAGTGTTCAAGAAATGACTGGGACGGGGCGATCCTTGCTGGCGACATGAAAAAGCATGCTCCGAATACGGTTGCGTATATCCTGGGCATGGAACACGCCTCGCAGATCACGACGGAAACGTTCTGCCAGGGCAATCGCGCCGAGGCTCTGAAGCGGATCTCTCGTTTACCGTGGGCCTCGACTTCGACGGTCCGCTGGTTCACAGAACTTCTTTGCAAGACGAATGAAGAGCCTAAGCAAGAAGTTCTGTTTCCATTACAGGTTCTGGGGCTCCTTCCCCTCTTGCCCATCTTCGCGACCGAGGCTTCCGACACCATTGCCAAGCGCGCGTCATGGACCGTTGCCGATCTCATCGCAACTCAAGAACACGGCAACAGCGGACTTTGCGCGATACGCTTTTTCATGGATCGCTTGAAACAAGCTGCCAGCCTTGAGGCATTCGATGATTTCTTCGATATCGCCATGAAAGGGACCGGAAGTCCTGAAACGCGCAGAAGATAAGGAAAACGATTTCGTGCGGGGACAGAAATCCCATCGACCAAGATAGCATTGCAGATGGTCGATCAACTCGAACATCGCCTGTCTGATGTCGACTACATGGATATGCTTTCCCTGGCCGTCTTCTCCTCTGCACTACAAGAAGCCTGGAAAACGTGTGAAAGCCTTAGCAAGCAGCACAGCAGCTTTTGCCCATCTTCCTTTTTGGGCGACATTGAATTCATCCTATCTATACCCGGGGACGAATTGCGTGCGGCGCCCAACCTAGGCACCGCACGCTGCTAAGCACCACACAGATCAGAATTCGTCGTCCTCATCCTGATCAATCGGATTTTCATCATATCCACGATCTGACCAGTAAGTGTCATTATTTGGGTTCAACTGATCCGAATGATTATCGTTTTCTTCCTTGCTGTGATCATCGCCATTGTAGCGTCCCATGGGGCTTCCTTTCCGCTAAGTTTCAAACACAAACAGGACTACCCTCCCCGCTCTCTGCCCACACGTGGGGGAACGGGGACAATCCTAACAGACCTAACCAGCACCCTAGACCTGCCACCGATTCGACACATTTCCGCCCCATTTGCCGCAAGGGTTAACAGATGTCTTGTGGATAACTCGGCCCCAACCCCCAGATATTGACGCCCGACTGTTTCCAAACTGTGGATAACTTGTTTCCTGCCACATTTCGCTTTGAGAAGCGTTCACCATGCCCTAACCATGATTGGGCCTGGGGGGGCAAAACGGTGTGTTTGTATTGTGTTGGGAGACACTACTCACATGTCCGTTCGACCGTTGACGCGGTCTGAACAATGCGCCCGAAGGCGACCTGGGGAGGTCGACTTCCGCATATTTCAGACTGAAGTTGACGGGGGGGTTCGTGAAACCATCCCCTCGTTTCTTCTGTTTTCGGCCCCGGACGGCGACCGCGGTTGCGTGACTGCGCAGGAAGGACGCCTTGCCAGGCTTGTCCGGCCTTCGCTCACTCGTACGCACCGCAATGTGACGGCTCCACCTGGGCCGCCCGCCCTGCCCGGCCTGCCCGCCGGGTTTGCGTGGCGCGTGAACCAGGTTTTAACGCAAATCAACGAAGACATCGCATGTAAACTCTGTCGCCGGGTGCCTGTCCGGTATGGGAGGAGAAAAGATGCGTAGGTTGCTGTTCCCTGCACTTCTGGTGCTGGCTGGCTGTGTGCAGTCGCCCGGTCAAGTCAACCGTGCCCCTGAGGTCACGGCCCGCCAGGTTGCATTCTTGCCGCAAAACCTGCCACCGATGAAGGCCTTTGCCGGCACGCGCATTTCCGCGCCTGCCCGGCCCAACAGCGACATTGCTGCTGACTTCCTGGACCTGTCCTTTCGGCTGGAAAGCGGGCGCGCCCTGCCCGTCCTGACCCGGTTCGAAGGGCCCGTCACGCTGCGCGTCAGCGGCAATGTGCCCGGCGCGCTTCAGGTCGATCTGGATCGCCTTCTGGCCCGCCTTCGGATCGAAGCCGGGATCAATGTGCGTCAGGTGCCCAATGCGGGGCCTGCGGGCATCAACCTGGAAATCATTCCGAAACGGCAGTTGCAGGCGCTGGTGCCTCATGCGGCCTGTTTTGTTGCGCCCAACGTGTCCAGCTGGGACGAATATCGCAAACTGCGGTCGACCCCCGCGACCGATTGGACCGCGCTGACCACGCGCCGCCATATGGCCGTGTTCATCCCCGGTGACGTCAGCCCGCAGGAAATGCGCGACTGTCTGCACGAGGAAATCGCCCAGGCGCTGGGGCCGGTAAACGACCTGTACCGGTTGAACGACAGCGTGTTCAACGATGACAATTTCCACACGGTTCTGACCGGTTTCGACATGCTGATCCTGCGCGCCTATTATGCGCCTGAGCTGCGTTCGGGCATGACACGCGGCCAGGTTTATTCCAAGCTGCCCGCGATCCTGGCCCGGCTGAACCCGGCTGGGGGCAGCGGTCTGCCCCGGACCATGGGCCAGACGCCGCAGCGTTGGAAAACGGCGATCGAAGCGGCCTTGGGCTCTGCAACACCGACCAGCCGCCGCCGAACGTCAGCCCAGGAAGCGGTGAACATCGCCCGTGCGCAGGGCTGGTATGACACCCGCCTGGCCTTCAGCCTCTATGCCTTGGGGCGCCTGTCGCTTGGTGTGAACAGCGACACCGCCTTGCAGGCATTTCGCGAGGCCGAAACGATCTATCGCAACACGCCCGGCTCTTCGCTTCAAGCCGCGCATATGGGTGTTCAGCTGGCCGCCTATGCGCTGTCCTCGGGCAAGGCGGATCGGGCGATCACCATCGTGAACGCCCATCTCAGCCCCGTGATGCAGGCCGAAAATGCCGCCCTTTTGTCGACGCTTCTGATGATCAAGGCCGAAGCGTTGGAACTGGCCGGTCGTGGCACAGAAGCACAGCTTGTCAGGCTCGACAGTCTGGGCTGGGCACGCTATGGCTTCGGCTCGGACGCACAGGTGGGCGAACGGTTGCGCGAAATTGCGGCCATCGCCCCAAGCTAATTGCCAAAAGCCAACGAAAAACCTACGGGGTACGGGCCACATGATTGTCATTGCAGCATTCGTCATCGGCGGGCTTCTTGGATATCGCAACGCGGCAAAACGGGGCGGTAACCGCCTGGACAAGCTGCAATATTCGGTGATCTATGCTTTGGCCTTCGCGCTGGTCGGCATGTTTGTGACGGTATTCATCGACCGATCGATCTAGGGGCGACACCATGTTCCTGCCGTTCTTCGACAACCTGCGTGCCAACAAAGTGCCCGTCAGCCTGCGCGAATACTTGGCCTTTCTCGAGGGCATGAAAGCCGGGCTGGTCACCTATGAGATCGAGGGTTTTTATTACCTCGCCCGCACGGCGATGGTAAAGGACGAACGCAACCTGGACAAATTCGACCGCGCCTTTTCGACCAGCTTTGAAGGGCTCGAGGCCATCACCATGGAGCAGGTGTTGGACGCCGTGGACATTCCCGAGGAATGGCTGCGCAAGATGGCTGAAAAGCACCTGTCAGCGGAAGAAAAGGCCGAGATCGAGGCCCTGGGCGGCTTTGACAAGCTGATGGAGACGCTGAAAGAGCGGCTGAAGGAACAGGAAGGCCGCCACCAGGGTGGCAACAAATGGGTCGGCACCGCTGGCACCTCGCCGTTTGGCGCCCATGGCTATAACCCCGAAGGCGTGCGCATTGGCCAGGACAAATCGCGCCACCAGCGCGCGGTCAAAGTCTGGGACAAGCGTGAATTCAAGAACCTGGATGACAGTGTTGAACTGGGCACGCGCAACATCAAGGTCGCGTTGAAACGCCTGCGCAACTGGGCCCGCGACGGCGCGCATGACGAGCTGGATCTGGATGGCACCATTCGCGCCACTGCCGAAAATGGATATCTGGACGTCAAGACACGCCCCGAACGAAGAAACGCCGTCAAGGTGTTGTTATTCCTGGATGTTGGCGGATCAATGGACCCGCATATCAAGGTGGTTGAAGAGCTGTTTTCCGCCGCTCGCGCCGAATTCAAACACCTGGAATACTATTATTTCCACAACTGCCTGTACGAAGGTGTATGGCGTGATAATTCCCGCCGTTGGAACGCCCAGACCCCGACCTGGGAGGTGCTGCGCACCTATGGGCCGGACTATAAATGCATCTTTGTTGGCGACGCCTCCATGTCGCCTTATGAGGTCGCTTATCCGGGTGGCGCAAACGAACATTGGAACGAAGAAGCCGGTCAGGTCTGGCTGCACCGCGCCCGCGAGCAGTGGCCCAACCACCTGTGGATCAATCCGCTGCCGGAAAAACACTGGCGCTATACGCAATCGGTGCAGATGATTTCGGATGTCTTCCAAGGCCGTATGGTGCCGATGACGCTGGATGGCATCGACCGGGGCATGCGAGACCTGGGGCGCTAAGGGCAGCCACGACTAGGGGCCCCACTACTCTGCGGCCGCAGCACCTGTTTCTGCCGCGATCTGGGCGCGTTTCAGATATGGGTCATGCACAAAGGTTCCAAAGGGCACCAGGCTGACGAAGAACGCCCAGCCGACCCGGGCGGGCGACAGGCCACCGGCAGCCATCCCCAGTGCAACGATATAGCCCACGAACAACCAGCCATGCGCCATGCCGACCAGACGCACCGCATCGGGCATCCCGGCCCAATATTTCAAGGGCATCGCCACGAAGAGTAGGATCAGATAGCTCCAGCCTTCGATCGAAGCGATCTTACGAAATATCCAGATTGAACGCGCTTTTGTCATGACTTCCTGTTCGCTTGCCTCTATCGGCTGGACCTACGGCATCGGTGGGCCGCTGGGAACTCTGGCGAAATGTCGCAGGACTTGCGACGGAGAATACAGCCCGCCGCGTAGAAGGCAGACAGGAGCACACAGGTGATCAGTTTCGTCAAACGCATTTATTCCGCCGCGCCCATCGCTACGGTCCTTTTGGCCCTGGCCCTTGTGGCCAGTGTCTTTTTCGCTGTGCGCGCGACGGCCGACTGGGTCTATTGGAACGACCCGGCCCATCGCAACCAACAGATCCAGCCCTGGATGACACCGGGCTATATCGCCAATTCCTGGGGCATCCCCCGCCCTGAGATGATCGCGCTTATGCTTGAGCTGTTGGAGCTTCCCGATGGCCGCCCCGGTCGCCCCATGAGCGTCCGCCGCATTGCCGAGGAAACCGGCACCGATGTTGACACGCTGATCCAGTCAATCGAAACCGCCATCGCCGTCCATCACGCCGCCAATCCCGAAGGCACGCAGCCATGAGCGAAACGGTCTTTGCCCTGGTCACCACCTATGGCGTCTATGTGATCTTCGCCTCGGCCTTTCTGTCCTGCCTTGCCCTGCCGATCCCCACATCCCTGATGATGCTGTCGGGTGGCGCCTTTGTTACGACCGGCGATCTGGCCTTGTGGCAGGTGGTCGCCGCCGCTTATGGCGGCGCGGTGATCGGCGATCAGGCCGGGTTCGCCATTGGCCGATTTGGAGGCACGCCGCTGGTCGAAAAGATCGCCCGCACCCCGGCGCGCCGCGCCGTATTGAAACGCGCGCAGAACACTGTGGACCAGCATGGCGGCACGGGGGTGTTCTTTTCGACCTGGCTGTTTGCGCCGCTGGGGCCGTGGGTCAACTTCGTCGCAGGCGCCGCCGGCCTGGGCTGGGCCCGGTTTGCCCTGTGGGACATTTTGGGGGAAACCGTGTGGGTCACGGTCTATGTCGGTCTGGGCATGGCGTTTGCCAGCCAGGTGTCGGCAGTGGCGGATGTGATGGGCAACGTGGTGGGATTGCTGGCGGCCCTTGCCGTGGCGGGCACCATGGCGCTGTGGATACGTGGCGCGCTGCGCCAACAGAGGTTGAAACGGACCGAGGCCCGACAAGCCACCTGAAGGCTGGAACCCGCGCGCCCCAGCGCCTATATCCAACACATGTTGAAATTTACGCCCCTGCTGCTGGCCCTGATCTATGGCATCGCCATGTACCGGTTTTCCGCTTGGCGCACGGCGCGCGAACTGGATGCGCAATCCACACCGCTGAAGGACCCCGCCCTGTTGGCCCTGACCGACCGGCTGGCGGGAGCGCTGGACCTGCCCCGCGTCAAGGTGCATGTCTATGAGGTCGACCCTGTAAACGGCCTGGCCGCCCCGGACGGGCGCATTTTTCTGACACGTGGTTTTCTGAACCAATACGCCACGGGCAAGGTCACGGGCGAAGAGCTGACCAGCGTCATCGCCCACGAGCTGGGCCACGTCGCCTTGGGCCATTCCCGCCGCCGGATGATCGATTTCTCAGGCCAAAATGCGCTGCGCACGGCGCTGGCCATGGTGCTGGGCCGCTTCATTCCCGGTGTCGGCGCATATATCGCCAATATGCTGACCTCGCTTTTAGCCGCGCGCCTGTCACGCGGTGATGAATACGAGGCCGACGCCTACGCCAGCGCGTTGTTGGTCAAGGCCGGCATCGGCGTCGCACCACAGATTTCGCTGTTTCACAAGCTGGACGACCTGACCGCCACACGCAAAGGCGTGTCCCCGGCCTGGCTGATGAGCCATCCCAAAACAGACGAGCGCATCAAGGCGATCAAGGCGAATGAAGCGAAATGGGTTGCGCCGAAGAAGCGTTGAGACTGTCGTCGTATTTGAACACTGCTGCCTAAGAACTGCCTTTGGCTGGCCCTGACCCCGACGGCTGCTCTGATGTAGGTTTCTCGGACGCCACGCGCGACGTTTGGGTGGAGCGGGATCGTTGTCTGGCGTCGGAGAAGCGCTCAAGCGGGAAATCACGGGGGTGGGCTTGGTGGATGGTTTGTTGCTATGGGGATTGGTGTGATGCGGGTGCTTTAATCCTTCCCCGATCGATCCGTTGTTCT
>Ga0209121_10000806_pt1 | contig 33417 bp, 30 predicted proteins | sample Cruoilmetagenom3_FD_187292 | JGI IMG/M metagenome (GOLD analysis project Ga0209121, IMG submission 187292) | Oil polluted marine microbial communities from Coal Oil Point, Santa Barbara, California, USA - Sample 3 (SPAdes) (version 2) | ecosystem: Environmental > Aquatic > Marine > Oil seeps ... | reverse complement strand
ACAAGTTGAAGGATTAACATATTGTCATGACGACACCTCCTCAAGAATCTTATCCGACCTATCCCGATGAAATAGATTTATTTCAGCTTTGTGCCGATCTCTGGCGTAAGCGGGCATTAATTTTGCTCTGCACTCTTGCTGTTTTAGCTTGTGGTGTGGGCTACGCCTACTGGGCACCTGAAGTGTACAAGGCCGAGGCAAGGCTGCTGCCTCCACCAGTACACTCGCTTTCACCCCTGGCGGTTGCAACAGGTGTTTCTCCAGATGAAGCTTATGCATTGACCCAGCAGTATCTGGGCGCTGTTGGGCTAAAAAAAGAACTGCTTGATAGTCCAGTGTTTGCTGGATATATAGACAAGGCTTTCCCTGAGGCAACTGAATTGGAGAAGCTGGATGAATTATCTAAGCTGATGTCTGTATCGCTCCCCAATGTAAAACAGAACAAAAGCCTGGTGGTTTCCATTCAATGGCAGGATCCGGGTCAAGCAGCTGAATTGGTGAATGCATGGGTAGGCATTGCGATGCAGCACGCAAAAGATGATTTGAGTAGAAATGCAGGGGTTCTTCTACAAAGAAAAATAAGCGCACTCGAGCGTCAGATTAATGTGAAAAAGCAACTGGCGCTGAGACAATTAGACAGCGAATTGAGCAAGTTGCAGGATGCTAAAGTGATTGCCGATGAGATCGGTCTTATCAAACCCTCGGAGTTAAGTACAGGGCGTGTGATGGCAGGCATACAAGATAGTATTAATGTGATGTCGCTAAGGTCACTTTATTTACTAGGCAGCGAAGCACTTTCTGCAGAAATTGATGCACTCGAGCGCCGCAGAGGTAGTGCTGGAGATTATGTGGCTGGTCTGGTGAGCTTGGAAGAAAAGTTGGCGGAATTGCAAAGCATCACGATTGATTCAGAGTTAGTGAAGACCGCAAAAATAGATGCGGCTGCACTTCCTCCCGAGAAAAGAATCAAGCCTAAGCGAATGTTGATAATTTTAGCTTCTCTTGTGGTTGGTGTAATAGCTGGTATTTTTGTGACCTTAATACTTCTAAGTGTAGAGAGGCGCAAAGAAATGCAGGGTTGCCAATGAAAGTTGAGGTGTGGCCTTTTTTTGTTGCCGTCTGGTAGTGTTAAAAATTTTTAAGGCCTGCTGGTGAGGTGACGTGTGGAGGCTCTTGTTATAGGAACAAGAAAGTCAGGGACGACCTGGCTTTATTCAAATTTGTTAGAAGATGGGCGTTTTTCTCTCAGTAGAAAGGTGAAAGAGTCAGGATTTTTTTCGGGTAATTTCGATGGTGATATAAAGGATTACATGGCCCTTTATGATGAGAAGGATAATAGGGCTATGTTGGAAGTTGACACATCCATTTGCTATAGCGATATGGCATTACAGCAAATATCAAAATATGCATCACAGGTAAAGTTGATCTTGATACTAAGAGACCCTGTTGATTATTTAGTCTCTAGATATACGCACTCGTTGAGAAAGGGAGAGATTAAAGAGAGGGATGTTCAGCTGGCTGTTAAAAATAATAAATGGCTAAAAGACGAGTTGGATTATCCAAAAATCATTTCAAGGTTTCAAGATTTTAATGCCAGTGGAAAATTGCTGGTGTTGTCATATGAGTCTCTTCAAAGTGATCCCAATAAATTTTACAAAAGAATAACCAAATTTATATTGGGAGAAGATTCAGAAATGATAGATCCAAATATTGTTGAGAGGATAAATGTAGCTAGAAACAGCAAGATACCTTGGGTTTCGATAATGTTATCTAATATGGCAAAGTTGGCAAGAAGAAAAGGTTTTCATCATCTTGTTAATGTGGCAAAAAGTCTAAAATTACATACTCTTGTAGAAAAAAAAGCCGAAGACAAAGCTCAAGGCTTACTGCGTAAATCTTCTGGTAAATTGATATCAGAGGAGTTTCCTAAAAGTCTGGAAATATGGAGGGCAGTCCATGGAGAGAAAGTTTAGCTTGGATTGTGAGAAATTGTGGGGTATGTCACCTGGCGTTAAAGGTCGGTATATAGAAAATAATGTTAAAAAAGCAGGAGATGTACTGAAGGAAATTTGTGATGCATGGGGCGACAGTGGGTCGACGCTTTATTTAGCTTTTGTATCAAACAGTATACCGTCCTCGGATCCAGTTACTATTCAGGGTAACCAGGTATTAAAAAATAGAGGTTTCGATTCCTTTGTTACAGATGAGTATATTTTCTTCAATGATATGGCGCGTTTGCCCGCAAAGAAAACCATACTTTTTGGACTTCATGGAACTAACCATGAGTTTTATAGTGAGATGAACTCACAAGAAGTAGAGTCTGAGGTAAAAAGGATTAAGTGTTTTCTGGATAGAAATCAAGGCTTTGACAAGATTTTTGTGTACCCTAAAAATCTTGTAGACTCTATTTCGATAAAAAAATATATAAAGTGGTTTTCATGCATCAGGGTGAATAGCCGTTCATGGTTGTACAGAACAAACAGAGGTGGCCCAAATAGATTGAAGAGAGTGCTCCGGTATCTTGACTCATTCCTCCCTATATATGAATGTTTCTGTGAAAAAGAACCCGAGCATAATTTTATTAATTCAACGGTAGGCACACATTTCTATAGGGCAAACCTTTCTCCCCCATTGCTTTGTATACATTATCTACGTCTAAGGTTTGGTATTTTTTTTATGGGCTGTATTGGCAGGGATGTCCATATTTGGTCACATCCACATAATTTCTCCGGTAGTCAATTTGCAGTAAAACTATTCTGTAGCCTGCAGGATACTTAAGGTGTTATGAAATGAAGAGTGTTTTTTTGATAGGGACTAGGTGGTTTGGTGTGTTGGGGCCATGTAAATTACTTATAGACGAACTTTGCTCAAGGGGGTATGCCGTCTATGTTTTTGGGCAGAAAGATGCTCACTATGAACAGTTTGATCACCAAAAAGTCACTCTTATAGAAATCAATTCAAAGAGGTCTTACTTTTCATTTTTCTCTGATCTTTGTGATGTGGTTAAAATTAGACGCTATATTAAAAAGCTCTCACCAGACTATATTCATTCTTTTAATCCAAAGCCTTCATTATTATCTTATTTTTCATTGATTGCTAATAGGAAGGTTATATTCAATATTGGGGTTACTGGACTTGGTAATACCTTTATCAAGGCAAAATACTTACGTGGTGTTATTGCCAGTGTTATGAGAAGAGCTGGCCTTAGAGCAAACAATATTTTTTTTCAGAATCCTGATGATATGAACCTTTTTAGGAGTTTGCTTAAACTGCCTAACCATAAAATGAGGATGTTTAGAAGCCCAGGAGTTGATACCGATCGTTTTAAATTACCTGATCGAGACTTGGCTGAAGAGCCAATCAAGGTTTTGTTGGTTGCCAGGCTACTCTGGCAAAAGGGGGTGGATGATTTTTGTGAAACATATTCTAGGCTCAAAGAGCTAGGCTTATCCGACCACTATAGATTTACTCTCGTTGGAGAGCTTGATTTGGATCATCCTGATAGGCTTACCAATGCAGATGCTGAGAAGATCGCCAAGTCAGGAATAAGCTGGATAAGGTGGACAGACAGAATAGAAGATATCTATGCGGCCAATGATATTTTACTTTTCATGTCAAAACGAGAGGGGGGGCCAAGGGCAATATTAGAAGCTTCAGCAATGTATATGCCAACTATAGGTAGCGATTGTGTTGGGGTGAGGGAGCTAATTAATGATGGGATTACAGGGTTCCTTGTGCAGCTTGGGGATGTTGAGAAGATAGTGGGATATCTGGAAGCATATAGAAAAGATTTGGGGATGATTAAGGTGCATGGGGTCAGCGCTAGAAAAGAAATTGCTGAAAAATTTTCCTTGAAAAATGCGACTAAAGCACAGTTGGAGATGTACAAATCAGTGTGATTGATAAATGCTTTTAGTCAGATGGTCCCCATGCTTAATCTTTGTCAGGCCTGCAATAACTGTTCGTTTGGAAAGTAAAAGTGTTGATATGGATTGTTAAAGGGTCGCAGCTCAGTGTTATTGTAAAAATAGGAGGTAGCATGAAATTCTCTGGCTTTAAAAATGAACTGTAAGGTCTAATGAATATACTTGTTGTAATCATCATCGTACTGTCTTTTGGTATAGCTATATTTCTAGCTATTCTAAATAGCTATGTTGTAAACCTTAAAGGGGCAGAGGTGGATGCAGAACGTTTACTTTCAAGAGCGGAGGAGTGGGTAGATAGTGGATCTGTTGAATGGGTTGTAGATTCTGATTTTTTTGTTCAGTTTCTTGGCCTGTTGAAGTTGAGCTTTTCGCTAGATGAGTTTGGTCTTACTGTGATTGGTGTCATTCTTTATTATGTGGCATATATTTTTATTTTTACTCGTTATAAAGGTGTGTATTTTTCGTGGGCTTCATTATTACTTGTTGTTCTATGCCTTTTATCGCCATCAGTACTTCTGAGGGTGTCTGCGTTGTTGCGAGAGCCATATTGTATTTTTTTTGGAGTTTTAGCGGTATGGTTTGGAGTTCAGTTTATAGTAGAAAGAAAAATATTAAAATTGATATTATCCCTAGCTTGTATTGTGATGGCAGGTTTTTTTCATAAGGCATTTTTAGCGTTCATACCATTATTTGTTTCTTTGTTGGCATTTTTTTCTGTAAGACGATTGTTTTATTTTGGCCTTTTGGCTCTTGTGCTAGGTATTCTGCTTGTAGCATCGGTGTCATATCTAATCCCTGTCCTTGGAGCTCTTAGAGGCGGAGACGCTTTAGTGACGATCATAAGTGGAGACCTGTCGATTGCTGAGAAAATTGTTGGTTACAAATCGGGATTAAATGCAAGGACGACGTATGACTATGGAGCAGATTTTTCTACTTTTTTAAGTGTGCTGGGAACTTTTATGAAAGCAAGTGCTTATTATTATTTAGCACCGTTTCCTTGGGGCGTATCTAACACTCTAGATATAATGGTTTTAGTTGAAAATATTTCAAGATTTATATGTTTAGTTTATCTCGTGTTCAAAGCTATTGCGAGTGGAAGAAGAGACGTTTATTTTGTACTTTTATGTTATTTTCTTTTGAACTTAATATGGGCATTAGGGACATCAAATTATGGCACAGGTTCGCGTCATCACATGACGGCTATCCCATTTCTTATGATGGGTTATATTATGATTTTTAATCGTAAGTCACTGCTAGGATGTCAAGATAATAAATAATATATACATATATAAATGGATTTGTGGGTTGTCGTGTCAGTTTGTTAGGTGATAGATAGAAGTTGAATTTTCTATTTATTTAAGAAATTATTTGGGTCGATTTTACTGTCAGATGTCCCCCGTCGCCATCATATTTAGGATTTTTATGTAAGATGATGTGTTTGTTAGTAAGATTTATCGAATACTTGGAAAATTTTTAGATGTGTGCGCTTGCAGTTCAAAATAATTTATAGGCTAAATAGTGAAAGACATAATAATTGTATATCAAATGGGGAAGGTAGGGTCAACCTTTATAACAAAGAGCGTAAGGGGTTCTAAAAGTGTACATGTTCTTTATGGCGGGCCTCTGTGTCCCCCTTTGCGTAATTACTCAAAAAAAAGAACTTGGACAAAATTCTATGCTAATAAAGTAATTGCTAGAATAAAACTAATGCTAGCAAAAAGAGTTAAGGTGGTTTGCCTTGTCAGAGAGCCTGTAGCTAGAAATATTTCCATGTTCTTTCAAAACTTTCCATTCTGGTACTTGGCTCATTATGATAATTCTAGTTATATTGTCGCTAAAAGCCATAAAAAAAATCTAATTGAGAATATATTTATGCAAGAATTTAATCATGAATATGGCATCAATTGGGTCGATCGTGAGTTATCAAAATTGATAAAGCAAGATGTTTATAAAATTGACTTTGATAGAGAGTGCGGTTTCTCAGTGTTTAATGTTGGAAAATATGATGTTTTTTTAGCAAGGTATGAATCAATTAATACAAAATCTTTAAGGGGAGAGCTTCAACGCTTTGTGAATCAGGAAATAAATTTTGAAAAGATAAATGACGGCAGTCAGAAATGGTATTCTGATCTATATAAAAAATTCCAGCTGGAGTTTTCTCCACCTAGTGAATATATCGATAAGCTGTATGGTTCGAAGTTTTGTAAACACTTTTACACACAAAAAGAATTAGATGCCTTTAGAAAGAAATATATAGGTTAGAGTTATAGGGTTTATGTAATTAGGTATCTTAAATTATTGTTAATTTAATGGTGTGTCTTATTGCTTTCTGTCTGCTTGGTAAGATCCCCTTGTCTATGCTCTTTATGTTGGAGTTTATTTTAAATAATCATGGCAATTAATATTTCGGAATGGTATACAATTTTTTTAAGTGCGGCCATCCGTGTTTTCTCGGGATTTTCTGTATATCTTCTAAACGTAGTTGCTGCTAGAGAATTAACTATATCAGAATATGGAAGCTTCACATTCATTCTGTCTTTTGTAGCATTTCTAGTCTTGTTGTGTCGTTTTGGTTTGGATAAAAACCTTCTTCGAGAAGTGGCAAGAAGTCGATATTTGTCAACTGATAAGCAATTGGGCGATCTCAGTGGGCTTTTTATCCGGTCATGTTTAATTGTTATATTGATATCCCTTTTGGTCATTGGTTTGTTGTGGCTACTGTCAGGGTTTGTTGTCAGATATTTTTATTCTATTGCAGACGAAGCTGATATTTTATTATTTGGTTTGGCTGTATTACCTTGGGCTCTTCTTTTCTTATTGGCTGATTTTTTGAGGGGGTATGGATATATTAATCTTGGGCTGTTGGTAGGCGGGATTTCAGTGCCCTTGCTAACAATTTTGCAGGTTTATCTCTTTGAAATATCTACGTTAAGTGGGTTTGTTGGTGTGTATTTATTAAGCACATTTGTTGTTTTGTTGGTGTCGCTACCTTTAGTGTGTCTTGAGTTTAGAGTCAATTTTTCGATGGCTTCATATAATGTGAAAGATTTTAAATCCCTGGTCTCTTCTGGGTATCCATTTTTTTCTGGTTTGTTATTTGCAAATTTGCAGCTAAATCTTTCCCTGTATATTCTTGGTTTAACCTTCCCTCCTTATGATGTAGCACTTTATAGTGCGGGCTTGAAAACAGGGGTTTTACTAGGAATATTTCTCTTGGCTATTAACTCTGTATACGAGCCAAGGTTCGCAGCTTATTATTCCGAAAATGCGTTTGATAAGTTAAGGAAGGCTGCTCGCTCAAGCATCTTTTTCTTGTCAGTGGTTGCATTTTTTATTGGTATTCCACTTCTCTTATACCCTGAGTTCTTCCTCCTTTTGTTTGGGGAGGGGTATCAGGGGGCGACTACAATATTAATGATTGTTACTATATCTCAAATATTTAATTTAGTGACTGGTCCAGCTCACGCTCTTCTGATCATGACTGATGGCCAAGTGGCAGCAAGAAATATATCACTATGTTCACTTTTTATTACTCTAATAACAGCTGTTATTTTCATATCTGAATATGGTGCGCTTGGAGCTGCTTTAGCCCACTGTTCAGGAATTTTTGTGAAAAATATTCTTGGCGTGATCTTGGTAAAGTCTAGATTAAATATCAACTTACTTACCTTGGTATTTAAGGGCGGGTGATTTTTATTCTGCGGCTGATTAGAGTTTTAATTTTTTTCAAGGGTAAGAACTATTTTGAACTATAAACCTGTAATAATTATTGGTGCACCACGTTCGGGTACTAACATGCTTAGGGATGTTCTTTGTAAGTTGCCAGGCGTAGGCTCATGGCCTTGTGATGAAATTAATTATATTTGGCGTCATGGGAATATTGCTGTTAATACCGATGAGTTTTCGCCCGACCTTGCGAGGCCGGGTGAAATTCGATATATACGGAAAAAATTCGATTGTTTGGCTAAAAAAAATAACTTGGATTTTGTTGTAGAAAAAACCTGTGCAAACTCATTACGTGTACCATTTGTTGATAAGATTTTTCCAGATGCACGGTATGTATTTATTTTTCGCAATGGTATTGATGTCTTGGCTTCTGCTCAGCTTCGTTGGAAAGCGTCACTTGATCTCAAATATATCTTTGAAAAAGTCAGGTATGTCCCAGCTATAGACCTGCCTTATTATGGAGTAAGGTATCTTTGGAGTAGGTTATATAGATTTTTTTCCAAGGAAGATCGATTGGCTTTTTGGGGGCCTCAGCTAAGTAATATGGGCACTCTTCTTTCACAATATTCGCTCGAGCAGGTTTGTGCATTACAGTGGAAGAAGTGCGTAGAATCGGCAGACCATGCATTATCAAAATTACCGGAAAATAGGGTTGTGCGGGTGCAATATGAGAGTTTTGTAAGAAACCCCCGAGAAGAGATAGAGCGAATTGTTAGAGGCTTGAATTTGCCCTACGAGGGAAATAGGCTTGATGATGCAGTCTCTGGAGTGTTGAGAACTAGCGTTGGAAAAGGAAAAAAACAATTAGACCCAAATGTTTACGATTCGCTTAAACCTTTAATTTCTGAAACCTTAGCTAATTATGGATACTGAAGGCTCCGTTGTGGGTGGTTTGAGCACCTCTTCAGCAATATTCAAACGCACGTTTGATTTGTTTTTTTCTTTTATTGGGTTGGTTTTACTTGGGTGGCTGATTTTCTTTGCATGGGTTCTAGCCTCTATTGAAACTAAAAGTAATGGTTTTTTTATTCAAAAACGGGTCGGTCGATTTGGCGTGCCTTTTTATGTGATAAAAATAAGAACGATGTACAAAAGTGATAAAAATGTAACGACTGTTACTACCTCTAATGATAAGAGGATTAGTAACACAGGAAGATTTTTTAGAAAAACTAAAATTGATGAGCTGCCTCAGCTCTTTAACGTACTAATTGGGCAGATGAGTTTTGTTGGGCCAAGGCCCGATGTGCCTGGTTTTGCAGACCTTTTAGAAGGTCAAGATAGGATTATTCTTTCCATAAGGCCAGGTATTACTGGCCCCGCAACGATTTTGTATCGAAATGAAGAAGAGTTGTTAGCTGAGCAAGTTAATCCTGAAGAGTATAATCGAGAGGTTATCTTCCCCTCGAAAGTTAAAGTAAACAGGGATTATGTGGAAAACTACTCTTTGTGGAAAGATATATGCTGTATTTGGAAGACTATTTTACGTTGATGATCATATACTATGACTAACACTCCTTTTTCTCCATGGCCTTCTTTTTCGGAAGAGGAGGCAAATGCCGTTAAAAACGTACTACTTTCAAACAAAGTAAATTATTGGACAGGAACACAGTGCCGCGAGTTTGAAAAAGAATTCGCTACTTTTGCCGATGCTAAGTACGCTGTAGCCCTTGCCAATGGAACTGTCGCACTAGACTTGGCGCTAAAATCACTGGACATAGGTTCTGGTGATGAGGTCGTTGTCACATCAAGGACATTTTTGGCCTCGGTCTCCAGTATTGTGAATGCTGGAGCAGCACCTGTATTTGCTGATGTTGACTCTGATACGCAAAATATTACAGTGCAAACTATTTCTGAAGTTCTTACTCAAAAAACCAAAGCAATTATTTTAGTTCATCTTGCTGGCTGGCCCTGTGATATGGAAGGCATCGGGGCGTTGGCGAAGGATCATAATTTATTTGTTATCGAGGATTGTGCACAAGCTCATGGTGCTAAATACAAAGGCCGCTCAGTTGGCTCCATTGGTGATGTCGGTTGTTGGTCATTCTGCCAGGATAAAATTATGTCTACTGGTGGTGAGGGCGGGATGGTCACAACAAATGATCAGGATTTATGGTCAAAAATGTGGTCCTATAAAGATCACGGTAAATCCTGGGAGGCTATCTATGAGAAGGAGCACCCGCCGGGTTTTCGCTGGTTACATGAATCATTTGGTACCAATTGGCGTCTGACAGAGATGCAGGCGGTAATCGGGCGTATTCAGTTAAAGCGGATGGGTGATTGGATCGATAAACGACAAGCTCATGGTGAGTTAATTGATTCGGCTTGTGCGAATTTCGAATCGTTACGTGTACCGATTGTGCCTGCATATATAGAACATGCTAGGTACAAGCACTATATTTTTGTAAGACCAGAACTACTAAAGAATGAGTGGAGTAGAGACCGTATCGTCCAGGAAATTAACCTTTTGGGTGTGCCTTGTTATCAGGGTAGTTGTTCCGAAGTGTATTTAGAAAAAGCATTCGATAATACGGAATTCAGACCTGAAAAGCGTTTACCTGTTGCGAGAAAGTTGGGAGAAACAAGCTTGATGTTTCTGGTTCATCCAACATTGACGGAGAGCGAGATCGAAAAAACCTGTGAGGCAATTAGGTACGTGATGAACATTGCTTCCGTTTAAGTGGTGTGAGTATTTTCCCGCGAAATATTTAAACCGTATCAAGTTTGATGACGTTGCCTACTTGTTTCGTACCCTTTTTGGAGTTGTGAAACCATACATTGTCATGTAATGCCTTAATGGTAGGGGTATAGCCGGTTGGTGCTTCTATCAGTAGGTTTTGTATTGCGTCACACTCAAAATTTTGACAGGAATTTTTCAGTTTGTTTAAGAATGTATGGGTTTCCTGCCAGCTCAGTGATTGTTCCTCTGCGCATAAAATACGGGAATGCTCCGTGCCGCTGACATTATCGCCAATCAGTAATTCTTCGTATAGTTTTTCTCCTGGACGTAAACCAGAAAACTGAATTTCAATATCTCCTTCTGGGTGGTCGGCATCTTTGACCTCTAGGCCAGAGAGATGAACCATGCGTTTGGCCAGATCAACAATTTTAACGGGTTCTCCCATATCCAGAACAAAGACATCACCACCTTGGCCCATCGAGCCTGCCTGGATGACCAGTTCTGCCGCTTCGGGAATGGTCATAAAATAGCGAATAATATCTTGGTGGGTCACCGTAATGGGGCCACCTTGCATGATCTGTTCACGGAACAGAGGTACTACTGAGCCTGAAGACCCAAGTACATTACCAAAACGTACCATCGTGAATCGTGTTGTACTTTGTCGTTGGGTGAGCCCTTGAAGTACCAATTCGGCGACTCGTTTGGAGGCCCCCATGATATTGGTTGGTCTTACTGCTTTATCGGTGGAGATGAGTACAAATGACTCAACGCCTGATTTAACGGCAGCTTCTGCACAATACCAAGTACCAAAGACATTGTTGGAGACGCCTTCAATGATATTATGCTCGACCAGTGGTACGTGTTTGTAGGCAGCAGCATGGTAGACCGTTTGCACACCAAAGGTCGTCATAATGGATTCCAGGCGAGGTTGGTTTTGTACCGACCCGATCAGGGATAATAGCTCTGTTTCTCCATCTAGGTTCTTTAGGAGTGCTCGTAGTTCTTGTTCAATTTTATAAAGGCCGTATTCGTTGAGCTCGAACAAAATTAGATGTGATGGCTTTTGATTCAGTATTTGCCGGCACAGTTCGCTGCCAATAGAGCCGCCAGCACCGGTGACCATAACTACTTTGTCAGTAATACAAGCGTGTAAGAGTTTTGGGTCTGATTTAACTGCGTCACGGCCAAGCAGGTCATCAATGTCTACATCCTGAATGTCTTCTATGCGAGCTTTGCCTGTCAAGATGTCTGTTAGGTCGGGAATTGTCTGAACGGAAAGGGCGAGTGGTTCGAGCGCTTTAAGCACTTGGGCGCGTTCCGATCGGGAGGCGCTTCCCAATGCTAGTAGTACTTTGTGTGCGGAATGTTCTTTGGACAGATGTGCCAATTTTTTGGGCCGATGTACCTGTAAGCCCGCTACCATACTTCCCTTAAGTTTGGGGTTGTCATCGACAAATGCGACGGGGTTGTAGGCTGTTTTTTGAAGAGACTGGGCCAGTTGGTGCCCAGAATACCCCGCACCATAAATAATGACCGGCTGTTGGTCGGGGCATCGTTTATTGTGGCCTGCTATCAGGAGGTTGCGGATCAAAAATCGTGGGCTGCCAATCAAAAATAACGCAGTGAACATATAGATGAAAGGCACTGATCGTGGAATGGAGGAGCCAGTGATGAAGCTGGACGTGGCCAGCGCGGCACCTGAGATGCAAACTCCTATGATAATGGAGTTGATTGCTTGAACTGATATATAGCGCAGGATAGCCCGGTACAGCCCAAGTTTAACGAAGGCTAGCAACGATACAGCCACTGTAATACCTAGGCTGGTAAGCTCTTTGCTCGATATGTCAACATACAGTGCACCTAACCGTAAACATATCGCGATATAAAAAGCGGCCGCGATGGCGAGAGTGTCGTAAATGAGCGAAATAGTTCGTTTTGTTGATCTTTTTGACTCAAATAGAGCTTGTAGCATTTTGCCCCCCCCTTTTTTTGGTACGCATGCTTCCTGCCATGTAACTTACACGATACCCAAAACTACCCATTGTAAGTTCATAGGCCATTCTATCTATGAACCAGTTAACTTGCTATCAATACGGTGAAGGCGTTTAGTGATCTCCAATACTAAATACCTGATGGTTAGCTCCTGCTGGTTGCCTGTTCAAAATTAGTTGACAGATAAGGGGCTCTTCTTGGTTTTGAAGCTACTTTTCACGGCATCTGGCATTTATAATGTTCATCTTTGAATATATCTGTAACTTCAATGATTTATCCCGTATGAATGCCCTGGAACGAAAAAGTCTTATCGGTTTGGCCTCTCTCTATGCTTTTCGCATGCTTGGGTTATTCATGCTGTTGCCCGTGTTGGCACTTTATGCCGAGAATTATTCAGGTAGCACGGCTATTTTGGTGGGATTGGCATTAGGTATCTATGGCCTGACTCAAGGGATCTTTCAGATTCCTCTGGGCTTTTTGTCGGATCGGGTTGGTCGAAAACCAGTCATTGTGGGTGGCATGTTACTGTTTCTTGGTGGAAGCGTCCTGGCCGCGTTATCTGATTCCATGTGGGGATTAATCGCCGGTCGTGCTTTACAGGGAGCTGGCGCGGTGGCCAGTACAATAATGGCGTTGTTGTCTGACCTTACCACCGAACAAAATAGAACAAAGGCTATGGCTGCCGTGGGTGGTAGCATTGGCGTAGCCTTTGCGCTGTCCATGGTGTTTGGCCCCATCTTGGCTAATTGGTGGGGGCTTTCGGGGTTGTTTTGGTTGACTGCATGTCTGGCCATAGTAGGCATGATGGTGTTGTTGTTAGTTATTCCTACGCCGACGGCTTCGGTGCAAAATGCGGAAGCCCAGGCGATACCTGCTATGTTCGGTAAATTATTGCGTGATGGTGAGCTGTTGCGCCTCAATTTGGGTATTGGCATATTGCACTTTGCTCAGATGGCGAGCTGGGTTGCCGTGCCAGTCATTCTGGAGCAGTCGCTGTCCTATGGTCGTGAACAGCATTGGATGATTTATTTGGGGGCCATGGGGCTTTCATTTCTTTGTATGCTGCCCTTTATCATCATTGCTGAAGCCAAGCGGAAAATAAAGCCTGTATTTGTGGGGGCTGTGATTTTACTTGCCTTGGGAGAGGTGTTACTTGGCGGTAATTTAGAAAGCCGGGTATGGTTCGTGTTTGGGTTGTTTGTCTTTTTTATGGCTTTTAATCTATTAGAGGCGACATTACCCTCCCTTGTGAGCAAGATTGCCCCGGCAGGTGGAAAGGGGACAGCAATGGGGGTTTATTCCTCAAGCCAGTTTCTTGGTGCTTTTCTTGGCGGTGTTGTTGGCGGCTATGTGGCCCACCATTATGGTTATGCTCTGGTTTTTTGGGTGTCTTCCTCGCTCATCCTCGTTTGGATTGCCGCTGCTGCAACGATGAAGAAGCCTCGTCACTTGAAGAGTTTGGTGGTTCAGCTGTTACCTGGCGACGTTATTGTTGCTGATGATTTTGTGGGGGCTGTTCCCGGTGTGTTTGATGTGGTGGTGATTCCTGAACAACAGCTGGCTTATTTTAAAGTAGATAATGATGAATTCTGCGCTGAAGCCATGCAGAAGGTTTTGGGGAGGGCTATTTAAACTTCTTTTGGATTCAGGTGTAAGTAATCGCCACTCTTTCTCCGCTTCACTAGGTTCTTTTCGATGATTTTTAGAGTAGTGCGCGAGGGTTTATACGTTGAAGCTCTGTGATCAATTGGTGCACGCCCTGCACGTCGACAGTACCAAACATTGAATCTGCTGCAAGAGGGCAAATAGTCGATAGTGCCCCTGACTAGAGGGCGCTGAATGTGACCTCTAAAGTGCCTTGTCTACGCCCGCATCAGCTGTTAATGCTCTGAATGGTTCGTAATCCCTCAGGGCATCAAAGGCAGGGTCGTCAATGGTTTCAGTGCGGTAGCTTTCTCTTTGATCCAGTGCCTTATTGAGGTAGTTCATCGCTTCATCCAGTTGCCCCATGGCTGTATAGGCACAGGCGAGCTGGTAAAAGGCATGGCTGTTTTCCGGGTCGATATCAAGTGCCTGATGACAGAGACTCGTGGCCCACTTGGGCTCTCCCAACTCAAGCACTGTATCCGCTTTGTAGGTCAAGGCCTCGCAGTCCTCCGGACACAGCTTGAGAATCTGATCGTAAAGCCCAATTTTATTAACCGGACTCGGCTCCTGCCCTGCGCGTAACCAGAGGGACTGGATTTCACGAGTCAACTCAATCTCCTCCCGGTTTTGGTCTATGTGGGTAGTTTTCTGGTTGAGTTGCTGCTCAATCAAGTACAGGCGTTCTTCGTATTCCTTTACCAGCCGGGAAATTTCTTCATCTGCCAACGAGTGAACACGATCCTTGATTTCTTTTATGGAGGTCCAGCCGACTAACACTAAAATCGAGCTGGCAGCAGCTATTAGGTAGAAAAAATAGGTGATGGTGTCTGTTGCATAGGTGACAGCTCTGTCCACCGAACTGTGTTCTCTATCCAGGATTTGTTGCATCAGTTCATGTTTTTGCGCTGCCTGTTCAACGCGTAGCTGCTTTAATTCATCCAGAACATAGCGCTCTACAAAAGGCGTATAGAGGGGCTTATCCAGTTGGTCGACCGTTTCCCTGGCAGTGGGGGCCGTCTGGTCAACCGCCGCATGGAGTGCAGCTTCGGGGCCGAATATCAGGCACAGTATTAACAATACTCTTAAGCCAGGCATATAGCTCTTCCGTGATCGTGTACCTCAACCAGCGATTCATGCAGGTTTTTGACGGTCTGCTCGTAATCGGCCTCATTCACAACAAACTGCATGTCCACCTGGCGCATTGACTGGTGAACAGCCAGTACACTGATATTCTTGCTGGCGATGGCTTCGACCGTTTTTGCCAAAATGCCGGGGATTTGCATATCGCTGCCAATCGCCGAGGCGATGGCTACCTTCTTCTGGTCAATCTCGGCTTCCGGGAACAGCGCTTCCAAAGCTGCGCGGATTCGTTTGACCGTTTTTAGGTTGGTGGCCAAGTAGTGGGTAATGGTATTGGCATTCATATCCTTCGAAATAATGTGGGCCTTGAAGCGTTGTATCTGGCCGACAATATCTCGGTCATAATTTCCCAGTTGACCGGCCATATCCTGATCAAAAACTTCAAGGGCATATATGCCCTTGCGGCCCGCAATAATCTCAACGCAGGGCGTTTGGCTGACGTAATCTCTCGTGATGAGTGTGCCATCGTGCTCCGGCTCAAAGGTATTTTTGACCCGCAGCGGAATATCGTTCTGTCGTAGCCCTTTGGCGGCCTTTGGGTGGATCGCCTCCATACCCAGATTTGCCAGTTGATCGGCAACATCGTAGTTGGTTCGTCCGATAGGGACGGCCTCGGCTTCCCCGACCAGTCGCGGGTCGGCGCTGCTTAGGTGAAACTCCTTGTGAATAACTGCTTCCTTTGCCCCGGTCAGTACCGCCAGCCGGCTGAAGGTCATTTCGCTATAGCCCCGGTCGAAGGAGGACATCAGGCCTTCCTCGCTGTGGGCATAACCGGTGACGATCGGTAGCTGTTGGTTCAAATCCAGGCCTTCGAATGCCTGACGGATACGTTCGTCCAGTGGAATATGCCGTTCCTTTTGCCAGCCAGTCAAATCAATAAAGCAGGCATTTACGCCGTCGCGCTGTAGCAATCGTGCCGTATTCCAGGCGCTGTGAGCTTCACCGATACTGGCTAGCATTTCTCGAACTGTTGCCAGGTGAGAATCCAGTGAAAAATGACCATGGCGGCATAAACTGTGCAAGTCAGTTAAGCACTTTCTGGCGCCTTCTAGGCGTTTGTTTATAAAAGCGTTAGCCTCGGCACGCTGGAGACTGTCGTCAAATAGGGCTGCGTTGATACCATGCATTGTCGCTTGCAACGCCTCTAGTGCCTCAAGCCAAGTTTTATCTTCCATGCCGTTGGCAAACAGCGCATAAACACCCGGTTGCCCGTTTTTTTTGTGCTCCAACAACTTGTCTGTAATCCCAGCATAGGCAGAAACGACAAACACGCGTTGGTAGAGGTTGTTAGGGGCTTTTTGTTTCAGCACGATGTTATCCCTGACCGACGGGTAGTCGCTCATGGAGGTGCCGCCAATTTTTTCTATTGTATGCATCATTTTGGAATAATTAGATTCCTAGTGGCTATCCAGTGAATAGACGTTGCGCGTCAACTAGTGATTTGCACTGCTAAGCGATTTCTTCAGCCTGCAACTCATAGGCACCCTCGGCGTTATGCACTTCTTTGCCATTCAGGGGCGGGTTGAAAACACAGGCCAGTTTTAATTCCTCAAAGGCGCGCAGAATGTGCTTGTCATGGCGATCAAGGGCATAAATCGTTCCGGGCTTAATCGGATGGGTTTTGCCATCGGCAAGTACTTCAACCTCCCCCTCGCCGGAAATGCAATAAACCGCTTCCAAGTGGTTTTGGTAATGCATTTCAAAATCAGCACCGGCATAAATAGTGGTGACATGAAAGGAAAACCCCATGAGGTCATTTTTCAGTAGCAGACGGCTACTCTCCCAGTTTCCATCGGGCGACACGATGCGGCGCCCTTCCTGCTCAGATTGTTGTAGCGTACGTACAATCATCGTTAACTCTCGCTCTATTAAAGGTTAGCTTGCTTGTTGTGTTTCAAAAAAATCTTTTTCCTCGGTAAAACTGTCCTCATTCGCGCATATTGAACGAACCGCTTCCTCGAGGATGTCGATTCCTTTTGCGAGGTTTTCATCGCTGATAATAAGCGGGCATAACAATTTGATGACCTGGTCATCGGCACCACTGGTTTCGATAATCAGTCCTTTTTTAAAGGCTTCGTGGGTGATTTTTCCAGCCAGATCACCATCGACGCAGTTAATGCCCCGAAACATTCCTCGACCCCGGGTGGTGAAATTATCTTCACCGTACTTTTCGGCAATGGACTCCAGGCGCTTGGAAATATAGTCACCTTTTCTAATGATTTCTTTGGCAAACGCATCATCTGACCAGTAGCTATCAATTGCCGCCTTGGCCGTCACAAAGGCGTAGTTATTGCCACGGAAGGTACCGTTATGTTCGCCGGGCTTCCATTGATCCAGTTCTGGACTGATCAGCACTACTGCAAAGGGCAGCCCAAGGCCGCTCAGTGACTTCGACAAGGTGATAATATCTGGTTTAATTCCCGCGGGTTCAAAACTGAAATAGCTGCCAGTACGACCGCAACCTGCCTGAATATCATCAACGATTAGCAGGACGCCATGTTTGCGACAGACAATTTCCAGCTGTTTCAGCCATTCAAAACTGGCCACGTTGATGCCGCCTTCACCCTGCACGGTCTCTACAATTACGGCCGCCGGTTTGTCAATCCCGCTGCTGGAGTCGGAAAGTACCTTGTCGAGGTAGGCTGTTGTGTCAATGTCCTCGCCCAGGTAACCGTCATAGGGGATTCGGCTGGTACCGTTCAAACTAACACCCGAAGCTCCCCGGTGGTGAGAATTGCCTGTTGCGGCAAGAGCCCCCAGGGTGACACCGTGAAACCCGTTGGTAAATGTCACGATGTTTTCACGGCCGGTCACATTGCGCGCGAGTTTCATTGCGGCCTCAACGGCGTTGGTTCCGGTAGGCCCTGTAAACTGCACGACATAATCAAGTTTTCGAGGTTTAAGTATTTTTTCATTAAAGGTCTCGAGAAACTCCCCCTTTGCCTTGGTGTGCAGATCCAGGCCATGGGTAATGCCATCGCTATGGATGTATTCCAGTAATTTTTCCTTGAACACAGGGTGGTTATGGCCGTAGTTCAGCGTGCCGGCCCCGGCTAGGAAATCCAGGTAGCAGTTCCCTTCTTCGTCGTATAGATGTTCACCCTTGGCTTTATTAAAAACACGTGGGAATGAGCGTGCGTAAGATTGAACTTCCGATTCAATTTCATCAAAAATCTTCATAAAACTCCTCTTGTATCTCTTGTCATCAGGCGGCCTGTTTATTCCATAATGATTTAAAAAGGGCCGATCAGTGCGCGTATTTCTGTGTCATGAGCGCCTTTAAAGTGGCGATCTCTATCGAACATAATTGACCGGGTAACTTGGGTGTTAAGACTTCTGGCAAGGCTCTCGAACAGCCCCCACGAAGCTAGGTTCGATTCAGTGACGGTGGTCTCGATATAGTTAATGCCTTTACAGTTTTCGCGCTGCAATAGCTGCTTCAGCATCCTGGCGGCCAACCCTTGTCCTCGGGCTTTCTCGCTGACAGCAACCTGCCAGACAAACAGGCTGTTCACGTTACCGGGCAAGATGTATCCGCTGATAAACCCTGCTATCTCCCCATTCAGCTCAGCAAGCACCGAGGTCTCTGCAAAATGACTGCATTGCAGCAGGTTGCAGTAGGAAGAGTTTGTATCCAAAGGCGGGCAAGATTTCACAAGTTCATAGACCGACATACCATCTTCGGCATTTGGGGTGCGAAAAACGATATTTGAATTCATTGGGTCTCACTTAATAGTTTTGATGTCATATGTTTAGAAAACTGCATAAAAATAAATAAAATAATTATAAAAAAACAGCACATTGCTTTATTAATGTGCTGTTTTTTTATAAAAATCGCTTCTTTAAAATACAGAATACATTGTACACTAAACAATATATATTTCCAGGCAGGTAGAAAAGTGGAATGATTGATAGGCTTGATTGTATTGGTTAAACACAAGAATGTGCCGTCGGCCATTCAGCTGCATGGCGTGTATAATCGGCTGGTTAACACCAAAGGTTAGGGCAATACTTTGAGCGATCTTAAAGATGTACTAGTAGCACTGCGCCGGGTTATCAGAGCGACAGACTTGCATTCGAAGTATCTGGTTAAAACAACCGGATTGACGGCACCTCAGATCCTCATTTTGCAAACTATTCACGACAAGTGCGAACAAACCATAGGCAGTCTGGCAAACAATGTCAGTCTCAGCCAAGCTACGGTGACCAGTATTCTGGATCGCCTGGAAAGCAAGGGGCTTGTTGTGCGGGAACGATCCAAAGAAGACAAGCGAAAGGTTTATGCTCGACTCACACTTGATGCGCATAGGGTGCTGGAAAATGCTCCTCTGCCCTTGCAGGAGCAATTTGCACAACAATTTGAGGAGTTGCAGGCCTGGGAGCAAACAATGATTATTTCCGCCTTGCAGCGGATCGCTCAGATGATGGATGCTGAAGATATTGATGCCGCGCCTGTTTTGGATGTCGGTCTGCTAGACCGCCAAGCGGCGGGAGATGAAAAGTCGCCTGTAACAAATAACGAGTAAAAGAGACTGGTATATAGTGCTTTTGCGGTTCTTGGTAATTAAATTTTTCCTCTTCTTTCATTCATTTATACTCCGTGCCGCATCTAATATTCGATCAGCGTAGCCTGTATCACTGCCAACACAGTTAGCCTTTGGGGCCCGCAGGCTTTCTGAATTGTTATTTCATAACCAAGCTCAGTAGTTCAAAGCTCGTCAAAATTAGCATGGCGCATTACCTGAGAGCGATCAAAATAGAACGCTCATGTTAATTGGCGAGTGAAAGATAAGGTTAGCGACGGCAGGGAGTTGTGTCGCCGACAGATAGGGTGGGAGTGCGCTGGTCGTTGTGCGGTCTCTCCGTGATATCCTGAGCGAAGCGGTCTTAGACGTTGGCTGGGTAACTGACGATCCCCTGAAAAACACTGCTACCGGTGCTATCAAATAAAAAGGGCCTGTAAAAACAGGCCCTTATACGAATATTGTTTGCTATTACAGTCTAAAAAATCAAAATGGAATATCGTCATCAAAACTATCAAAGCCAGCGTCTGGCGCTGATGCTGCTGGGCTAGATGGCGTCGGTTGTTGATTCGGCTGTGATTGGGGCGAGTTCTGCTGCATGGGGGCAGGGTTGTCATAACCTGCTGAGCCTCCACGACTGTCCAGCATCTGCATTTCACTGGCTACGATCTCGGTGGTATATCGGTCTTGGCCATCTTGGCCTTGCCACTTACGGGTACGTAGCGAGCCCTCTACGTAGACCTTGGAGCCTTTCTTCAAGTATTCGCTGGCGATCTCAGCCAGGCGGTTAAAAAATACCACGCGGTGCCATTCGGTGCGCTCTTGTTGTTGGCCCGTTTGCTTGTCTTTCCAGCTTTCACTGGTCGCTATGGTGATATTCGTGACCGCGTTACCACTGGGCATGAATTTGGCCTCTGGGTCTTTTCCCAAATTGCCGACTAAAATAACTTTGTTAATACCCCGAGCCATACCTTGCCCCAACTTGAAATTTGTTTATTAAGCCCGCAAGTTTACCTTGGAACATCGAGGCTGTCATCGGCGGGATGCAGTGGGGCTGATTATCATTCTTGTGGTTCTTTGTTGCTTTGTATGTGCAGGGGTTAGATACAGAAGGATGCAAAAGCCTTGTTCCTAGCTATTATCCCTAACGCTGGGTCGCTCCGAGACGAGGGTATGCCAGCGCTTTAAATTTACATGGGTGTCAGGGGCCGTGACGTTGGCCCACTGGGCAAAATCGACGGTGACGAGTGCGGTGATATCGGCGACAGAAAACGCACTGCCAGCAATATATTTGTGCTCAGCTAAATGCTGTTCCATGTCACCATAGAAATTCATAATCCGCTGGCGGCCTCGATCGACCAGCTCGGGAATCTTCTCATAGTTATGTGGGCCAACTAGTGCGCGCCCCTCAAACCAGTCGGGGCCATTTCGGAACAGGTCGGCAACGGCCTGAAAGCCATTGGTAAAACAAATTTGGTTCCACATTTCAATGATACCAATTTCTTCAGGGGTGGATCCGTATAAGGGCGGCTCAGGATGAATGGCTTCGAGATAGCGACAAACAGCATTGAGTTGCGAGATGCAGGTGCCGTTATCTAATTCCAGCGTGGGGACATCGCAGTTGGGACTTTTTGCTCTAAATTCAGGCTCCAACTGTTCCCCTTTCAGTAGATCTACCTGAACACGGGGGATATCGATGCCTTTTTCAGCCATAAAAATATTTAGGCGGCGTGGGTTGGGTACACCGGGGTAGTCGTAGAGTTTCATGAGATCTCCCAAATGATGGTGGTTGTATTGTAAGAAGTCTTGGGGAGTATGCCGGTAAATGCGTATCAAAGGCACCTGTGCCCCATCGATTTATGAATACATGGATGGTAGGTGGGCTGCGAGTTTTAGTAAAATGAGCATTTATGTCTGGTGAAAAAAAGGGAGAGCCAATGGCTCTCCCTAATGATATTTTTCAATGTCTGAATAATGATTAGCCGCTATTCATAACGTTGAAATGTTAGTGTCGCATTCGTGCCGCCAAACCCAAAACTGTTAGACATGATGCGATTCAGTTTGGCGTTATCAACACGCTTGGCCACAATCGGTAGGTCGGCTGCCTCTGGGTCGATTGTCTCGAGATTTGCCGATGCGCAGATAAAATCATTTTCCATCATCAGCAGGCAGTAGATGGCTTCCTGAACACCCGCTGCTCCCAAACCATGGCCGGAGAGGGATTTGGTAGAGCTAATGGGTGGAGCGTCATTACCGAAAACATCTTTAATTGCTTTCAGTTCTGCCAGGTCGCCTACGGGTGTGCTTGTGCCGTGAGTATTGATGTAATCAATACTGCCATCGGTAGTTTCCATGGCCATTTTCATACAGCGAGCAGCACCTTCACCAGAGGGGGCTACCATGTCGTAACCATCTGAGGTGGCGCCGTAACCGACGATTTCAGCATAAATAGTCGCACCGCGAGCCAGTGCATGATCCAGGTCTTCTACGACTAGACAGCCAGCGCCAACGCCGGGGACGAATCCGTCGCGGTCTGCATCATAGGCGCGGGAGGCTTTCTCGGGTGTATCGTTATACTTACTGGACAGGGCGCCCATCGCATCAAACATACCTGCCATTGACCAGTGCATGTCCTCAGCACCGCCAGCAAAAACTACATCCTGTTTGCCCATCTGGATCAACTCCATGGCGTGACCGATACAGTGAGCGCTGGTAGCACAGGCCGATGAGATAGAATAGTTTGTGCCTTTGATCTTGAATGGCGTTGCCAAACAGGCGGATACGGTGCTGGCCATAATCTGGGTGACCCGGTAAGGGCCGGCACGTTTAATGCCTTTTGCACGCATCACGTCGATTGTTTCGGTGAACATTTCTCCCGACACACCACCGGAACCCATCACGAGGCCGGTACGTATGTTGGAGACTTGATCTTCAGAGAGGCCCGAGTCGGCAATGGCTCTTTCCATGGCGATGTAGCCATAGGCTGCTGAAGGGCCCATAAAGCGCATGACTTTGCGGTCGATATGTTCTGAGGGATCGATATCCAGTTTGGCTGCAACATTGCAGCGCAACCCCATCTCTTTGAAGTCTTCCCGGAAGGCAATACCTGATTTACATTCTCGTAAAGATTCGGTGACAGTTTCTTTGTCATTACCTAAGGGGGAAACAATTCCCATTCCGGTAATTACCACGCGTTTCATTGGCTACCCCTATGCCGGTTAAAAGGTCCGGTCATTGTCATCTAAAGGATCAATTGTAATCGAAAGGATCAAAAGTTGTCAGTTGACTCAAAAAGTCCAACCCTAAGATCTTTGGCTGTGTAGATTTCACGACCATCTACTGAGACAGTGCCGTCAGCAATGGCCATCTTCAATTTACGTTCAACTATACGCGAAACATCAATGCGATAAGTGATTAGCTTGGCCTCTGGCAGGACTTGCCCAAAGAATTTTACTTCACCGGAACCCAGCGCTCGGCCGCGCCCAGGGTTGCCCTTCCAGGCTAGGAAAAAACCGGTGAGCTGCCACATGGCATCAAGGCCAAGGCATCCTGGCATCACGGGGTCACCTTCAAAATGGCAACCGAAGAACCAGAGGTCTGGACGGATATCAAGTTCAGCCGTCATAGTACCTTTGCCATATTTTCCTTCGCCAGCATGAATATGGGTGATTCGATCCACCATCAGCATATTGTCTGCAGGAAGCTGGGCATTACCTTCACCAAATAATTTACCTTGGCTGCAAGCGACAATTTCCTCGCGGGTATATGAGTTTTGCGATTGTGGAATGAACGTGGTCATCTATTGATTGGCCTCTGCTAGCTACTATTTATCCCTGTGTTACCAGGTTTATTGATTTTCTGTTGAAGGGGCGAATTTTATCTGATCTGTGTGTTAAGTCCAGAAAATATAAGGTTTTCAGCGATGTTGGCGTTATACTCGTTCGCAAGTTTGTCTTACGACTTGCGTTGAATAGCGAAGTCGGCGAGATCGAACATTGCCTGGCGTTCGGGGGTGTCGGGTAGATCCGCAAGGCATAATTTTGCCTGTTCAGTGTGTCGTTTTGCACAGGACAAGGTGTAGTCTAAGGCCCCGGTAGCATTGACGGTGTCTAGAATGGTATCCATTTGCTCGATGCCGCCTTCTTCTATAGCACTGCGGATCAATGCGGCCTGATCGGGAGAGCCGTGTTGCATAGCATAGATTAAGGGAAGTGTGGGCTTGCCTTCTGCCAGGTCATCGCCAACATTTTTGCCAAGGTCTTCTGTGTTGCCGTTGTAATCAAGTGCATCATCTACCAGTTGGAACGCCATTCCAAGGTGGTGCCCATAGCGTCCCATAGCTGCCTGTTGAGAGGGGCTGGCTCCGGCCAATACGGCACCGACTTCAGCTGCAGCATCAAATAACTGGGCTGTTTTTTTGCGGATAACCTCAAGGTAAGTTGTTTCGGTTGCATCGGGGTTTCCAGCATTGATGAGCTGTTGAACCTCGCCTTCAGAGATAATATTGGTGGTATCCGCGATGATTCGCATGATATCCATGTTTTCGATCGCTACCAGCATTTGAAATGCTCGGGAGTAAAGAAAGTCACCGACTAGTACGCTGGGGGCATTGCCAAATTTGGCGTTGGCTGTGGCTCTGCCGCGGCGTAGATCGGACGTGTCGACCACGTCGTCATGGAGTAGCGTGGCGGTGTGAATAAACTCAATAATGGCGGCTAAAGACGTGTGTTGGCTGCCTAGATAGCCGCAACTATTGGCGCTTAGTATGACCAGTAAGGGGCGTAACCGTTTTCCACCAGCATCAATAATATATTGGCCAATGTTCTCCACTAAGCCGACATCAGAGTGTAGTTGGCTAAGAATTAGGTCGTTGACCTGGTCAAATTCAGCTTTTACTACCTGGTGAAACGGCAACATGCCAGAGCCCCGTGAAATTCTTGGTTGGATGTGGTGTTTTTTTTATCGGATCGGCCCTCTAAAACGGGCGCGTTGGCATCCTAGGGTTGGGTGGAAGGTGTGTCAAGGGGAAGGCGCATTATTGCTGGATATTCGGCGATTTTTCCTTGCGGTCGCGGGTGGTTTCCCTTAGAATTCCGGCCCTCGCAAATCCGGCCTGGAGAAATCGTTCTCTTGGGCGTCGAACTGGTATACGCGAATACGGAGCAAATTATGTACGCAGTTATTAAAAGTGGTGGCAAGCAGCACCGGGTTCAAGAGGGTGAATACCTTCGCCTGGAAAAGCTGGAAGTGGCCACAGGTGAAAGCGTTGACTTTGATGAAGTGCTGCTGGTAGCAGACGGTGACAACGTAAAAATTGGCACTCCTTTGGTTGAAGGCGGTAAGGTCACTGCAGAAGTGCTTAGCCATGGACGTGCTGATAAGGTGAAAATTATTAAGTTCAATCGCCGTAAGCATAGCCGTAAGCAAATGGGCCACCGTCAGTGGTTCACCGAGGTTAAAATTACTGGCATTAGTGCTGGTTAAGATTAGATAGGAGAACGTCATGGCTCACAAGAAAGCTGGTGGTAGTACCCGTAACGGACGCGATTCCGAAAGTAAACGCCTTGGTGTTAAGCGCTTTGGTGGAGAGCAGGTATCAGCGGGCAGCATTATTGTTCGTCAGCGTGGTACTCGTTTTCATGCAGGTAGCAACGTTGGTATTGGTCGTGACCACACGATTTTTGCGACTGCCGATGGTGAAGTGCAATTCACAGTTAAAGGTGCAAAGAACCGGAAGTTTGTGAATATCGTTACTGCTTAAAGCGACGGTTTATCAGAAAAGCCCCGCATTGGCGGGGCTTTTTTGTTTGTGTGAATAGATTTAGCCGGATTATGTATAGGCTTTGATTCTCGTTCTGTAGCAATGAGTTTTTTTAACCCATATTTTCGGATTCCTGATAACAACCCATTGAGCACTGTATACTCTAACGATGAAATTTGTTGATGAAACACCCATTCATGTTCAGGCCGGCCGCGGTGGCAATGGTTGCCTGAGTTTTCGCCGTGAAAAATATATCGCCAAAGGTGGTCCAGACGGCGGTGATGGCGGAGACGGCGGCAGTGTCTACCTAGAGGGAGATGAAAATCTCAATACGTTGGTAGACTATCGTTTTCAGCGTAACTTTAATGCTCAGAGTGGGCAGGCGGGTAGTTCCAAAAATTGCACGGGTAGGGGCGGTGAAGATCTTGTTCTTAAAGTGCCCGTGGGTACCACTATCATTGATGAAGATACAGAAGAGGTGCTTGGTGACATCACTGCGGATGGCCAACGATTAATGGTGGCTAAGGCGGGATACCATGGCCTGGGGAACACCCGGTTTAAGTCCAGCACAAATAGGGCGCCGCGTAGAACGACACCCGGCACGGAGGGCGAGTTACGGCACTTGCGCCTGGAGCTGAAAGTATTGGCTGATGTCGGGTTGTTGGGGTTGCCAAACGCAGGTAAGTCTACTTTTATTCGCGCGGTATCCGCTGCGCGCCCAAAAGTGGCTGATTATCCTTTCACAACCTTAGTGCCGAATCTGGGGGTCGTGAAGACGCAAAAGTATCGTAGTTTTGTGATTGCAGACGTTCCTGGTCTCGTCGAAGGTGCCGCTGAAGGGGCAGGGCTGGGCATCCGTTTTCTGAAACATCTGACAAGAACGCGCTTGTTGCTTCACTTGGTTGATATGGTGCCAACTGACGGTGCAGATCCTGCCGGCAATGTCGATATCATTGAAAATGAGCTTGATCAGTTTAGCCCAACTTTGTGGGGGCGCGAGCGCTGGCTCGTGTTAAATAAGATTGATCTCCTGCCTGAAGAGGAGCGTGAAGAACGCTGTCGAGAGGTAGTGGAAAAGCTTCAATGGGAAGGGCCGGTTTATCAGGTGTCCGCTGTTGGTTCTGTCGGCACAGAAAAGTTGTGCTGGGATATCATGGATCATTTGGAAGCATGCTGGGAAGCAGAGCGAGCTGATCCCGAGGTTGCCGAGCAGGAGCGAGAACTGCAGAGCAGGATGCAGCGTGAGGCGAGAGATAGGATTGAAGCGTTACGCCGTCGTCCAAAATCAACTGGGTTAGATGACGACGATGATTTTGACGACGACGATGATCATGATGTGGAAATCATCTATTCCCCCTGATGCTAACCAAATAAAATGCCTGTAGAAAGCAAAAGCAGCTGGATGGTTGTGAGCGTATATGAGCGATAGAAGTGTTGTTAAAAAAGCCCGGCGCTGGGTCGTAAAGATTGGTAGTGCTTTACTTACCGCAGATGGAAAAGGCCTTGACCGGGAAGGTATCTCTGCCTGGGTAGGGCAGGTTGCTGCACTGCTGGATCAGAATATTGAAATTGTAATGGTTTCATCGGGTGCTGTGGCGGAAGGCATGTCCCGTCTTGGCTGGGGCAAGCGCCCATCGTCAATTCACGAGCTTCAAGCCGCTGCAGCCGTTGGTCAGATGGGCCTGGTGCAGGCCTATGAATTCCAGTTCCAGCAGTTTGATCGTCATACCGCACAGGTTTTATTGGATCACGATGACCTCTCGAATCGAGAGCGTTACCTCAATGCCCGGAATACCCTGCAGACACTGCTGGGATTGGGGGTGGTGCCAATCATTAATGAGAACGATACGGTGGTGACCGACCAGATCCGCTTTGGAGACAACGACACGCTGGCCGCAATGGTTGCGAATTTGATTGATGCAGACTTGCTGGTGATCTTGACCGATCAGGATGGACTGTTCGATGCTGATCCTCGCAACAATCCACGTGCGCAATTGATTCCCCATGGGAAAGCGGGAGATCCCGCGTTAGATGTCTTGGCGGGGGGTAGTGTCGGCGGTTTGGGGCGAGGTGGGATGATCACCAAGCTCAAGGCGGCCAGGCTTGCTGCTCGTTCGGGGGCAAACACCCTGATCGTCGGTGGTAGAACAGAAAATGCATTGACTCGTTTGGCTGCCGGGGATGTTCTAGGTACTTTGCTGGTTGCCGGGCAAGAGCCCATAGCCGCACGTAAGCAGTGGTTGGCGGGGCGATTACAGGTGAGAGGATCGCTGACGCTTGATGAGGGCGCTGTGAGAGTGCTTAAAGATCAGGGCAAGAGCCTGCTTCCCGTGGGAGTAAAGTCGGTAGTCGGTGACTACAGTCGGGGTGATTTGATTCGTTGTGTCGATGAATCTGGCAATGAGGTTGCTCGAGGGTTGGTTAATTACAACGCATCGGAGAGCCGTAAAATTATTGGTAAGAGTAGTGATCTGATTGCTGAGGCTCTAGGTTATTGTGACAACGAAGAGTTGATCCATAGAGATAATTTGGTGTTGGTCTAGGTGGGCGTTGTTGCGATTGGCAAAGAGTAAGTTTTCTTATGCTGTCTGGTTCAATGATTATTTCTGAATACAAAAAAACCGGCCCCTAGTGCCGGTTTTTTTAATCCTCAGAACTTGAGTGCTTAGCTGGCAGCTAGTGCCTTAACTTGAGCATTCAAGCGGCTCTTGTGACGAGCAGCCTTGTTCTTGTGGATGATACCTTTGTCCGCAATGCGGTCGAGCACGGGCACTACAGCGTTGTAGGCGGCTTGAGCTGCCTCAGCTTCACCTGATTCAATGGCGGCATAAGTCTTTTTAAGATAGGTGCGGACCATGGAACGCAGGCTAGCGTTGTGCTTGCGACGATTTTCGTTTTGCTGCGCTCGTTTGCGTGCTTGGGGTGAGTTGGCCACCTAAGTGCTCCTTTCAAAATGAGTCTGATTTCAAGGCGCGGAAATATACAGCGTTTACTTACATTTATCAACCCATCATAGATCGAATGGTTATCCGGGAGAGTTGGTAGCAAAAGGCCGGGTGGCGGTAGTTTGTGCTGGCGCAGTTGCTTTCACTCATGGGCTGAAGAATATCTCTTAGAGAGTATCGACGATATAGGGGCAATATACCTACAGAGGCGGAGGTTGTTGCTATCATCTGGGGGGTAAAATCTCTATGATTTGCCAATAGTTTATGAGTGTCCACCAGAGAGTGTCAGGTTTGCATAACCAGCGTATTGAACAGCAAGGCCCACCAGTTAAGTCATCTAAATTACTGCGTTCCAGCGGCGTGGTCAGTAGCATGACTATGATTTCTAGAGTGCTGGGGCTGCTGCGTGATGTGGTCTTTGCCCGAGTCATTGGTGCTGATGCCATGGCGGATGCATTTTTTGTTGCATTTAAGATTCCTAACTTTTTTCGTCGATTGTTTGCCGAGGGCGCATTTTCCCAGGCATTTGTGCCGGTGTTGGCCGAGTATCGAGAAGCTGGGAGTCAAGCGGCAGTAAAAGCACTCCTGAACAAGGTCGCCGGCGCACTGGGCTCTTCGTTGATTGCTTTAACAGTAATTGTTGTGATTGCGTCACCCTTGGTGACGGGGCTTTTCGCATTTGGTTTTTGGCTGGATTACCCAGATAAGTTCGATGCGGCAAGTAGCATGTTGCGGATTACTTTCCCTTACTTGATGTTGATCTCTCTCACCGGGCTGGCAGGTGCCATTCTCAATAGTTATGACCGATTTGCGGTGCCGGCATTTACGCCGGTGTTGTTAAATTTATCCATGATTGTCGCTGCACTGATGGTGTCACCCTGGTTTGATGCCCCCGTTTATGCCTTGGCTTGGGGGGTCTTAGTTGCGGGTGTTTTACAGCTGTTGTTCCAGCTGCCATTTTTGGCACGAATTAATATGGTGCCCCGGCCAGAGGTAGATTGGCGCGATGAGGGTGTGGCAAGAATTCTGAGGTTGATGGCACCTGCAATATTTGGTGTGTCGGTCAGCCAAATAAACCTGTTGTTGGATACGATGATCGCATCGTTTCTTCCCACCGGCAGCATTTCCTGGCTCTATTATTCAGATCGCTTGTCGGAGTTGCCTCTGGGGGTGTTTGGGGTGGCTATTGCGACGGTTATTCTGCCGAGCCTTTCGCGCCAGCATGCTGCGGCGACGCTCGAAAAATTTAACAACACCATGGATTGGGCCTTACGGTTGATTCTGCTGATTGCGATACCGGCGGCCCTGGCGCTCGTTATTCTTGCCAAGCCGATCTTGCTTACGCTGTTCTATTATGGCGAAGTGATTACCTCTCGAGACATAGCAATGGCGACGCTGAGTTTAAGAGCTTACGCCATTGGATTGGTGGCCTTTATGTTGATTAAGGTATTGGCGCCTGGGTACTACGCTCGGCAGGATATTAAAACGCCGGTTCGGATTGGTGTGATCGCGCTGGTGACCAATATGGGGCTCAATCTCGTGTTAGCTGTGCCGCTCCACATCTACTGGGGTATAGGGCATGTGGGGCTGGCGCTGGCGACTTCTCTATCGGCCATATTAAATGCCGGGTTACTTTTTCGGGGTTTGCGACGGGGGAAAATCTACGCTCCAGAGGCCGGATGGCTGAAATTCTTCCTGATGGCACTGTCGGCTAATTTGGTGATGGGGTTGGTGCTCTATGTGTTGACCTTAAACCTAAATAATTGGCTGCAGTGGCTATGGTGGCAGAGAGCGGGCTGGATGGGGTTGATTTGCATGGGAGGAATGAGTGCCTATGTGGTTGTTCTCTTTACAGGTGGTTTTCGCTTGTCTCACCTCAAACACCGATAAAATAAGGCATTATCCTATTTTTCATCTGGCTGGCTGGGTTATACTTTCGCCCTTATTTTTTGATGTCGGCAGCAAGTGACTGGAGAAAAGAAGCGGTTCGTTCGCGGCCTGCATAACCTAAAGCCAGAGAAAGGTGGTTGCGTAGCAACTATCGGTTCTTTTGACGGTGTTCATCTTGGGCACAGGGCAATTTTGCAGCAGCTAAATGATAAAGCTGCCGAACTTAACTTGCCCTCGGTTGTGATGATTTTTGAACCACAGCCCCAAGAATTTTTCTCTGGTGAGCAAGCGCCAGCCAGATTAATGCGTTTGCGGGAAAAGGTAGAGGCTCTTCTCGAGACGGGAGTGGACCGGGTTTTCTGCTTGCAGTTTAACCGCTCTCTGCGGAGCTTGTCGGCTATGGACTTTATAGATCAGGTGCTGGTTTCAGGACTTGATGTGCGCTGCCTCGTTGTGGGCGATGACTTTCGGTTTGGTCACGACCGCAGTGGTAATTACCAGCTGTTGGAACGCGTGGGTAAGCAGCAGGGATTTGAGGTTATGGATACCCATACCCTGATGTATCAGGGTGAGCGTATTAGCAGTACGCGAATTCGACGTGCTCTAGAGCGCGCCGATTTTGCTTTAGCCGAGGCACTTTTAGGTAAGCCGTTTAGTATTTCTGGGCGAGTGGTCTACGGACAGCGGCTTGGTCGGCAATTGGGAATTCCCACTGCCAATGTTCAGCTCAATCGCTATAGCGCGCCGTTAAGCGGAGTTTACGTGGTTGAGGTGTTGTTGAATGACACCCGTTTACCCGGGGTGGCAAATGTTGGGGTTCGCCCGACAGTGGGTGATTTGATTAAACCGGTTCTCGAAGTCCACTTGCTGGATTTTGACGAACAGATCTATGGACAGAGAATCCAGGTGGAATTTAAAGCCAAGGTTCGGGATGAGGCTAAGTTTGACTCCCTAGAGCAGATGGTTGAAGAAATTCATAACGATATTACAGCTGCTAGGAGCTATTTTTCCGAGCAATTAACAGATGATGTTAGAGAGCGATGACTGATTACAAATCAACCCTGAATTTACCTTTTACGGAATTTCCCATGAAGGCCAACCTGGCTCAAAGAGAGCCTGGCATGTTGAAAAAATGGCAGGATGGAAAACTCTACGAGCAGGTTCGAGAGAAGTCTCAAGGAAGAGAAAAATTTATCCTCCACGACGGCCCGCCCTACGCCAACGGTAATATTCATATTGGTCATTCCGTCAACAAAGTATTGAAAGATATTGTCGTTAAGTCGCGGACATTGAGTGGCTATGATGCACCCTATGTGCCCGGTTGGGACTGTCATGGGCTACCTATTGAGCACCAGGTAGAAAAGAAAATTGGCAAGGCGGGTGTCAAGGTCGACCATAAGACCTTCCGTCAGAAGTGTCGCGAATATGCACGCCGTCAGGTGGATGGTCAGATGAAGGACTTTATTCGCCTTGGTGTCATGGGCGAATGGGATAATCCCTATCTGACCATGGATAAAACCTTTGAAGCGAATATTATTCGTGCGTTGGGCAAGGTGGTTGAGAATGGCCACCTGGTCAAAGGCTATAAGCCCGTCTACTGGAGCGTGGTGGGTGCGTCTGCATTGGCTGAAGCCGAAGTGGAATATCAGGATAAAACCTCTTTTTCTATTGATGTTGCTTTTCCCGTTGCGGATATGGATGCTTTTACAAAAGCCGTGGGTGATGTCGAAGGTGAGGGCGATGTTTCGGTCGTTATCTGGACCACGACACCCTGGACTCTCCCATCTAATCAGGCGGTGAGCCTTAATGCTGAGCTGGACTACGTGCTGGTGCAGTGTCAGCCAGAAGGCTGTGGCCAGGGTCGATTCCTTTTAGCGGAAGCACTGGTTGAATCGGTTCTGGCTCGATGGGGCGTGGAAGACTATCAGGTTGTGGGCCGAGTTAAAGGCGAACAGCTAGAGCGGATGTTGTTGCAGCATCCTTTCTATGATCGTCAGGTTCCTGTCATTCTGGGCGATCACGTCACCACTGAAGCGGGTACCGGTTGTGTTCACACCGCCCCGGATCATGGTGCGGACGATTTCGTGGTGGCGGCCAAGTATGATATTGGAACTCTGAACTATATCGACGATCACGGTGTCTTCCGCGAAGATGTGGAGCGGTTTGCTGGCGAGCATGTTTACAAAGTAGACGAGCAAGTTGTTGAGCTCTTAAAAGACCGTGACCGACTATTGTCATGTGGAAAAATTACCCACAGCTATGCTCATTGCTGGCGTACTAAAACGCCGCTGATTTATCGGGCTACACCCCAATGGTTTATCAGTATGAAGCAGAATGGCTTGCTGGAAAAGGCCAAGCAGGCAATTAAAGGTGTCTCCTGGCATCCCGAGTGGGGGCAGGCGCGGATTGAAGCCATGCTGGAAAATAGCCCTGATTGGTGTATCTCTCGTCAGCGTACCTGGGGTGTCCCCATTGCTCTGTTTGTTCATAAACTAACAGGGGAAATTCATCCGGATACGCCAGCATTGGTTGAGCGCGTAGCATCCCTTGTTGAGCAAGGTGGTATCGATGCCTGGTATGAACTGGATGCCGCCGAGTTACTCGGTGATGAGGCTGAACAGTACAGTAAAGTCACTGATACCCTGGATGTGTGGTTTGATTCCGGTGTTACCCATGCGGCAGTACTGGATGCCCGCGAGCAATTACAGTATCCGGCGGATCTGTATCTGGAGGGTTCAGATCAGCACCGTGGCTGGTTTCAGTCATCCCTGAAAACCGCGATTGCCATTAAGGACAATGCACCCTACAAGGCGGTGTTGACCCATGGTTTTGTGGTGGATGCCGATGGCCGGAAAATGTCCAAATCCATTGGTAATGTGATGTCGCCGCAAAAAGTGGTGAATGATCAGGGTGCCGATGTGCTTCGATTGTGGGTGGCCGCTACAGATTTCAGTGGCGAGATGAGTGTTTCTGATGAAATTCTTAAGCGAACGGGAGATTCCTACCGCCGAATTCGTAATACTTCGCGCTTTTTCCTCTCGAATTTAAATGGTTTTGACCCTGCAGAGCACCTGGTTCCAGTAAATGAAATGCTGGCTTTAGATCGCTGGGCAGTAGATTGTGCAGCCAGTTTGCAGCAAGAAATTCAAGCAGCGTACGAAAACTACCAATTCCATCATATCTACCAGAA
>Ga0209121_10000805_pt1 | contig 33420 bp, 29 predicted proteins | sample Cruoilmetagenom3_FD_187292 | JGI IMG/M metagenome (GOLD analysis project Ga0209121, IMG submission 187292) | Oil polluted marine microbial communities from Coal Oil Point, Santa Barbara, California, USA - Sample 3 (SPAdes) (version 2) | ecosystem: Environmental > Aquatic > Marine > Oil seeps ... | reverse complement strand
GGCTCGGCCTCCAACTGCCGCGCCACCTCGGCACGGTCATGCGCGCCCAGCCATTCCACGGGCAGATCCTGCAGCTCGTCGGCGAGATGGCCGACAATGCCGGGAAGACGTCCAACGAGAAGAACAACGGGTTTCATTTCATTCTCCTTTTCCGGTTGGTCATGTCACCCCACGCTCCCCTCAAGCGAGATCGCGACGAGTTGCTGGGCTTCCATCGCGAACTCCATCGGCAGCGCCTGCAACACTTCGCGGGCAAAACCGTTGACGATCAGCGCCACCGCTTCCTCCTCGTCCATGCCGCGCTGGCGGCAGTAGAACATCTGTTCGTCATCGACCTTCGAGGTCGTCGCCTCGTGCTCGACGCGCGAGGAATTGTTCTTGACCTCTATGTAGGGCACCGTATGCGCGCCGCAATCGCCGCCGATGAGCAAGCTGTCGCATTGCGTGTAATTGCGGCTGTCCTTGGCCTTCGGGTGCATCGAGACGAGGCCGCGGTAGGTGTTCTGCGCATGCCCTGCGCTGATTCCTTTCGAGACGATCCGGCTCTTGGTGTTCTTGCCGAGGTGCACCATCTTGGTGCCGGTATCGGCCTGCTGGTAGTTGTTGGTGATGGCGATCGAGTAGAACTCGCCCTGGGCGTCGTCGCCGCGCAGGATGCAGGACGGATACTTCCACGTCACCGCCGAGCCGGTCTCGACCTGGGTCCACATCACCTTGGCGCGGTCGCCGCGGCAATCGGCCCGCTTGGTGACGAAATTGTAGATCCCGCCGTGGCCGTTCTCGTCGCCCGGGAACCAGTTCTGCACGGTGCTATACTTCACCTCGGCGTCTTCGAGGATGACGATCTCGACCACCGCGGCGTGCAGCTGCGCCTTGTCGCGCTGCGGCGCGGTGCAGCCTTCGAGGTAGCTCACGAATGCCCCCTTGTCGGCGATGATGAGCGTGCGCTCGAACTGGCCGGTGTTCTCGGCGTTGATGCGGAAATAGGTCGACAGCTCCATCGGGCAGCGCACGCCCTCGGGGATGTAGACGAAACTGCCGTCGGAGAAGACTGCGGAGTTGAGCGTGGCGTAGAAATTGTCAGTCTGCGGCACGACCGAGCCGAGGTACTTTTTCACAAGCTCCGGATGTTCGCGGATCGCCTCGCTGATCGAGCAGAAGATCACGCCCGCCTGTTCGAGCTCCTTCTTGAAGGTGGTGCCGACGCTGACGCTGTCGAACACCGCGTCCACCGCCACGCGCCGTTCGCCCTCGGTCGCGCCCACCCGCTGCGACGCCACGTTGCCGTCCGCAGGCACTTCTTCCGCGCCCTCGACACCTGCCAGAATCATCTGTTCTTTCAGGGGGATACCGAGCTTTTCATAGGTGGCGAGCAGTTTTGGATCGACCTCGTCGAGTGACTTCGGCTTCTCCGTCATGCTCTTTGGGCGGGCGTAGTAATACTGGTCCTGGAAGTCGATTTCCGGATACTCGACCATCGCCCAGTCCGGCTCTGTCATCTTCACCCAGCGCCGGTACGCCTGGAGCCGCCAATCGGTCATCCAGTCGGGCTCTTCGTTCTTCTGGCTGATCAGGCGCACGATGTCTTCGCTCAGACCCTTCGGCGCGTATTCCATCTCGATGTCGGTTTCCCAGCCATACTTGTAGCGGTCGCCGAGCGATTTCACCGCATCCACGGTGTCCTGCTCGACGCCTTCCTTGACGATCACGTCATCGGTGCTGCCCATGTCTGTTCTCCCTCACCGTGTCCGCGCACGGCGTTTTGCATTCTCTTTGGCCCAGGCCTCGGCGAAGCGAAGCACCTCTTCCTCGGTCGTCTCCGGCCCCAACGACACCCGGATCGCACTTGCCGCCTGCGCCGCGTCGTAGCCCATCGCCTGCAGCACCCGGCTGGCCCGGACCTTGCCCGAAGAGCAGGCCGAGCCTGCCGAAACGGCAAATCCGGCCAGGTCCATGACCATTACCTGGGTCTCGCCCTTCCACCCTGGCGTGATGAAGCAGGAGGTGTTTGCAAGCCTGTTCGCGTCTTTCCCGACAAAAATAGTCTCTTTCTCCGATTCCGCAATGCGTTTCTCTAGAATGTTTCTAAGATCGGCCACCCGATCCCAGGCGCCCGCCGCCAGATCCCGCTCGGAAACTTCAGCCGCCGCTCCGAACCCCGCGATTCCAATGATGTTTTCCGTGCCGGACCGCCGGCCCATCTCCTGCCCGCCGCCAACGGCGAGCGCAGAGATCTCGACGCCCTCGCGCACGACAAGAGCACCGACCCCCTTTGGCCCGCCCAGCTTTTGGGCGGAAAGAATGGCAAAATCCGCCCCGCTCCAGGCGAAGGAAAACGGGATCCGGCCCACCGCCTGGGAGACGTCGAGCAGTAACCAGTCGGCCCGGGCGCGGCCGAACGGCCACCTGCCGTCCAGCTTCGCCGGCGGGTCTGTGATGATCCCGGTCTCGCTGTTGGCGAGCCCCATCGCGAGCGTATGGCCGGGGCCGTCGGGGCGCTCCACCCAGGTCGACATCCGCGCCTGCGCCCAGAGCGCGTCATGCGCAGTCTCGTCCACCAACACGTCGCAGCCCGCCGGGAGACCGCCGAGCAGCCGCGCCGCCTCGGTGGCGCCGGAGGTGAAGACCACCTCGGCCGGTTTGCACCCCACCGCCGCCGCCACCTGCCGGCGCGCCTTCTCGACCAGCGCCTTGGCCGCGCGCCCCTCGGCATGCACGCTCGACGGGTTCCCGACCACGTCCATCGCCGCCAGCATCGCCGCGCGCGCCTCCGTGCGCAAAGGCGCGGTCGCATTCCAGTCGAGATAGACCCGGCCCATGGCCCCGCTCCTTTTTCCCAGTTCAAATGCTCGACCAACAGACCTCAGGCTTCGGCGTCCGCCTCGGCCTCGTGGCTGTCGTCATCCACCAGGTGCAACAGCGACGGCACCGCCGGGCACGGCGCGAGCTCGTTGTGGATCACGTCAGAAAGCCGGGCCTGGTGCAGGTAGACATAGACATGGGCCGAGAAACTCTGCCACAGCCGGTTGGTGAGCGATTGCGCCTTTGAGCCCGAGATTGCCCCCGAGGCCCCCGCCCCGGTGTGCATCGCGTCCACGGTCTCGTCGACAGCCCGCAGAATGTCCGTGACCCGGATTTCCGCACAGGGCCTGGCGAGCCTGTAGCCGCCGCCGGGCCCGCGCACGCTTTCGACCAGCCCCGCGCGCCTGAGCTTGACAAAGAGCTGTTCGAGATAGGGCAGCGAGATGTTCTGGCGTTTCGACAGATCGGTCAGCGAGAGCAGCGTGCCCTCGTTCTGCAACGCCAGGTCGGCCAGTGCGACCATCGCGTAGCGACCCTTGGTGGAAAGCTTCACGTCTTCATCCTTTGATGCGTTAACGCCGCGCGACTTGGCACTGCGTTAACCTGATACGTTGACGTCCGCGCGCCCCAACAATATGTGAACGGTGACGCGCTCCGGCCAGTGGTCCGGGCGCATTCGTATTATGGTGCCCGACAATTTCAGTCAAGAAAGCGGGCCCGAAGGGAGATGAAAACCGCATGCCCGAGGTGATTTTTCCCGGCCCCGAAGGCCGTCTGGAAGGCCGCTACCACGCGCAACGCGACAAGGACGCGCCCATCGCCATCATCCTGCACCCGCATCCGCAGTTCGGTGGCACGATGAACAACCTCGTCGTCTACAACCTGCACTACGCCTTCTACGAGATGGGCTTCAACGTTCTGCGGTTCAATTTCCGCGGCGTCGGCCGCAGCCAGGGCGAGTACGACCAGGGCGTGGGCGAGCTGTCGGATGCCGCCTCGGCACTCGACTACCTCCAGTCGATGAACCCGAACGCCAAGCACTGCTGGGTTGCCGGGTTTTCATTCGGCGCCTGGATCGGCATGCAGCTGCTCATGCGCCGGCCCGAGATCACCGGCTTCGTTTCCGTCAGCCCGCCGGCCAACATGTACGATTTCTCCTTCCTCGCGCCCTGCCCCTCCTCGGGGCTGATCATCAACGGCTCCGCCGACCGGGTCGCGCCGCCGGCGGACACCCATATCCTGGTCGACAAGCTGCACGAGCAGAAGGGCATCACCATCACCCACACCGAGGTCGACGGCGCGGGCCACTTCTTCGAGAACAAGCATATGGACACGATGATCGGCGCGGTCGACGCCTACGTGCGCCGGCGGCTGACCGAAACGACCCGGTGAGGTAGGAATATGGCCGAGCATATCCTTTTCGACGTCGCCGACGAACTGGCCCAGAAATCCCTCGAGATCTTCGAGGTGACCAAGGACGAGGAGATTTTCGCCGAGGTGACGAAAATAATCGGCAGCTCGTCGCAAACCCTCGAGGAGGCGTACAAGACCGCCGTGAGGGTGCGCCTCGCCGAACGACGCGCGCTCGCAATGCTCACCGAACGCAAGGCGGCGCTCAAGGGGTGACCCCGCCCCCTGCGCCGAATTGCGCGCTGGTTCCCCGCACGCCCCGGCTTATGATGCCCCCCGGAGAACACACATGGCCCGGGTCAACGCGCGCAGAACCTTGCGCACCTATCTCAAGCAGATCGTCTACGGTGGCAATGACGGGATCATCACCACCTTCGCGATCGTCGCCGGCTTTGCCGGCGCCCAGGCCCAGGGCAGCCAGGCCGCGGCCTTCGGCGGGCTCGCGGTGCTGGTCTTTGGCCTCGCCAACCTGACCGCGGACGCGGTGTCGATGGGCATGGGCGAATTTCTCTCGGGCCGCTCGGCGCGCGACATCTTCCGCGCCCGCCACCACGAGGCCGAGGCGGCCGCCCGGGTCGATCCCGCCGCCGCCGCCGCCGCCCTCGCGCGCCATCTCACCGCGCAGGGCCTCGAGCCGCATGCCGCCCGCCACGCCGCCGACCACCTCGCCGACAGCCCCAAGCTGATGGCCGATCTCTCGCTGCGCTACGACCACGGCATGGAAGCCCCCGAGGCGCACAACATCGCCATCCGGGCCTGGATGACCTTCGGCGCCTTCGTCGCCTTCGGCGCGATCCCGATCCTGCCGTTCCTGATCCTGAACGGATCCGACGCCGCCTTCGCGGTGTCGCTGGGCGCAAGCGGGCTGGCGCTCGCGCTGCTCGGCGTCCTGCGCTGGGCGGTCAGCGACCAGACGCTCGCGACCTGCCTGGCCGAATCCCTCGCCGTCGGCGCGCTCTGTGCGGCCGTGGCCTGGGGCGCGGGGCATCTGGTGGCCGGGATCGGCTGAGGCCCGTCCGGAGGCCCGTCCGGAGGCCCGTCCGGACTGCGGTTCGCCCGAAAAACGTTGTTAGCGCTATCGGTATAAAAAACAGGCACTTGGACCCCTGTCCGAGTTCGCCCACCCTTCGCCCGCACCCCGCCCGCACCTCGCCCGCGCGCCGGTAGGCGCTCTTCTCTGGTCCGGAAATACCCCGGCGCGTCGCCCGCGCCAAAGGGCGAACCCCCTCAGAGCCGGTAGATCTCGGCGAACTTCGCCTCCAGCCCGTCGAGCAGCGGGTCGACGTCCGGCGCGACCCCGCAGGCGCGCTCGATCAACTCCGCCGGCTCGTAGAGCCCGCCGTGCGTCTGCACGTTTTCCTTGAGCCAGCGCGCCGGGGTCGCCGGGTCGCCCTTGGCGAGGAAGCTGTCGAGATCGGGCACCGCGCCCCGCATCGCTTGTCCGAGACAGCCCGCATAGACATTGCCGAGCGAGTAGGTCGGGAAGTAGCCAAACAGCCCGACCGACCAGTGCACGTCCTGCAACACCCCGTTCGAGGGTTTGTCGACCGCGATGCCGAAATCCGCTTCGAACCGGGTATTCCAGGCCTCTTCGAGGTCGGCCACGTCGAGCGTTCCGGCGATCAGTTGGCGTTCGAGATCGAAGCGCAGAAGGACATGGAGATTGTAATGCACCTCGTCCGCCTCGGTGCGGATGTAGCCGGGGTAGACCCGGTTGGCCGCGCCCCAAAAGGCCTCCGCACCGCCGAGGTTGAGCCCGCCGAAGTGGTCTTCGAACCGCCCGAACAGCCAGCCGGCGAAGGCGCGCGAGCGCCCGAGCTGGTTCTCATAGAGCCGCGACTGGCTTTCATGCACCCCCATCGACACCCCGGCCCCCAGCGGGGTCAGCAGGTGGTCACGCGCAATGTTCTGTTCGTAGGCCGCATGGCCGGTCTCGTGGATCGTCGCGTAGACGGCGTTGAACGGGTCGGATTTCGAGGTCCGCATGGTGATCCGCACGTCGAGGCCGGAGCCCGACGAGAACGGGTGCACCGCCTTGTCGATCCGGCCATGCGCGAGGTTGTAGCCGAAGGCGATCGCGAGCTCGCCCGCGAGCTTGATCTGTGCCGACTCGTCGAACCGGCCCTCGAGCTTCTGCGGCTGGTGGCTGGCGCCCAGCACCCGGTCGCGCAGGCTCACGAGCCGGGGGCGCATCGCGTCGAACATCGCCTGAAGGTCCGCCCCGGTCGCGCCGGGCTCGTAATCGTCGAGCAGCGCGTCGTAGAGATCACCCCCGTAGCCGCCGTTCGCGACCAGCGCCTGCGCTTCGTCGCGCTTGAGCGCCACGATGTTTTCAAGCACCGGCCGGAACGCGTCCCAATCCTGCGCCGCGCGCGCCTCGGCCCATTGTCCCTGGGCCTCGGAGGTGACCCGCGCGATCTCGCCCGCGAGTTCGGCCGGGACCAGACGGGTCCGGTCGAACCGTCTGCGAATGTGGCGCATGTTGGCGCGCCCCACCTTGTCGAGCGCGCCCTCGTTGATCTGGGCGAGCCAGGCGCCGACCCTCGGGTGGGTGCGGCGGTGGTGCAACACCCGCTCCATCGCCTGGGATTCCTCGGCCCGTTGCGGCGCGGCACCGCGCGGCATCACGGTTTCCTGGTCCCAGCCCAGCCGGCCTGCGACCTGCCCGAGCGCCTGGGTCTGGCGCTCGTAGCTCATCAGGTCTTCGTAAGCGCCCATGATGTCAGCCTCTTATGGATTGCGGTTGCGGATAGCCCGCCTGGAAGCGGGCATTCAGGATCAGAAGCCAGGCGAACACCGCGCCGAGCTGGTGGGTGATCGCGATGTGCAGGAAGGCGCCGTTCAACACGGTGACGATGCCGAGCACCATCTGGATCAGCACCATGCCGCCGGCAAGCCAGAACGCGGTCCGGGTGGCCTGAGCCCCCGCCCTGCGGCCCCGGATCATCGCGCCGATCGCGAACAGCGCGAGCAGATAGCCCGCCACCCGGTGGATGAACTGCACGAGGCCTGCGTTCTCGAAGAAGTTGCGCCAGACCGGCACGATGTCGAAGGCGTCGGGCGGAAACACCTGCCCCGCCATCAGCGGCCAGTCGGTATAGCCGCGCCCGGCGTCGATGCCCGCCACCAGCGCGCCGAGCAGGATCTGCAGGAACGCCAGATGCATGAGCCCGGTGCCCATGCCCCAGAGCGGCGCGTCCCTGAGCCTGCGGGCCTGCATCAGGTCCGCCTCGCGCCGTGCGAGCTGCAGCACGGCCCAGCCGATCAGCCCGAGAATGACGAAGGCAAGGCCAAGATGGGTCGCGAGCCGGTAGGAGGCGACGTCGGTGTTCTCGCCCTGGAGGCCCGAATGCACCATCCACCAGCCGACCGCGCCCTGCACGCCGATCAGACCGCCGATGGTGACAAGCCGCCCGATCCAACCGGTCGGGATCTTCTTCGCGGCCAGGAACCCCAGGAACCCGCCGATCCAGACAAGCCCGGTGATGCGGCCGAGGAATCGGTGACCCCATTCCCACCAGAAGATCGGCTTGAATGTCTCCAGCGTCATCGAGCTGTTGACCAGCCGGAATTCCGGCGTCTCCTGATACTTCGCGAAAGCCGCCTGCCAGTCGGCGGCGCTCATCGGCGGCAGGGTGCCCATGACCAGGTCCCACTCGGTGATCGACAGGCCGCTGTCGGTGAGCCTGGTCAGCCCGCCAACCGCAATCATCGTCACCACCAGCGCGCCGAGCACGATCAGCCAGAGCCGCAGCCCCCGGCGCGCGCCGCCCGACCCGCCCTTGTCGATCATTCCCGTTGCGACCGCCTTGCGCGCCTCGGAGACATCGCCTTCGACCTCTTCGAAAATGCTGCGTGGCCCTGCCATTCAGACCTCCCATCTCAGATTGCGGCGATACTTAAGGATGCGGGGGCCGGGGGCAAGGCAGGAATGGGGTTTTGCGCCGGGAAGCGGAGGGTTCGCGGCCCCGCGCCGCCGCACAGGATGCGCGCCAGGATGACGGACAAACAGCGCGCCAGACGCGCAGAAACCTTCACCCTTCCATTGCACCCCAGCCCTTGCGGGTGGTATAAGCGCGCAAACAAAATCTGGTGGGCGCGCAGGGTCGAGCCTACCGCCAGGCAAAACAACGGCGGACAACGTGAGCGACACCCCGGAACCCCCTGAAATGACGGGCGAAACCCCGCCAGAGCGCCCCCGCTACGAGGGCCCTTCGATCGCCATCGAAAAGGAGATGCGCACGGCCTATCTCGATTACGCGATGAGCGTGATCGTCAGCCGCGCGATCCCGGACCTGCGCGACGGGCTGAAACCGGTGCACCGGCGCATCCTCTACGCGATGCACGAGGTCGGAAACACCCACGACAAGCCGTACCGCAAGTCGTCTCGCCCGGTCGCCGATACGATGGGCCAGTACCACCCGCACGGCGATGCGGCGATCTACGACGCGCTCGCGCGGATGACCCAGGATTTTTCGATGTCGCTGCCGTTGCTCGACGGCCAGGGCAACTTCGGCTCGATGGACGGCGATCCACCGGCCGCCTTCCGGTACACCGAAGTGCGGATGCAGAAGGTCACCCAGGCGCTGGTCGACGATCTCGACAAGGACACCGTCGACTTCCAGGACAACTACGACGGCAAGCAGAAAGAGCCCACCGTCCTGCCGGCGAAATTCCCCAACATGCTGGTCAACGGCGCCGGCGGCATCGCTGTCGGCATGGCGACCAACATCCCGCCGCACAACCTCGGCGAAGTGATCGACGCCACCCTCGCGCTGATGGAAGATCCCGATCTCGACCCGATCCAGCTCATGGACTACGTCCCCGGCCCCGACTTCCCCACCGGCGGGGTGCTGCTTGGCCGCGCGGGCGCGCGCAAGGCCTATACCGAGGGCCGCGGCAGCGTGATCCTGCGGGCGAAAACCCGCGTCGAGGAGATCCGCAAGGACCGTTACGCCATCGTCGTCGACGAGATCCCCTACCAGGTCAACAAAGCGACGATGATCGAAAAAATCGCCGAGCTTGCCCGCGACGGCAAGGTCGAGGGCGTGTCCGGGATCGAGGACCAGTCCGACCGGGTCGGCGTGCGCGTGGTGATCGAGCTTAAACGCGACGCGACACCCGAGGTGGTGTTGAACCAGCTGTTCCGCTTCACGCCGCTGCAGATCCATTTCGGCTGCAACATGCTGGCGCTCAACGGCGGTCGGCCGGAGCAGCTCACGCTTCGCGATTTTCTCACGCATTTCATAAGCTTCCGTGAGGAAGTTGTAGCGCGTCGCACGGCCTTTCTGTTGCGCAAGGCGCGCGAACGGTCGCATCTGCTGGTCGGCCTCGCCGTCGCCGTCTCCAATGTCGACGAGGTGGTCGCCACCATCCGCGCCTCCGCCGATCCGGCCGAGGCGCGCGAAAAGCTGATGACCCGACGCTGGCCGGCCCAGGACATCGCCGACTACATCGCGCTGATCGACGATCCGACCCACAAGATGAACGACGACGGGACCTACAATCTTTCCGAGATCCAGGCCCGCGCCATCCTCGATCTGCGCCTCCAGCGGCTGACCGCCATGGGCGTGCGCGAGATCACCGACGAACTCAAGGCGCTGGCCGCCAAGATCAAGGACTACCTCGACATCCTGCGCTCGCGCGAACGGATCATGGCGATCATCGCGGGCGAGCTCACCGAGATCAAAGAGGCCTACGCCGTCCCGCGCCGCACCGAGATCACCGAGTGGTCGGGCGACATGATGGACGAAGACCTGATCGAGCGCGAAGACATGGTGGTGACGATCACCGCTTCGGGCTGGGCCAAGCGCACCCCGCTTGCCGAGTTTCGTGCCCAGCGGCGCGGCGGCAAGGGGCTGTCGGGCGGCAGCCTCAAGGAAGACGACGTGGTCACCACGCTGTTCGTCGCCAACACCCATACGCCGCTGTTGTTTTTCACCACCGACGGCATGGTCTACAAGCTCAAGACCTGGCGGTTGCCGTCGGGCGGGCGCACCGCGAAGGGCAAGGCGATCGTCAACATCCTGCCAATCCCGACCGGCACCTCGATCGCCGCGATCATGCCGGTGGACGCGCCCGAGGAGGATTGGGACAAGCTCCAGATCTTCTTCGCGACCTCCACTGGCGACGTGCGCCGCAACGCGCTCAGCGATTTCACCAACGTGATGCGCAACGGCAAGATCGCCATGAAACTGCCCGAAGGGGTGGAGCTGGTGAACGCGCGGATCTGCACCGAGGACGACGACGTGATGCTCGTCACCGCCAAGGGCCGCGCGATCCGCTTCCCGACCACCGCGGTGCGGGTGTTCCAGGGCCGCTCATCGACCGGCGTGCGCGGCATCCGGCTGCTGTCGGCGGGTGACCGCGTGGTGTCGATGGCGGTGATCCGCCATTTCGAAGCCAGCGCCGAAGAGCGCGCCGCCTATCTCAAGATGCGCCGCGCCATGGTCGGGGCCGACGAGATCGAAGGCACCGAGGACGACGAGGACGCGGTGGCGGGCGACATCTCGCAAGAGCGCTTCGACGTGATGCGGGGGGCCGAAGACCTGATCCTCACCATCACCGGCGCGGGTACCGGCAAGCTGTCGTCGAGCCACGACTACCCGGTGCGCGGCCGCGGCGGCCAGGGCGTGGCGGCGATGGACCGGGCGCTGCGCGGCGGCGACCTGGTGGCCTCGTTCCCCGTGGGGATGGACGACCAGGTGATGCTCGCCACCTCCACCGGCCAGTCGATCCGCTGTCCGGTCGACGGCATTTCGTTCCGCTCACGCGGCGCTGGCGGGGTCAAGGTGTTCAACACCGCGGCCGGTGAAAGCGTCGTTTCTGTCGCCTGGATCGCCGACCGCGACGATGCGGATGGCGAGACTGCCGACGACGGGTCCGACGCGCCGGCAGGCGAGCGCGGCGCGGAAGGTGAGAGCACCTGAACATCGCAGGGCGCGCCGCTCTGCTGGCCCGACGCTCGGATCACCGGCACGCCCGACCAGTCGCCACCCTGGCGACCGGCAACGAATCGGGTGGGCGCGTCCCCCTATCCGTCGCAAGCACTGCACAAGTGCGCATGACCCTACCTGTGGCGGAATCGTCACGAAATGGGTCCCGCCGTCCAGCGCCGCTATCCCGGAATGCAGGATTCCCGTAGCCTGATTGCAATAAAAAAACATGAGGCAGGCAATGAAACATCTCTTTATCGGCTCGACAATTGTGCTCGCTTTCGCCGCGCCGACCGAGGCGTCCGAGTTTGATTTCCGTGGTGCGGAGATCGTCGGCACCGGGTATTTCGTGCAGCCCGACAGCTTTCCCGTCCCTGCTCTCCAACCCTTTCCTTTTCCCGACAGTGTGGATGACGACTTCATCACCGCCAGCCTCGGCGCCTCGGCCGAATTCGGACTGGGCAACGGCTTTTTCGTGCAGGGCGACGCCGTGTTCCAAGCCTACGACATGGGCTGGGACGACTTCAAACTCGGCAGCGTCGGCGCGCACCTCGGCTACGAGATCGGCAACGGCGTCAATGTCGGCGCGTTCAGCTACGGCGAGATTTGGGACCAGCCCGATGAAGGTGATATGAGCCTCGGCCTCGAGATCGCCGGTCAGACCGACAATTTCTTCTACGAAGGCTACGGCGCCTATCTGTTCGATCCCCTCAACGGAACCGGCTGGAAGCAATATCATGTCGAAGCCACCGGCGGTTACGCATTCGACAGCGGGTTCGCCGTCGAGGCCGGAATGCACTACACGGAAGGCGACATGCGCTTTCTCCTGGACGGCAACGCCTGGCAGGCGGTCGCAAACGTGAGCTACGAACTGGCGCCGGACTTCAAGGTCGAAGCCGGCTATGTCTACACAGACTTCGAGACCACTTTTTGGAATTCCTGGGAGTCTCACAGCATCAAACTGGCGCTCACCAAGGAAATCGGTGGCGGCACCAGCTTCTCGCAACGCAATTACCTCAGCCTCCACAACGGGTACTGAGAACCCGGGGAGCGAGGGACAGGAGGGCGCGCGGGGGACATCCGCGCGCCCTTTCCCGTGACGGCGTTCAATTTGCGCCTTTCCTTTGAGCGGGCCGCCCCTTACATCCCGGGCGCATGACAAACACGCTCCATATCGTCGGCGGCGGAATGGCCGGCTCGGAAGCCGCCTGGGCCGCCGCAAACGCCGGGCTCGACGTTGTGCTTCACGAGATGCGGCCCAAGGTCGGCACTTTCGCACACCAGTCCGGCAAACTCGCCGAGATGGTTTGCTCCAACTCGTTCCGGTCCGACGACGACGAGCAGAATGCGGTCGGCCTTTTGCATTGGGAGATGCGCAAGGCCGGGTCGCTGACGATGCAGGCCGCCGACCGGCACCGGCTGCCGGCGGGCGGCGCGCTGGCGGTCGACCGCGAAGGGTTCTCGGCTCAAGTGACCGAGACGCTCCGGGCGCTGCCGAATGTGCGGGTGGTCGAGGAGGAGGTGACGGCGCTCCCGGGAGACGGCCACTGGATCTTCGCCACCGGCCCGCTCACCTCCGAGGCTCTGGGCCAGGCGCTTCTGGCCGAGACCGGCGCCGAGCGGCTCGCCTTCTTCGACGCCATCGCCCCGATCGTGCACGCCGACAGTATCGACATGGACACCGTCTGGGCGCAGTCGCGCTACGACAAGGGCGACACCGAGGCAGAGCGCCGCGCCTATCTGAATTGCCCGATGAACCGCGACCAGTACGAGGCCTTCATCGACGCGCTGCTCGCCGCCGACAAGACCGAGTTCCATGACGGCGAGACCGCCAGCTATTTCGACGGCTGCCTGCCGATCGAAGTGATGGCGGAACGCGGGCGCGAAACGCTTCGGCACGGGCCGATGAAACCGGTTGGGCTCACCAACACGCACAATCCTGACGTAAAGGCCTACGCGGTCGTGCAGCTGAGGCGCGACAACGCGCTGGGCACGCTCTACAACATCGTCGGTTTCCAGACCAAGATGAAGTACGGCGCCCAGACAGAGGTATTCCGGATGATCCCGGGGCTCGAGACCGCCGCCTTCGCCCGGCTTGGCGGGATCCACCGCAACACCTTCATGAACTCCCCGACCCTGCTCGACGGCGAGATGCGGCTGAGATCGAAACCCAATATCCGTTTCGCGGGCCAGGTCACCGGGGTCGAGGGCTATGTCGAATCCGCCGCCATGGGCCTGCTTGCCGGACGCTTCGCCATAGCCGAACTCACCGGCCGCAAACTGCCAATGGTGCCCGAGACCACGGCGATGGGGGCATTGGTCACCCACATCACCGGCGGCGCCGAGGCCAAGAGCTTTCAGCCGATGAATGTGAACTTCGGCCTGTTTCCGCCCGTCGAAGGGCTCAAGGCCGGGCGGCGTGGCCGACGCGACCGCTACAAGGCCTATACCGACCGGGCCAAGGCGGAGTGGACAGCCTGGCTCGCGGCCGGCGCCTGAGGGATTTCGCCGCGCGGCGCGCGCCGACCCGCGCGGGGGCTTCGCCCCCGCTTCCCCCTGCGCAGAACCACCGCCTTGAAGGGACGTGGGGGGGGGCGTCGCTGCACCCGCAATGACTGCCCACGCCCGGGCGTCGCATCGGTTTTCTTTGAGTATTTCCTCCAAGAAAATGGAGGGTTGCGCCGCCCTTGTCCCCGCGCCCGCCCGGCCCTAGCCTTGCTGCCATGATCACCCGCTTCGCCCCCTCACCGACCGGTCTCTTGCACCTCGGCCATGCCTTTTCCGCGCTCACCGCCTGGGACCGGGCGCAGGCCGTGGGCGGGCGGTTCCTGCTCAGGATCGAAGATATCGACGGGCCGCGTTGCCGCCCGGAATTCGAGCAAGCGATCTATGACGATCTCGCCTGGCTCGGGATCATTTGGGAGGAGCCGGTGATGCGCCAGTCGGAGCGCTTGCCGGCCTACGCCGCCGCGCTCGACGAGCTCTGGGGCCGCGATCTGCTTTACCCCTGCACCTGCACCCGCCGCGACATCGCCGCCGCCGCTTCGGCGCCGCAGGAAAGCGCGCCGCTCGGGCCCGACGGCGTCGTCTACCCCGGTACCTGCCGCGACAAGCCCCGCATGTCTGCCGCGCGGGGCCCCCGCCCCGACGGTGTCGCGCTGCGGCTCGATATGGCCAGTGCGGCCGACGCCACTTGCCCCCCCGACGCCGCCGGGCCGGGCGAGACCCGCTGGTCGGTCGGGTTCGAAGAGGCCGGGCACGGCCCGGCGGGGGAAACCGGCTGGATCGAGACGGGTCGCGACAGCCTCGTGCGCGAGATCGGCGATGTGGTGCTCGCGCGCAAGGACATCGCCACCTCCTACCACCTTGCCGTGGTGCTCGACGACGCGGCCCAAGGGGTCACCGAGGTGGTGCGCGGGCAAGACCTGTTCAGCGCCACGCCGATCCATGTCGTGCTGCAACGCCTGCTCGGCCTGCCGACGCCGCGCTACCACCACCACCGGCTGATCCGCGACGAGACCGGCAAACGGCTCGCCAAGCGCGACGACGCGCGCGCCATCCGGCACTACCGCAACACCGGCCACAGCCCTACCGACATCCGCGCGATGGTCAGGCTCCCATCCGTCGGCTGAACGGAAACAATGCCCGGCGTCACGCGAGCCTGTGCACAAATCCGAGGCGATTGCACACGTCGCGTGCACAGTTCGTTCCGTGGAAGCCGATTGTCGATGCCCGCCTCATTGGTCCACAAACACCTCTACAGGCCGTCGCGCCGGTGCCATACCTCCAGCATGAGGGAGCGTGTCCCCCGGCCGCCCGCGTCGCTAGTCCATCGGTTCGGACAGGACCACTTCGCCGCCGCCCCGCACCCCGGTGTAGAAACACGACCGCCGGTTGGTGTGGCAGGCCGGGCCGACCTGGTCGACCAACACCAACAGGGCGTCGCGGTCGCAATCGATCCGCATCTCCACCAGCGTCTGCACATGGCCCGAGGTCTCGCCTTTGACCCAGAGGGCCTGGCGTGACCGCGACCAGTAGGTCACCCGACCGGTCTCGAGCGTGCGCGCAACCGCCTCGGCATTCATCCAGGCGAGCATCAGCACCTCGCCGGTCGCGGCGTCCTGCGCCACCGCGGGCACCAAACCCGCTTCGTTGTAACTCAGAGTTGAAGGGTCGAACGCCATCGTCGGTCCTTTTCTTTCACCAGGCCCCCGTCTATCTAGAGGGGAGCGTAGGGAAGGGAAACCCATGGGTGAACAAAGCCTCGAAGAGCTCTATTCGGGCGGGATTCTGGCCCTTGCCGCCGACATCCCGCACACCGGCCGTCTCACCGCGCCGCAGGCCAGCGTGAAAAAACGTTCGCCGCTTTGCGGCTCGACCGTGACGGTGGATCTCGTTGTGGAGCGCGGGCGGATCGTGGATTTTGCTCAAAACGTGCGCGCCTGTGCCTTGGGCCAGGCCTCGGCGGCGGTGCTCGGCGCCGCGGTCATCGGCCTGCCCCGCGCAACGATCGCGGCCGGTCGCGACGCGCTCTGTGTCATGCTGACCGAAGACGGCCCGACCCCGCCTGCGCCTTTCGAAGCGCTCGAAATCTTGCGCCCGGCCGCCGCCTACCGCAACCGGCATCCTTCTATCCTCTTGGCCTGGGACGCAACCCTCGCGGCCTACGACGAGGTGGCCGCCACCGTGGCCTGACCCTTCTGTTTCGGGAGAAAAGAATGCCGCCACGCTCCGGGGAGCGGGCGGCAGTTGGTGCGGTTGGTTCCGGGTCCGGCCGGGACAGAGGCAGTGGCCGGGGTGCAGGCGGTGGGAGCCGCCGGGACCCGCGAGGGACGAAGTGCGGGAAGAACCGTGAGTCCGCAGGCAGAAAACGAGGGGTGGCGTGGCCGGGATCTTGGGCGGGCCGCGCCGGGATTGTCAGAGTAGCCCGGGCAGGTACAGCCCGCCGACGAGCACCACGACCAGGCCGACGCCGCCGGCAAGGTCTTGCCAGATGGTGGCGGACGAACGCGAAAGAATAGCTTTGATCTCTTGCATGTGTCTGGCTCCTGCTCATGACGGCCGCTTGATCGGTCGATGTTCTCTTGTTGACTCTTTGTTCGCATATGTTCCGCCCGCATGGCAAGGACATTTTGAGAACAAAAGCGAACTTTTTGAACATCTGTTTCCGAAACCGGCACATTGGGATCGCGAACCTTGCCCCCGACCACGGGCTAACCCACTGAGATCAGACGAATTGCTTCGTCCTGGCGCATGAGCCACAGCAAGAGCCGTGCGGCCTCGCCGCGCGGGCTTTCAAGCCCCGGATCCTCGCGCAGGAGCTTGCGCGCATCGCTCTGGGCCACCGCCATCAGCCCGGCTTGAGCCTCGAGATCGCCCACGCGGAACTTCGGCAGGCCCGATTGCGCGGTTCCGATGAGATCCCCCGCGCCGCGCATGGCCAGGTCTTCCTCGGCGATGCGGAACCCGTCCTCGGTTTCGCGCAGCACCGAGAGCCGGCGTTCGGCACTCTCGGTCAGCGGCGGCTGGTACATCAAGAGACAGGTCGAGGCCGCCTCGCCGCGCCCCACCCGGCCGCGCAGCTGGTGCAGCTGAGCGAGGCCGAAATGCTCGGCCCGTTCGATCACCATGATACTCGCATTGGGCACGTCGACGCCGACTTCGATCGCCGTCGTCGCCACCAGCACCTTGGTCCGCCCGGCTGCGAAATCGGCCATCGCCGCATCCTTCTCGGCGCCTGGCAACTGCCCGTGGACGAGGCCGACCAACCCCTCGCCGAGGGCTGAGCGCAAGGCCTTGAACCGTTCCGTCGATGCTGTGAGCTCGCTCACTTCGCTTTCGTCGACCAGCGGGCAGACCCAATAGGCCTGCCGCCCCTCCGCCACCGCAGACCTCAGCCGCTCGACCACAGCCTGCATGCGTTCGGTCGAGACCAGCGCGGTGGTGATGGGCTTGCGCCCCGGCGGCTTTTCGTCGAGCACGCTCACATCCATGTCGCCGTATTGCGCCAGCGCCAGCGAGCGCGGGATCGGTGTGGCCGTCATCACCAGCACATCCGTCACCTGACCCTTGGCACCCAGCTTCATGCGCTCGTTCACCCCGAACCGGTGCTGCTCATCGGCAATGGCGAGACGCAGGTCGTGGTATTCGACGTCCTCCTGGAACACCGCGTGGGTGCCGACGAGGATGTGGATGTCGCCGCGCTTCAACGCGTCGAGCTTGGCGCGCCGTTCGGCCCCCTTGTCGCGCCCGGTGAGCAGCTCGACCACCACCTTGGCGCTGGCCGCAAGGGGCGCGAGCGAGGCGAGATGCTGGCGCGCGAGGATATCGGTGGGCGCCATCATCACCCCCTGCCCGCCCGCTTCGACCGCGATCAGCAGCGACATGAAAGCCACCAGCGTCTTGCCGGCGCCGACATCGCCCTGCAACAGCCGGTTCATCCGCAGCCCCGCCCCCAGATCCGTGGCGATCTCTTCCATCGCCCGGGCCTGGGCCGCGGTCGGGCGGTACGGAAGGGCCGCCAGCACCCGGGCACGCAGGTGCCCGTCGCCGCGGCTCGCCCGCCCTTTGCCGCGCCGCATCTTGGCACGGGCCAGCGCCAGGGTCAGTTGATGCGCGAAGAACTCGTCATAGGCCAGCCGGCGGCGGGCGGGCGCCTGCGGGCCGATGTCGTCCTGCCCCTCGGGCGCATGGGCCTCGCGCACCGCGTCATGCCAGGCCGGCCAGTGTTCGCGGCCAATGAGCGGCGGATCGATCCATTCGGTCAGCGGCTGGATCCGCATCAGCACCTCGCCGATGGCGCGCAGCATCAGCTTCTGGGTGATCCCCGCTGCGAGGTGGTAGGTCGGCTCGAAATCGGGGATCTGCTCGGCCTGGCCCGGGCGCAGGATGTAGTCGGGATGCACCATCTGGGCAATGCCATCGAACAGTTCCAGCTTGCCGGACACCAGCCGTTTCTGGCCGGTGGGAAGCTGGCGCTGCAGCCAATCGGTGTTGGCATGGAAGAAGACCAGCTGGAAGGTGGTCAGCGTGTCGCGCACGTCGACCCGGTAGGGGGCGGATTTCGAGCGCGGCGCGCGGTGCTGGCCGACTTCGACCTCGACCGTCACCGTCGCCGGAGGCACGACCTCCTGGATCGAAGCGCGAAACCGCCGGTCGACCCCGGCATAGGGCAACGAAAACAAAAGATCACGCGGCAGTTCGATGTCGAGCGCCTCAAACGCCTTCGCGGTTTTCGGCCCGACCCCGCCCAGCGTATCGAGGTTGGAAAACAGTGGAAACAGGATCTCCGGCCGGGTCGCCATCTTAAGCCTGGCCCTCCCCGATCAAGGCGAGCCAACCGTCCTCGTCGATGGTCTCGACGCCAAGCTCCGCCGCCTTTTTCGCCTTCGACCCGGCCCCGGGGCCGGCGATCAAAAGATCGGTCTTCGACGACACCGACCCCGCCACCTTGGCCCCCAACGCCTCGGCCCGCACCTTGGCCTCGGCCCGGGTCATTTTTTCGAGCGCGCCGGTGAAGACGAGCGTCTTGCCAGCGACCGGGCTGTCGGCATCGCCGGTCTGTTCGGCCGGGATCACCTCGAGCTGGCGCGCGAGCCGCTCGATCGAGGCACGTTCGGCGGGCTGGTGGAAGGCCGCGACAAGCGCCGAGGCCACCGCCGCGCCGATCCCGTCGATGCCGACCAGCTCGTCCCAGGCCGCGCGCGCCGCCTCGGGCACCGCCGGCTCCGCCGCCCAGGCCGCCTTTTCGGTGTCCGAAATGCGGGCCCGCCGGCCCTCTTGCGCCGCCGCCGCCCGTTCGGCCCGCACCGCGGCTTCGGTCTCGAGATGCCGGAGCCCCGCCGGCACCGCGGTGTCGACAGCTTCGATAAACGCATCCCAGCTGTGGTAGTGGCGCGCGAGATCGCCCGCGACCACCTCGCCCACATGGCGGATGCCGAGCGCAAAAATCAGGCGCCGGAGCTCGATCTTGCGTCGCTCCTCGATGGCGGCAAAGAGGTTGCTGGCCGATTTCTCGCCCCAGCCCTCGCGGTTCGCGAGCTTGGCGAGGGTCTGCGCATCCCGCGCGGAAAGGGTGAAGATGTCGGCGGGCTCGCGGATCGGCAGGATCTCGTCGGCGTAGAACATCTCGACCTGTTTCGCCCCAAGCCCCTCGATGTCGAACGCGCCGCGGGAGACGAAATGCTTCAGCTTCTCCACTGCCTGGGCCGGGCAGATCAGCCCGCCGGTGCAGCGGCGCACCGAATCGCCCTCCTCGCGCACCGCCTCCGAGCCGCAATCGGGACAGGTTTCGGGGAAGGCATAGGCCGTGGCACCGGCCGGACGCTTCGACAAATCGACGTCCGCAACTTTCGGGATCACGTCACCGGCACGGTAGACCTCGACCCAATCGCCGATGCGGATGTCCTTGCCACCCCTGATCGGCGCGCCCTTGGAATCGCGCCCGGCGATGTAGTCCTCGTTGTGCAGCGTCGCGTTGGAGACGACCACGCCGCCCACGGTCACCGGGTGCAGCCGCGCAACGGGTGAGAGCGCGCCGGTGCGGCCGACCTGGATGTCGATCCCCTCGAGCCAGGTCCAGGCCTTCTCGGCGGGAAACTTGTGGGCGATGGCCCACCGCGGCGTGGTCGACCGGAAGCCCAGACGGGCCTGGAGCGCGAGGTCGTCGACCTTGTAGACGACCCCGTCGATGTCATAGGGCAAGGTCGCCCGTTGCGCTTCGATCGCTGCGTAATGGTCGAGGAGGTCGGCGCGGGTTTCGCAACGCCGGGTCAGCGGATTGGTGGCGAACCCGAAAGCGGCAAGCCGTTCGATGGCCGCGAACTGGGTCTCGGCGAGCGGGGCCGAAAGCGCGCCCCAGGCGTAGGCGAAGAACCTCAGCGGCCGCGCCGCGGTGATGCCCGGGTCGAGCTGGCGCAGGCTGCCGGCGGCGGCGTTGCGCGGGTTGGCGAAGGGTTTCTGCCCCGCCGTCGCCTGCCGGGCGTTGAGAGCCGCGAAATCTTCGTGGCCCATGTAGACCTCGCCGCGCACCTCGAGCAGGTCCGGCGCGTCGGCAATCGTTTGCGGGATCTCGGCAAGGGTGCGGGCGTTGGCGGTGACATTCTCGCCGACCGCGCCGTCGCCCCGGGTCGCGGCCTGGACCAGCCAGCCGTTCTCGTACCGCAAGCTCAGCGACAGCCCGTCGATCTTGGGCTCAGCGGTATAGGTCAGCGGGGCGTCCCGGCCCAACCCGAGGAAATTGCGCAGGCCCGCGTCGAACTCGCCGAGCTCGTCGGCGTCGAACACGTTGGCGAGCGACAGCATCCGCACCGCATGGGTGGCCTTGGCAAACCCCTCCCTGACCGGCGCGCCGACCGCGTCCGACGGGCTGTCGGCACGTTTCAACGCCGGGAATAGCACCTCGATCTCCGCGTTGCGCCGTTTCGCCGCGTCATACGCCGCGTCCGAAATCTCGGGCGCGTCGGCACCGTGATAGGCTTCGTCCGCGGCGTGGATGAGAGCCGCAAGGCGTTCGAGCTCCGCCGCGGCCTGCGCCTCATCGAGGTCTTCGACGGCGATTTCGGCGAATTGGTCCTGAGACATGCAGCCTCCCCCGGGGCGTTCATGGTCTCTTTTGTGTAGGCCGCGACCCGCCTTGCGTCCAGAAGGAACCCGCGGCGGACGGTGATCCCCCGGCGCGGGCGCCCTGCTTTCTTGGCACAGGGAACCCCTGGGGATCGTCGCACCGGAGAGGCATTCCGAGCATCCTGCAGCGCCCCGGCCGGGGCCCGCGACCCCGCGCGAAAACCCTCGCACAAAGGGAATAACCGGCGCCGTTCACAGCGGCGCCGGTCGGGAAGGGAAGGATCGAGCGTTCAGCCAGGGGGAAGTGGCGCGGTGGTCAGGCGCCCATCGCCAGAGGGCCGATCATCTCGTCGGGCTCCGGATCGCGCAGCACATAGCCGCGGCCCCAGACCGTCTCGATGTAATTGTCGCCGCCCGTCGCCGTTGCCAGCTTCTTGCGCAGCTTGCAAATGAAGACGTCGATGATTTTGAGTTCGGGCTCGTCCATGCCGCCGTAGAGATGGTTGAGGAACATCTCCTTGGTAAGCGTCGTGCCCTTGCGCAAGGACAGCAGCTCCAGCATCTGGTATTCCTTGCCGGTCAGGTGCACCTGCTTGCCATCCACTTCGACCGATTTCGAATCCAGGTTGACCGCGACCTTGCCGGTGGCGATCACAGATTGCGCATGCCCCTTCGAGCGACGGATGATCGCGTGGATCCGGGCCACCAGTTCTTCGCGGTGGAAGGGCTTGGTCATGTAGTCGTCGGCGCCAAACCCGAAACCCTTGAGCTTGTCCTCGGTGTCGTCGGAGCCGGTGAGGATCAGGATCGGCGTGTCGATCCTGGCCATGCGGAGCTGGCGCAACACCTCGTGACCGTTCATGTCCGGCAGGCCGAGATCCAGGAGGATCAGATCGTAGTCATAGAGCTTGGCGAGATCGACACCCTCTTCCCCGAGATCGGTGGAATAGACGTTGAGGTTCGCGTGGGTGAGCATGAGCTCGATCGAGCGCGACGTGGTGGGGTCGTCTTCAACCAGCAGAATGCGCATGGGTCTGTCTCCGCTTTCATCCGTTCTGTTGGTAAACACCTTGGGCGTAAATAGTTAACGGCCCGTTACCGTTGCAGAACTTTTAGCGAAAACACCTCAAGGTTGTCTATATCTCTGCAATTGAGTGGCCTTGAGTGCGGCTTCTCCGTGACGGTCCACCGCGGTTTTCCACTCCATGAACTCTTCTTCCGACAATCCATAGGTCGCGAGCGCGTCGGCCAGGGGGATGAGGCCATGGATGACGCCCCGGACCACCGCCGCTTTGCGGCTGGCCACCCAGCGGCGTGTCTTGGCCGGCGGCAGGTCCGCCCGGGTCATGATCGAACCGTCCGGCAACCGCACGGCACGCGGTCCGTCCACTTTCTTCAGATACATGGCGATACCTCTTCGTCTCGAGGACCAGATTGACCAAAACCGCTTAAGGAGAGGTGAAGCCTGGGCTTGTTGTTATCTCCAATTTTCCTATATTGCCGGGTTCGACCCCTTCCGGAGGCTCCAATGACCGTCTCGACAGCCGATATCCAGCTCAATTCCCTGGGGCTCGCGAAGCCCCCGGCCGAGACCCGTGTGGTGGTCGCCATGTCGGGCGGCGTCGACAGCTCGGTGGTGGCCGCGATGCTGAAGGAGGAGGGATACGACGTGATCGGCGTGACCCTGCAACTTTATGATCACGGGGCCGCGCTGGCGAAGAAAAACGCCTGTTGCGCCGGGGTCGACATCCACGATGCCCGCCGGGTCGCAGAGGAAATGGGCTTTCCGCATTACGTTCTGGATTATGAGAACATCTTCCGCGAGGCAGTGATCGAAGAGTTCGCCGACAGCTATCTCGGCGGCGCCACCCCGGTGCCCTGCATCCGCTGCAACGAGCGGGTGAAGTTCAAGGATCTGCTCGAGACCGCCCGCGATCTCGACGCCGACTGCATGGCGACCGGGCATTACATCCAGCGCTTCAAAGGCGCGCAGGGCCCCGAATTGCACCGCGCCGCCGACCCGGTGCGCGACCAGTCCTATTTCCTGTTCTCGACGACGCCGGACCAGCTCGCCTTCCTGCGCTTCCCGCTCGGGCATCTCGAAACCAAGGCCGAGACCCGGGCGCTGGCCCGCCGGTTCGGCCTCGAGGTCGCCGACAAGCCCGACAGTCAGGACATCTGCTTCGTGCCCGACGGGAATTATGCCGGCGTGATCGAGAAGCTGCGTCCCGGGGCAGCGGAACCGGGCGAGATCGTCGATGCCGACGGGCGGGTGCTGGGCAGCCACGAGGGGGTGATCCACTACACGATCGGCCAGCGCCGCGGGCTCGGGATCGGCGGGCTCTCGGAGCCACTCTATGTGGTGCGGCTCGATGTCGAGGCGCGCCAGGTGGTCGTCGGCCCGAAAGAGATGCTGGCGACCCGTACCGTGCCTGTGCGCGAGATCAACTGGCTGGGCGATGCGCCGTTCACGTCGCGCGACGCATGGCACCTGAGCGTCAAAGTCCGCTCGACCCGTCCGCCGCGCGAAGCGATCGTGCGGCCGGTCTCGGAGACGGAGGCACAGGTGGATCTGCTGACCCCGGAGGAAGGGGTGAGCCCTGGTCAGGCCTGCGTGTTCTATGCCCCTGAGGGCTCGCGGGTGTTCGGCGGCGGCTGGATCTGGGCAGGACGCTGAGGCCCGGCGCGGGAATGGGCGATGGGGTGGGCAAACTCGGACAGGGGTCAAGAGATTGATTTCCTCGACGGTGGCGCTAACGACCACTTCGCCCACCCGGGCACTCCGGCGGCCGGGGTCCCAGCGCGCCGCAGGCGCGCCCCCCGCTCGCCGCAGGCGCCGCGCCGAAAGGCGCGTCCTCTCGGCGGGCCGGGACCGGCGATCGGGGCCAGGGGCCCGGGCGCGAGATCGGGGCCAAGGTTCGGGGCCGGGGATCGGGGCCGGGCGCGTCCGCGCTTCAATCGGCGGCCGAACCGGTCTAGCCTCACATGCGCGCCATAGCAGGGACACAGGCGATGACAGACTACACGCTCCATTATTGGCCGATCCCGTTCCGCGGCCATTTCATCCGTTTCGCGCTCGCGCAGGCAGGCGCGTCCTGGGACGAAGCGATGACCGACCCCGCAGAAACGGAGTACCCCTTCCTCGCGCAACCGCTTCTCACAGACCACGCCACCGGCCGCCACCTCAGCCAGACTCCCGCGATCCTGATGTATCTCGGGGGAAAGCACGGGCTGATCGCGGCGCCCAACGAGACCCTACGGCTGATCTGCGACGCGATGGACGTGCTCTACGAGATCACCCGTTACCACGGCGCGCAGATGTGGGACCGGATGGCCTGGGCGGCGTTTACCGGTGACCGGCTACCGCGGTGGATGTCAGTTCACGAAAGCGTCGCGGTGGCGAACGGTGTGACGCCGGATCAGGGCTTCCTGTTTGGCGTCGATACCCCCAGCTTGGCCGATCTCACCCTTGCCGCGCTCTGGCACACGATGGTGGACAAGCTGCCGGGGCTGCGCCCGCTGCTCCAACACAACGCCCCGACACTGGTCGCCCTGGTCGACCGGGTCGCCGCGCGCGCCGAAATTGCGCGCCTGCGCGCGGACTGGCCGGAGCCGCTCTATTGCGGCGGCCAGATCGAGGCGTCGCTCCGGGCGATGCTGGAAGCCGCGGCGTAAGCGGCCGAACCGGTTTTCCTTGTCGCGCCGCGACGGACCGAATGACCGACCAGATCGCCGCCATGGGCCTCGAACTCGCGGTGTTCGAAAGCCCGACAGAAGCGACGCGCAGCGCGGTGTTTTCGCGGATCGAGGACTTGCCGACGATCGACCGTGGGCCAATCGCCGACGCGATCGCGGCGCACCCCGGTATGCCGGCAGCGGTCGACGAGATGATCGCCTGCGCGGGGCTGAACGGTCGGTCCCGCACGCGTGACATACGGCAGATCCCGGGTTAGGGAAGAGCGACAGGGTGTGACCGCGCGGCGCACCGGGGACGGGCCGGGGACCGGATCGGCGGTGCTGTACCGGTTGGGAGACAGAAGACATGCGCGTTCGACGTAGATTGAAACGCAGACCGTGGTGGCGCGGCGAACGGCTCGCGGTGGCGCTGAGCCTTGCCGGTTGCGCAGCGGCGCCGGTCGTGACGGACGGGCAGGACACGTCCCGGCCGCCGAGGGAGATCGTGTCGGGGTGCTGCAACGGGACCGGCGATTACCCCACGTGGGCGATCGAACTGGCCGATGCCAATGTCGAACTCATGCGTCAGGTCGGTTTGATCCAGCTAAGGCGCGGTCACCTGGAAGCGGTGCCGGAGGCCCGCGCGCTGGTCGAAGCAGCGCTCCGGCCGATGGATGTGGTCTTCGTTCAAAACCGCAACCGGGTCTCGGGCCAGCTGATCCCGGGGCAATTCACCCATGGCGCGGTCTACATCGGCACCGAGGCGCAACTGCGCGCCGCCGGGCTCTGGCAGCTTCCTGCGCTGGTGCCCTATCGCGAGCAGATCGCAGCGGGCGCCAGTTATCTCGAAGCGGTCGACGGCGGGGTGCGGCTCACGACCGGTGATGTGGTGCTGAACACCGACGCGGTGGTGGCGTTGCGCCCCCTGGGTATGGACCGCATCACGGCGCTGGGCCGGGGGCTCGACCGTATGGGGGTGCCGTTCGACATGCGTTTCGACGCGAACGACGGTTCGGAGCTGTTCTGCGCCGAGCTGATCGGCGAGATCTACCCCGCCGCGCCGCTGCCGCGAACCCCGGTGCCGCTCCCGGGGCGCGAGACGATCCTGATCGATAGGATCGTGGCGGGCGCCCTGACGGGAGATCTGCCCTTCGGGCTGGTGGGCTACGTCAAGGCGGACGCCGGTGGCGGCGCGGCGGCCCTGTCGGCGCAGGACCTGGCGCGCGACATCCGCGCGGCCTGGCCCTGAACCCTGAACGCTGAACCCTGAGCCCTGCGCGACACGCGTGCCGCGAGCGGGGGGAAGCGGTTTCAAAACCGCTTCGAAAGCCGCTTCGAAGCGGCTTTGCCCCTAGGCCTTGCCGCCGCTCAGATCAATCATCGCCGAGAACTCGGCCTGGCACGCGACCTGGCCGTCGACGGTTGCCTTGCCGGAAAACTTCCAGACCTTGGATCCGGGGCCGCCGCGCAGGGTGGTGATTTCCATCCGCAGCACGTCGCCGGGCACCACCTTGCGGCGGAATTTCACGCCGTCGATCCCCATGAAATAGACCAGCGCGTCTTTGCCGACGAGGTCGAGCGAGAGCGCGACCATCACCGCCGAGGTCTGGGCCATCGCCTCGACGATGGTGACGCCGGGCATGATCGGGGCCGACGGGAAGTGGCCCTGAAAATGCGGCTCGTTGACGGTGACCATCTTGATGCCGACCGCGCTTTTGTTGGCGACAACCTGTTCGACCCGGTCGACGAACAGGAACGGGTAGCGGTGCGGGATGCAGCGTTTGATGAGGTCGATATCGGCGGTGCTCGGCACCTCGGTCATGTCGGTCATGTCAGTCATTGGGGGGCTCCTTCGCAGGGTCAGGCGCGCGGGCGCAGGAGCGGCGCGCGGGCGGTCGTTCACTCTTGCGGGCTGGCGTCGGGATCTTCGGCAGGGGGCTGCGGTGCGGGGATCGTGTCGACCCCGATGGCACCCGCGCCGGTTGTGTCTTCGACCGGCGCCGGGGTGTCGGTTGTCGGTCTCTGCTCCACGCCGGCACGGCCCCCCAGGTCGCCGCCATCGCCGAGGACGGCGTCGATCCGTTCGATGGCGGCGGAGGTGGCATCGATATCGGTCGCCGCCAGCAACACCGCCCGGCGGTCGACGATCAGCACCGCGCCGCGGTCGCGCACAAGCTGCCCGAGCACCGGGCCGATGCGGTTGAAGAACGCGAGCTGCGCGGCCTCGATCTGGGCCAGGAGATCGGCTTCCGCCGCCTCGCGCTCGGCGCGCAGCGCCTGGACCTTGTCGTCGAACGCGCTGGCGAGTTCCCGGAAGCCCTCGGGCTCCATCGTCGCGCGCTGTTCGGTCAGCGCCTGCTCCTCGGCCTCCAGTGCCGCCTCGATCGCCCGGGTCTCGGCCGCCATCGCGGTGGAGGCGGCTTCGAGTTCGCGGTTCACCCGCTGGCCGTAGAGCGTGCCGGCGAAGAGCTGTTCGCGGTCAAGGGTGAGGATCGGAGAGACGACACGGCCGAAATCCTGCGCCGACGTCGGCGCCGGCATGGCGATTAGACCGGCAATGACCAGCAGAAGGGCGGCAAGCGCGCGGTGCGCACGGGCGCCGGGTGCCCGTCGGGGCCCAGGCCGCACGCCGACTACAACACGCTCTGAAGCGGAACGGGGGGCGTCCATCGCCGCGCGCCGCTCAGAACCCGGTCGAGATCGACACGCCGAAGCGCCGTTCCTCGTCGTACGTCTCCTTGAGGATCGGTACCGCGTAGTAGAACCGCAGCGGCCCGAACGGGGTGTCCCAGTTAAGGGCGGCCCCGCCCGAGGCGCGCAGATTGAAATCGCCGGCGCCGGCAAAGGGCTCGGCATCGAGCCCCCAGACCGAGCCCGCGTGCAGGAACACGCCGCCGGTGATGCCGTATTCCTCCGGCAGGCCGATCGGGAAGTCGGCTTCGAGACGGGCCGCGGTATAGAGATTGCCGCCGAGCGCGTCTTCGTCGGTCGCGGTGAGGTCACGCGGGCCCATGCCCAACGAGGCGAAGCCCAGGACCTGCTGCGGCGACATCATGAACCGCTCGGTGATCCGGGTGCCCGGGCCGTCGTTGATCGAGGCAATCGCGCCGCCCTCGACGGTCGCCTTGAGGGTGACCTGGTCATTGAGCGCGGACGAGGTGACATTGCCGAGCACGGTGCCGCGGACATATTGGTTGTCGGCCCCGAGGCCGCCGACTGCGCCGCTGACCTTGACATAGGCGAAGGTCGGTTCCTCGAGCCCGTTGCGCCTTGTGTCGAAGGTGTAGTCGAGCCCGGCGGTGGCGCCGACCTGGCGCTCGCGGTCCGCTTCCGCCTGCATGATCACAGAATCGCCGGAGTAGCTCTGGATATTGGCAAGCTCGGCCCCGGCATTCACACCGATCGTCGACAGCTCGCTGATCGGGAACTGCATGTACGGCCGGAAGTAGCCGGTCGAGCTCTTGAACAGATCGTCGGCCCAGAAGCGTTCGGAATAGGAGGCGTTGACGCCGACGGTGAGGTCGCGGCCGAACAGGTTCGGCTCAGCGAAGCTGAAAGAATAAGTGCGCAGGTCGAGCCCGGCGGAGATTTCCAGCTTCAGGTACTGGCCCCGGCCGAGGAAGTTGGTTTCGGTGAAGGAGCCGATGAAGCCCACGCCCTCGCCGAGCGCGTAGCTGGCGCCCGCGGAGAAGCTGCCGGTGCCCTGCTCCTCGACATCGACATCGACCACGACGGTATCGGTCGAGGTGCCCTCTCGGGCGGAGACGTCGACGTTGGAGAAATACCCCAGCGCGCGGATCCGTTCGGCCGCGGCGCGGATGGCGCGCGGATTGAACGGGTCGCCCTCGACGACACTGAACTGGGTGCGGATGACCCGGTCGAGGGTGGTTTCGTTGCCTTCGATGTCGATCCGTTCGACCGAGACGCGGGCACCGCGCACGATGGCGAAGCTGATGTCGAGCGTCCCGGCGCGTTCATTGCGGGTGACGCGCGGATCCACACGCACAAAGCCGTAGCCGGCCTGTTGCAACGCCTTTTCCATCCGGGCGACGGCGCGGTCGAGCACGTCGGGGTTGTAGGTGGCGCCGGCGCGGACGTTGGCATAGCCTTCGAACTGGGCGGCGTCGATGCCCTCGACCTCGGAGATGGCCGAGATTTCACCGAAGGAAAACTGCTGGCCCTCGCGGATTTCGAAGGCGACGAAATAGCCGTCTTCCTGGCTGGTGATTTCGGAGGTCACCGCGACGGCGTCGAAGTCGGGGTAGCCGCGCGAGGCGTAGAAATCCTTGAGCACCTGCTTGTCGAACTCGACCCGGCCCGGATCGAAGGTGTCGACCTTGACGATGAAGCGCAGCAGACCCGCCTGTTTCGACGACACCACCCGGCGCAGGCGGGCATCGGAGAAGGCGCGGTTGCCGGTGAAGGTGATCCGCTCGATCTCGACGTTCTTGCCCTCGACCACCTCGAACACGAGGTCGACCGAGTTGTTGGCCCGGCGGATGATCTTCGGCGTCACCGTGGCGGCGATCCGGCCGCCGGCGGCATAGGCGTCGGCGATCATGTCGGCGTCGGCCTCGGCGGTCGCGGGGTTGAAGACATAGCGCGGCTTGGACTGGATCATTGCCAGCAGTTCTTCGTCCTTGAGCCGCTTGTTGCCTTCGACGTTGATCCGGTTGACCAACGGAAACTCGGTGAGCTTGACGACCAGGGTGCCGCCCGACGGTATCAGCTCGATCTCATCGAACAGACCGGATCCGGCGAGCCGCTGGTAGGCTGCGTTGAGCTGGCCATCGGATACGGTCTCGCCGCGGCCGATGCCGAGCAGCGAAGTGACGGTGCCCGGATCGACGGCATTGAGCCCTTCGATCTGGACAGAGGAGAACGAGTAATTCGCCGCCAGTGCCGATCCCGGCAAGGTCGCCGAAGCCCCCGCCACGCCGACCAGAACGGCCAAGGCCGCCGGTTTCAGAACCGTGGTTGAAAGCAGCCCCCCGGCTGCGCCGCGCCGCGCTATTTTTTTCATGTGTCGGTATTCCGCAAAGACAGCCCTCTTTGCAGTCTGGTTACCGGGAAAGCCTTGTGGAGTCAAAGCGTCAAACGGCAAAGGCGCGGGGCCTGTGGCCGCGCGCCCATAGTCGTGCAAGCGAGAGTGGCGCCATCGTGTGCGCGCCCTCGTTCAGGTGTCGGGTGTCAGGAGACCGGGGTCAGTTGATCAGCGTGCCCAACCAGGCCCCCGCGCCAAGCGCGACGCCGATGGTGCCGATGTAAAGCAACCAATCCCAGTTGATTTGCATGAGCAGCGTCAAGCTGCGATAGCCTTGTTGAATGTGCTGCATGATCCGCGCACCCCGCCGAAGTTCTGAGTGGCTCGACGTTACGTGCGGTTTGTGGCGGGATGGTCGCCGAAATGTGGCATTTTCGCGGCGGATGCGCGGGTTTCGGCTGGTCCCCGGCAGCATCCGGCCGCGCCTGCCCTGCCCTTTGGCGCGTTGCGGGAGAAATGAATCGCCAATACCCTGCCACGCCTTCGGTAGTCCCGGGGTTTTTGGCCCAGGATACTGGCCCAGGATACTGGCGAAATCGGCTATATCAACGATTGCCCAAGACGCCCTACGGACAGAACAGGTCATTCGACAGCCCGAACACCATGATCGCGATCACCAGCACGAGGCCGATCATCGTCAACACGTTGAGCGCCTTCTCGGGCGGGGCCTTGCGGAACACCGCCTCGTAGGCGTGGAACATCAGATGCCCGCCGTCGAGCACTGGGATCGGGAACAGGTTGAGCAGCCCGATCGCCGTCGACAGCACCGCGACGAAGCTGATGAAGCTGCCGATGCCCTGGGACGCGGCATCGCCGCTGGTTTCGGCGATGGTGATGACGCCGCGCATGTTGCACGAGGAGATGTTGCCGGCGATCATGTGGTAGATGCCCGAGATCGAGGCGGTGATGATGTAGCCGACCGTGTCGATCCCGCCGCCGATGGCCTGGCCCAGCCCCGGGGCCCTGGTGGCCGGCTCAAACGCCAACCCGCCGCCGATGCCGATGCGCCAGACGGTAACATAGCCGCCGTCGGGCTGCGGTTCGTCGACCCGGCGGGGGGTGAGCGAGACCTCGAGGTTTTCGCCGCCGCGGTTGAGGCCGAGCAGCACCGGCGCGCCCTCGCCGCCTTCGATCAGGGCTTTCATGTCGGAGAACGTGCCGACCGGCACCCCGTCCACGGTTTCGATCAGGTCGTTGACCTTGAGCTTGGCGTCGGAGGCGGCCGATTGCGGCGCGACGTAGTCGACCATCGCCGGATAGGGATGCAGCGTCGAGACCGAGATCTCGCTGCCGTCGCGGCCCAGCGTCCAGTCGAGCGGGCTTTGATTGGGCAGGGCTTCGATGAATTCGGCGAAGCCTTCAAGCTCCGGCGTCGGCTGACCGGCGATGGCCAACACCTCGTCGCCCGGCTGGAGCACGCCGTCGACACCGGCAATGGGCTTGGCCTGGGCCACCGTCAGCGGGTCGGTCGGCACGCCCTGGCTGATCGCGAGACCGGTGAAGATAATGGCGGAGAACAGGAAGTTGATGAGCGGTCCGGCGGCCACGGTGGCGGCGCGCGCCCAGAGCGGCGCGCCATGCAGGGTCTGGCGCTTCTCCTCCGGAGACATCTGGGCCATCGCCGTCTCGTCGGCGGCCCCGGACGAGGCATTGGAATCGCCGTGGAAGCGCACATAGCCGCCGATGGGGAGTGCGGCGACCTGCCAGCGGGTGCCGCGTTTGTCCATCCGGCTGAACAGCACCGGTCCGGCGCCGATCGAGAAGATGTCGGCCTTGATCCCCGACCAGCGCCCGACGATGTAATGACCGAATTCGTGCACGCCGACAATCATCACAAGCGCCACGATGAAGGCGATAAGCGTCACGGCAAGGTTGCCGAATGAAGGGATCAGGCTCGCGAAGTCCATATCTGCTCCTATTGGCCCCGGTCTGGTGCCGGATTGTGGCGATCTCTCAAGTGGTTTCTATGATCCTTGCGGCTTCGTTACGGGCCATCTGGTCCGCCCGGAGCACGTTATCAAGGTTGATGTCGGCATGAATGAGGCCGCTGTCGGCCGAAAGGCGGGTCAGCACCTCCTCGACGACCTCCGACATGCGCACGAAATTGATCCGGCCCGCGATGAAGCCGTCGAGCGCGGCCTCCTTGGCGGCGTTGAACACGGCGCCCGAAAGACCGCCGGCCTGCATGACCTCGCGCGCGAGGCGCAGCGCCGGCCAGCGGGTCTCGTCCGGCGCGCGAAACTCGAGCGCGCCGATGGCGGCAAGGTCGAGCCGGTCGACCGGAAGGCGCTTGCGTGTGGGCCAATGCAGCGCGTAGCCGATGGCGTGGCGCATGTCGGGCGGGCCGATATGGGCCATCAGCGCGCCGTCGTTGAAGCCGACGAGGGCATGGACCAGGCTTTGCGGGTGCACGAGGACCTCGATCTTGTCCGGGCCGACGCCGAAAAACTCATGCGTTTCGATGAGTTCCAGCGCCTTGTTGAACATCGAGGCGGAATCGATGGTGATCCGCTGCCCCATGTCCCAGTTCGGGTGCGCCGAAGCCTGTGCGAGCGTGGCTTCGGCCAGTTTTTCGATTGGCCAGTCGCGGAAAGCGCCACCGGACGCGGTGATGATGATCCGCTCGACCGCGGACATCTCTTCGCCGACGAGCCCCTGAAAGACCGCGCTGTGCTCGCTGTCGACCGGCAGCAGGCGCGCGCCTTTGTCGGCGTGCTTGCGCGCCGTCTCCAGCACCAGCGGCCCTGCGGTCACAAGGGTTTCCTTGTTGGCGAGCGCCAGGGTCGCGCCTTCTTCCAGCGCGGCGAGCCCCGGCGGCAGGCCGGCGGCGCCGACAATGGCGGACATGACCCAATCGGCCGGGCGGCGCGCGGCCTCCTCGATAGCCCTGGCCCCGGCGGCGGTCTCGATACCGGACCCGGCCAACCGGTCGCGCAGCTCGGCGAGGTTTTCCTCATGGGCGGTGACGGCGATCTCGGCTTGGAGCTGGAGCGCCTGCTCGGCGAGGCGCGCGACGTTGTGGCCGCCGGTGAGCGCAACGGTCTCGTAGGCCTCCGGGTCGCGGGCGATCAGGTCGATGGTCGACTCGCCGATGGAGCCGGTGCTGCCGAAAATGGATATGCGTCGTGTCACTCGGCTCCTCCTTCAGAATGCCAGCGCGAAGACGATGGTTACGGCGGCGGCGGCGATCATCGCGTCGAGCCGGTCCATGAACCCGCCGTGGCCCGGGATCAGGTGCGAGGCGTCCTTCACGCCGACGCGGCGCTTGATCGCGCTGGCGGCGATGTCGCCCATCTGGCCCGCAAAGGCAACGACGACGGCGGCCAATGCCCCGATGAGCGCCGAACCGAGCAGCCCGCCGAGCGCAAATGCGCCGAAGATCGCGGCGCCGATCCAGCCAGCGACCGTGCCGGACCAGGTTTTCTTTGGACTGATCCGCGGCCAGAACTTGGGCCCGCCGATCAGGCGTCCGGCAAAATAGCCGAGCGTGTCGGACAGGATCACGATGCCAACGACAACGACAAGCCAGGAGAACCCCCAGGGGTCGAGACCGGTGAACAGAAAGAACTGAGCGCCAAACTGGATCACGAAACCGTAGGCGACCCAGATCCATCGCGCGTCCTTGAGGGAAAGGATCCCGAGCAGTGGCGGCAGCGCCATCACGCCCCAGGACGCATACTGAAAGCTGCGGATCGTCTCCCCGTCCTGTCCGGTCAGGAAACCCGCGGCCAGCAGGGCAAGCGGCACGGCGAGAGACGCGGCGAGCGGGACGGACCGCGAAGGCTGAATACCGGGCTCGCAGAGGCGGGCAAGCTCCCAGCCCATCAGCACCGCGACCACCATCACCAGAAGCGCCCAGAACAGGCCACCCACCCAGAGCGCGGCACCGGAAACCACGAGCATGACGATGGCGGAGACGACGCGGGTGCCGAGGTCACCCCAATTGGCGGACGTCCGGCCAGCCGCATGGCCTTTCGGTAGGCCGGGCGG